>Ga0209514_10003732_pt1 | contig 21356 bp, 18 predicted proteins | sample Subgrocontami58m_FD_187452 | JGI IMG/M metagenome (GOLD analysis project Ga0209514, IMG submission 187452) | Subsurface groundwater microbial communities from S. Glens Falls, New York, USA - GMW37 contaminated, 5.8 m (SPAdes) (version 3) | ecosystem: Environmental > Aquatic > Deep subsurface >...
GTGTCGCGCGATGGGCGGGGCTGTCCCGCGGAGCCCGCCCCGCAGGGCGGGCGGAGCGGCCCGCAGGGCGGATCATTCATGAAGGCCCGCGGGCCTTCATGACTAATCTGGGCTAGACCGCGGGCACGTCGATGGCAAAGATGCGACCGGCGCCGCCTGCGATGAGGACGTTCGCCTCCCCAGCCGTCGCCAGGCTCGTGGCGCCGTAGGGCAGGAACGCCGTTCGAGCCTTCGTCGGGTCAGCGCACAGGACCCTCGCGAGCAGGACCATCCGGTCCTGGTTCCGCCCCGCGATCCACACGACCTCTCCGATCCCCGCCATCGCTTCCGCCCACTTGAACCCCGGCAGGTCGACCTCCCACACCTTCCCCTCCCGCGACCACCCCTCGGCGCGACGCCCGACCGTGCGAACGCAGAGATCGCCGAAGGTGACCGCGCCCACCTCATCCTCCAGATCGCGCCTCGCTTCGCTCCCTTCGTCGCAGGGAGGCCGCGTCGCGACGCCACCGAGCGACCACTCGGCGCTCCAGCCGTTCCTTCCTAGCGACCAGACGGTTCCGCGACTGGGATCGATGCGGACGGCGTGCGCACGCTTCCCGGGAGCCTCCCACTGCGACAGGCACTCGAGCGACTCGGACGACCAGACACGCACCCGTCCGTCATTTCCTCCCGTGACGAGGATCCCCTTCGACACGGCCAGGCAGGTGACGCCGCCCTTGTGCGCGTGGATCCGCCGAATCAGGGGGCCTCCTCGCCCCACCTCGAGCAGGACACCGGCGTCCGCCCCCGCCCAGATGACGGCTCCCTCCAGAGAAGGAGCAATCGCACGCACCCTCCCCAGCGCCGGGTCGGCATGCAGGATGCGCACGGGCAGGAGGGGGAACGCCATACGCCCCGCATTCTAGGCGGCGCTCCGGCCCTTGCCGAATCGAATCCGCCCTGCTAGGCTCCTCCGCCTTTTCCAGCAAGAGGCGCACCGAGCGTGAGCCAGGAACCGATCGTTCCCGCACCTGCCCCGTGGTCCATCTCCAGGTGGGTCCTCGCCCGCCTCACGCGGGTCACCACCTCGGGACGCCTCGTCCCCGAGATCGACGGCCTCCGCTTCGTCGCGATCATGGCCGTCGTCCTCTTCCACTCGCACGGCCACTTCTTTCGAGTCGACGGTCAGACCGAGGGGCCGACGTGGGACGCCGCCAGCGCGCTCATCCACCTCGGGTGGTTCGGCGTGCAGCTCTTCTTCGTGATCAGCGGCTTCATCCTCGCGATCCCCTTCGCGGAGAGGCACCTTCTCGGCCGTCCGGCCGTCCCGCTCGGGAAGTACTTCGTGCGCCGCCTCACGCGGCTCGAGCCGCCGTACGTCATCAGCCTCCTCATCTACCTCTTCTTCTTCCAGGACCGCGCGCGGATCCACGAGCTGACGCCACACTTCTTCGCGAGCATGTTCTACGTCCACGCCTTCGTCTACGGCACACCGAGCCTCGTGAACCACGTCACGTGGTCGCTCGAGGTCGAGGTGCAGTTCTACATCCTCGCTCCGCTCCTCTGCACCGTGTTCGCCGTGAGGCGGACGTGGCTGCGACGAGGGATCCTCCTCCTCGGCATCCTCGCCTCTGCCGCGCAGCAGCAGTTCCTGTGGAACGACTTCCTCCAGCTCACCCTGGTCGGGAGCGTACGCTACTTCCTTTGCGGCTTCCTGCTCGCGGACTTCTACCTCGTCGAATGGAAATCGGCGCCGAAGCGGACCCACGCGTGGGACCTCGTCTCCGCCGCGGCGTGGGGACTGCTGCCCACGCTGCTCCCGCCGCTCCGTTCCTTCGGGCGGCTAGGGGAAATCTACCTGGTCCCGCTCACTGTGCTGACCGCATACGTCGGCGCGTTCCGCGGACGGGCGATGAAGTGGTTCTTCTCGAACCCGTGGATCGTCGCGGTCGGCGGGATGTGCTACACGATCTACCTCTATCACATCCCGTACGTCTGGCGCGTGAAGCAGTCCCTCGGCGAGGTGCGCATCGGGACGCAGCCTCGCTGCCTCGTCCAGCTCCTGGCCAACGCGCTCGGCATCATCGCGATTGGGGCGATCTACTTCGTCCTGTTCGAGAAGCCCTTCATGTACAAGGACTGGCCGCAGCGCGCATGGCGCTTCGTGACGCGCAGGCGGCCCGCCGCAGCGCCTGCCCCGGTCGCACCCCTGGGTAACGGGGTTTCCTCCAAGTAACAGGGGCGGGGGGGTCCTCCACACTTCGAATTACTCGTCCCCGCCACGGGTTACGTGCCGCGCCGCCCCTGGTGCGAGGGTTGCAGAGAGAGTCCTCCCGCTGTTGGAGGGCCTTCGATGCGCCGTGGATTCACGCTGATCGAGATGCTGGTGGTGATCGCGATCATCATCATCCTGTCGACCGTCTCGCTTGCGCTGCTCCAGAACGGCGGGCATCGCGGGGGCATCGTGTCGGCCGGGCAGACGACCTGCGGGATGTTCATGAAGACGCGGCAGCTCGCGGCCTCGGAGAGGCGGACGTTCTTCCTGGTCTTCTCGGACGCGGTGGACTCCGCGAGCGGGATGGAGACGGGACGGCTGGAGGTGCACCGCGACGCGGTGGCCGACGGTGTCTACGTCCCCGCGCAGGACCCGATCGTCGACGCGGCGGTCTCGCTGCCGAAGGGGGTGCGGTTCGTACTCAGCACGGGCGTGCCGAACCCCGGGCCGGCGTGGATCGGCTTCCGTCCCGACGGGTCGATCTTCACGGGGGCGATGTTCGTCGACCTCCCGACGAGCGGGTTCGACGCGGCGTGGAACGCGCAGAACCCCGCGGTCGCCACCTCGGACCTGACGATCGAGAGCGCCGGCCACGTCGGGCGGCTCTATCTCGACTTCACCTCCTCCACGGGCAAGATCGACCGCCAGTTGTACTGGGAGAACTAGCCGCCCGCCGTGGCGCGAGCGATTGGCTACCTGACGCGCCGACGCAGGGTTCCCCAGGAGACCCACCTCGCGCGACCCGATTCGATTTCCTCCAGGCGGCGATCGAGCTCCGCTTCCCAAGCCTCAGCCGCGCCAGAATCCCGCCCGGGATCGAGGCTGCGGATCAGCATGGCTGCCAGGTCGGTGCGGACCCTCGGCGAGAGCTGGAGCGCGCGGTTCAGGAGTCGCTTCGCTTCGCTGCTCATCGGCTTGGGTCCCTTTCACCCGACGTGCGGTCCTGAGTGTATGCGCGAGTCGAGAGGAGAGCAAGTCGACGCGGCATGACGAGTGCATGACCGCACGTGCGATGGCGCGCCCCATGCGCACCTGTCGCCCGCTCCGCGGGCTGCCTCCCGAGTCGTCCATCGAGTTTCCGCGGGCTAGCGCCCGCGGCTATTCCCTGCCGCCCGCTCCGCGGGCTGGCGGCCAGCGCGCGAAGCGCGCGACAGACAGTAGCTGCGGGCGCGAGCCCGCAGAATTCTCCGCGGGCGACGGAACGGAGCCCGCGCAGCGGGCGACAGAGCGGTGCAGAAACGGCCATGCATCCCGGCATGGGCTAGCCCCGGGCCCCGGTTCGGCCTATCATGGGCGCCTCGTCCCCTGCCAAGGCACCATGCGAAGCGTCCTCACCGCCCTGCTCCTCTCCGCGGTCTGGGCCTACGCCGGCGGCGGGCCGCAGAACGTCATCGTCCTTGTCGCCGTTCGCTAGGGACCTCGGCAATGACGCGAAACAGGGGATTGACCGCTGGCCCGCCGCGAACCCCGAGTCCGTCGGCTGGGCGCCCTTCAAGTAGGACATGGGTTCTGTGGGCCAGACGAAGAGACACCTCGCCATCGGCGACATCCACGGGTGCCTCCGATCGCTCGTGGGCGTGGCCGCGGCCGCGAAGATCAGCGAGAGCGACCTCGTCGTCACCCTCGGCGACTACGTGGACCGCGGGCCCGACTCGCGTGGGGTGATCGAGTGGCTCCTCGAGTGGTCCCGCCGAGGCCAGCTCGTGCCCATCCGAGGCAACCACGACCTGATGATGATGCAGGCGCGGGACGGCGGCCCCTCCGAGAGCGGCTGGCTCGAGAGCGATGGCGACGCGACGCTCACGTCGTACGGTGGCAGCCTGGACGACGTCCCCGCGGAGCACTGGGAGTTCCTCGAGGGGACCCGCCTCATCCACGAGACGGACACGCACTTCTATGTCCACGCGAACGTCTACGCCGAGTACGCGCTCGAGGATCAGCCCGAGTACATGCTCCTCTGGGAGAAGCTCGACAGGGCGACGCCCCACATCTCGGGCAAGATCATGGTCTGCGGCCACACGCCCCAGAAATCGGGAAGGCCGCGAAACCTCCGCCACGCCATCTGCGTCGACACCGGCGCCTGCAAGGGAGGCTGGCTGACCTGCCTCGAGGTCCGCACCGGCGAGTACTGGCAGGCGAACGAGGCGGGCGAAGTCAGGGGCGATCGCCTGACCTAGATCCGGGGCGGGGTCCGGCCTATCATGGACGCCTCGACCCCAGCCGGAGGCCCCATGCGGAGCGTCCTCGCCGCCCTCCTCCTCGCTGCCGTGTGCGCTCACGCCGGCGGCGGACCGCAAAACGTCGTCGTCCTCGTCAACGACACCTCCGCCGACTCAGAGGAGGTCGGCCGGTACTACGCCGAGAAGCGCCACATCCCCGCCCGCAACGTCGTCCACCTCCGCTGCCCCACCGACCCTACCGTCGACCTCGCCACCTTCCAGGCCACCATCGAGCGGCCCCTGCGAAAGGCCCTCCGCGAGCGCGGCCTCGTCGACCACGTCGACTACCTCGTCCTCTGCCAGGGAATGCCCCTCCGCGTGAACGCCGGCGGCGAGGCGGGAGGGATCCTCGCCATCTGCGCCGAGATGCACCTCCTCGACACCCCCCTCGCCACCGAGCCGCAGGAGCAGCTCCCCTCCCACGCCAACCCCTACAAGGGCCGCGACTCCTTCCGCCACGCCGACGAGTACTCCGGCTGGCACCTCTACCTCGTCACGCAGCTCGCTGCCTACACCGTCGCCGACGTGAAGAAGATGATCGACTCCTCCGTCGCCAGCGACGGCACCGCGCCCCAGGGCGACTTCTGGTTCCAGGACGCCGATGCGAACGCAAGCGGTCGGAACGTCGAGTACGACCCCGCCATCGCCTCCCTCACCGCGAAGAAGTTCCACGCCGAGCACGTCAAGAGCGGAGCCGCCGTCCTCGTCGACAAGAAGGACGTCATGGGGTACATGTCCGGCGGCTGCTACAGCCAGCTCACCCGCGAGGGGATCCACAAGAACGCCTACCGCCCCGGCTCGATCGTCGACATGCTCGAGAGCTTCGGCGCCGTCCCCGAGAACTTCAACGCCGCCTCGGGGGGCTCCCAGTTCCCCGTCACCTTCTTCCTCGACGCGGGCGTCGCGGGGATCCACGGCGCCGTCGCCGAGCCGTACGCCCACACGTTTCCGTCGGCGAGGCTCTTCGAGCGGTACACCGAGGGGTACAACCTCGCCGAGGCGTACTACGGCACCCTCCCGTTCGTCCATTGGATGAACCTCGTCGACGGCGACCCGCTCTGCGCGCCGTACGCCGTGCGGCCCGAGGTGAAGGTCAAGGCACCGGGCGCCGCCGCGAGCGGCACGGTCCAGGTCCACGCGGAGGCCATTCTGATGGCGCCGCCGCAGGCGACGGCCGCCTCCCTCGAGCTCTACGTCGACGGGGTTCGCGTCGCCTCCGCCCAGGGCGCGGAGGCCGACCTCGCCTGGGACACCACCAAGTTCGAGAACGGCCCCCACGAGCTGCTCGTCGCGGCGATCGAGGCGGGCCCCGTCGCGACGCAGGGCACCGCGTTCGCCTCCGCGAGCGTCGACAACCCCGCCCTGCGCGTCATCTCCACCGTCCCCGCCGCCGACGCCACGAACGTCTCCCTCTCGGGACCCTTCGAGGTCCGCCTCAACCGCGCCGTCGCCAAGGCGGAGGGCGTCACGCTGACCGACGACTCCGGCGCCGCGCTCTCCGCGAAGCTCTCCGTCTCGGAGGACGGCAAGGTCGTCACGCTCGAGCCCGCCGCGCCGCTCAAGGGAGGCAAGCGGTACAAGGGCGCCGTCGCCGCAGGTTGGAAGCCCGCGCAGGGAGAGCCGCTGCCCAAGGCCGTCTCGTGGGCGTTCACGACGACCGCGAAGACGCTCGCCCTCGCGGCCCCCCCGCAGGTCCCCGCGGGCGAGCCGTTCGAGCTGAAGATCACGCCCCAGGACGACGATGGGAAGGCGATCTCCCCATACGCCGGCCTCGTGAACCTCACGTCCACCGACCCCGCCGCGCAGACGCTCCGCATCGGCGTCGCATTCGCCGCGCAGACGCCCCTCACCGTTCCGTGCACGCTCAAGACGCTCGGGAGGACGACGATCGCCGCGGTCGACCCCGAGTCGGGCGCGCGTGGCGAGGTCGCCGTCGAGGTCGCGCCCGGCCCCGTGAAGAGCCTCGTCATCCTCCTGCCGCCCGGAGGCGTCCCGCGCGGCACGCCGGTGCCGATCGCCGTCGCCGCGATGGACGGCGCGGGAAACCCCGTGCCGACGTACACGGGGAAGGTCGAGCTCGCGAGCGACGGGAATGCCGTCCCCATGCCCCCCGCGCACGAGTACGCGACGAGCGAGCGAGGGAGGCACACCTTCGCGCGGGTCGTCTTCCCTGCGACCGGCGAGGTCACCCTTTCCGCGAAGGATGCGAGCGGGGCGACGGGGACGATCAAGGTGACCGTGGCCGACTCGGGGATCCGCGCGTGGCTCTGGGCGGGGCCGTTCAGCGGCAGCGCGAAGACCCCCTCGATCGACCCCGACCCGACTGGCGGCGAGGCGAAACTCGCACCGGTGCCGGGCCAGCAGATGAAGGGGAAGCGCTGGGTTCCCCTCCTCTCCGAGGCCGACATAGCGGACCTCACCTCGCACATGCAGAAGGACCTCGGCGCCGTGTACGCGGTCGTCCACATCGAGTCGCCGGGCGACCGCGAGGCGCAGATCTGGTTCGGGTCGGAAAATGTTGCGCGCCTGTTCTGGAACGGCGCGATCGTCCACAAGAACGACAAGAAGCGGAACCACGCCCCGTTCGAGGACCACATCGCGAAGGTAAAGGTCGCGAAGGGCTCGAACACCCTCGTCGTGAAACTCTTCTTCGACGGCGCCGGCGTGCGGTTCAGCGCGAAGGTCTGCGACGCGGAGGGGAAGCCACTCGGCGACGTGACCTACGCGACGGCGGCGCCGACCGCCCCCGCGCGGGCGACGATCGCGGGGTGGGTTCGCGTGAAGGGGCAGCCGGTGCCGAACGTCACCGTGGCCCTCTCGGGGCCCGAGAAGTTCTCGGCGACCACGGGCGCCGACGGGCGGTTCGTCTTCCCGGGCCTCGCGGCGGGCGCCTACACGCTCAAGCCGTCCGCGCAGAAGGTGACCTTCGATCCCGAGAGCCTGAAAGTCGACCTCGCCGCGGAGGACGCCCTCGACGCGGTCTTCGGGCTGTCCGACGCGGTCTTGCCGACGGTGAAGGTCGTCTCGCCGAAGGCCTCGGCGAAGATCGCCGGGATGACGCTCTTCGCGGCTGAAGTTTCGGACAACGTCGGGATCCGCTCGGTGCGGTTCCTCGTCGACGGCGAGGCCGTCGTGCCGCCGATCGCTCGGGAGCCGTTCCAGGCGTCGATCGACGCGAACTCGATCGCCCCAGGGTCGCATCAGCTCGTGGTCGAAGTCGAAGACCTCTCGGGGAACCGCACCGCGACGAAGCCGCAGCCGATCACGGTGGTCGTCGACAAGACGCCTCCCGCGGTGCAGATCTCGAGCCCGAGGTCGGGCGACACGGTGAGGCAGAAGATCGACCTCCTCGCGCGGGTCGGAGACGACGTCGCGGTCGCCTCGGTGCAGTGGTACATCGACAACCAGGCGTTCGGCGGCCCGGTCACGGCGGCGCCGTGGACCGTCCCCTGGGCGCCCGACACCAAGGCCTTGAAGGGGAAGCACGTCGTGAAGGCGGTGGCGAAGGACACGGCGGGGAACACCGGCGAGGCCCAGGTGCAGATCGAGGTGAAGTAGTGGAACAGCGGCGGGTCCTAGCGACCGTCATCGAGGAGCAGGCCTGCCCGATGTACGTGCGGGGGGACGGGATCACCCTCTCGCTCCCGGGCGTGATTCTCACGGAGACGTCGGCGGTCTGCGCGCTCGCGCTGGTGAACCTCGTCCCCGTGGCGGCGGAGCTCGGCGCGAAGTCGATCGGCGAGGCGGCCTTGGTGGAGCCGCCCATCGTGAAGTGCCCCGGGTGCGGGACGCACTGCACGGCGACCTTCAAGGTGGAGTCGATCACGCAAAAGCTGGAGGCGGAGAATACGCAGGTCTACCTGCAGAGGGTCGAGACGATCAAGGAGGTGCTGCAGCGAAACCCGATCTTCGGGGCGATCTCGCCCATGCACTACGACTCGCTCCTGCCGCTGATCAAGGAGCGGACGGTCCCTTCGGGGACGGTGATCCTGTCGCAGGGAGGCGTCGCGCGGGGGCTCTTTCTGCTCGCGGTCGGGGAGGCGGAGGTGCTGCAGAAGGACGCCACGGGGCAGGAGCAGGTGATCGCGGAGCGCGGATCGGGGGAGTGTTTCGGGGAGATGTCGCTCATCACGGGGGAGCCGTGCACGGCGACGGTTCGCACGCGAACGGAGGTGCAGTACCTGTTCGTCGAGCCGCAGGACTTCCGCCACCTGATCGCGCGGTTCCCGGCGGTGGCGCAGGCGCTCGCGAAGCTCCTGGCGAGGCGCCTGGCGTCGACGAGCCAGCGGGTAGTGCGCGAGCTCGACACGGGGATCATCGGGAAGCTCGACATGATCGAGCCTGCGGACCTGGTGCAGGCGCTCTCGCTATCGGGGCGCACGGGGACCATCGTGGCTCGGAAGGAGGGGGAGGACCTGCAGGTCGGGATCAACGCGGGGCAGGTGGTCTCGGCCAGGTTCGGGGAGAAGTCGGGGCCGAAGGCGTTCTTCGCGTTCCTCAAGTGGCGCCGGGGCGTGTTCCGCTTCGAGCCGGGCGAGCCGAAGGGGGAGGCGAACGTCACGGGCGACACGATGGCGCTCCTGCTCGAGGGGATGCGCCAGGCGGATGAGGCGACGAAGGGATAGGGCGAGGTTCGCATGAGGATCGGGGACGCCGGTTCGGCAACGGCGCGAGGCGCCCTGGGCCCTGTCCGAGCGGTCGCGTTCTGGCGTCGAATACCCACTCTGCATCTCCCTGATGATTTCGAAAGCATTGTACGACACCCGTCCGACGGCACCAACCCCATTCCGCCCAACGCATGGTGCATTCCGCCAGGAGGCGACGAAGGACTAGTGAAACAGCTCGCCGAGGAGCTGGATGAACTGCGTGTCGCGCGCCGCGACAAGTCCGCCGACGAGCGCAGCCGCGAGGGAGAAGTAGACGCCGAGGTAGAGCGCGACCCTCCCGCTGCTCATGGGTTCGCACGCGAGGATCTGCTGCCAGCGCATCCACTTCCCCTGCCGACGCGGGGCGCCCCCGGTGCGGATCCAAGCGTACTCCTCGAGCGTCTGAAGTGACAGCATGTCCCCGAGGCGCGCGACTTCCATGCTCCAGCGCCGATCCGCGACCAGGCCGAGGTGCCGCACCTTTTCGGCCTCCATCGCGGCGGAGTACTGGGAGATGAGCTCGAACCCGCCGAGGATGCCGCAGATGATGGCAAGGAGCCAGAGGATGACCCACCCAAGGACGATAGCGGCGATCAACAGGGCGACGAGACATCCTCCTCCGACGATGAGCCCGAGGCGGGGAGAGACGGAGTCGAGGGCCGACAGGAGGACCCGCGCCCCATCCAGCGGCGGCAGGGGGAGCAGGTTCACGAGATTGAGGATGGCATTGACGAGCACGATGGTGACGAGGAACTCCGTGTGCCCGCCGACCACTCGGTCGAGCAGGAGGATCGGCAGCGAGGCGAGCACTCCCCACAGCGGCCCCGAGATGGAGGTGTATGCCCGGGCGTCGCGATCCCTCCACAGCGTGTCGGGCACGGTTACTGCGCCGAGGACGGGAATGAAGTAGATCCCCTTCACCTTCATTCCCGAGCGACGCATGGCCCACGCGTGCCCGAGCTCATGGACCAGGAGGAGCGAGCAGATTCCGAGGCCGATCAGGAGGCTGTGAGACATCAGGCAGTACAGGAGGAGGGACACGAGCGCGAGGATCCACTGGAGTGGCGGAACGACCCACCTCGAGGGTTCGATGAACGGAGTCTCGCTTGGCTCCTCGCCGCTCGGCTCCTCGACGACGACGACGGCGGGGGCGCCGCGGCGCCAGACGTACGGCTCGACCTCGGAGAGCCCCGCGCGCTCCTTGAGCATCCAGAGGAGGAAGGGGGTCATCTCGACGTCGAGGACGGCGTGCTCGGTCGGGATGCCGCCCCGATCGTCCTGCACGCGCCCCTGGAAGTGGTGCGAGAGGGAGAAGCGGTCGCCCGACTTCGTCGTGGCCGTCACGTAGCTGACGACCCGCTCCTGGAGGCGGAGGAAGTTGACGCGGACCTCCTCGATCTCCTCCCAGGCGACGCGGAGGGCGCGGCGGCCGTCGGTCCACTCGAGGCCGTCGTCGCGGACGCCGACCCAGCGGCGCCGCGAGGCCTGCGCCTGGCGCACCGCGGCAGCCAGGCGGGTCGTCGCGATGAAGCCGTACGACAGGAGGATGAGCGCGGCGAAGGTGAGGCGCGCCTCGGGGAGGAGGAGGGCATGGAACCCGCGCAGCAGGCTGAAGTGGACGAGGCCGATCAGCGAAAGGAGGATGACCGCGGAGAGGATGGTCCCGGCGGCGGTTCCACGGCCTCGGAAGATGGTCATGCGGTCGTTCATGCCTCGATGCGGATGTGCATCTTCCCCCGCCCAGGAGCTCGCGTCAAGCGGCGGTCCGGTCCGCAATGTGTAATGTGATCTGCCCACTGCCAACTGTACTATGGACGCTGGCACAGCACTGCGGCGGAGCCCGGATGATCCCTCCGCACGGAAGGAACGACGCTCATATCACAGTTGGCAGTGGGCAGATCACATTACACATTGCGTGCCCGGCCCGCGCTGACTACATTCCACCCGCTATGAGCGCTCCCCTCCCCTGGGTCATCGGCCACCGCGGCGCCTCGGGCGTCGCGCCCGAGAACACGATCGCCGCCTTCCAGAAGGCCCTCGAGCAGGGCGCGCGGATGATCGAGCTCGACGTCCACCTCACGAAGGACGGCGTCCCCGTCGTCATCCACGACGAGCGCGTCGACCGCACCACGAACGGCGTCGGTCCCGTGGCCGATTGGACGCTGCAGGAGCTCAAACACCTCGACGCCGGGATGTGGTTCGACCGCCGTTTCCGAGGCGAGCGGATCCCGACCCTCCGCGAGACCCTCCGCTGGGCGCGAGGCAAGATGAAGCTCTTCCTCGAGCTCAAGACCAACAAGGTCGACTACCCGGGGATCGAACAGGCCGTCCTTACCGAGGCCCGCGAAGAGGAGATGGCCGAGGAGGTCATGGTCGGCTCGTTCAACGCGCAGACCGTCGCGCGCGCGCGAGAGCAGGCCCGGGGCATTTCCGTCGGAGGGATCCTCGAGGACCTCCGCGGGCTCGACGCCTTCCTCGCCGAGACCGGCGGGTTCGACGTCGTCTCCGCAGGGCACGTCTGGATCACCCCCGAGACGGTGAAGGCGGTCCACGCCCGGCGCTTGCCTCTCTTCGTCTGGACGGTCGACGAGGAGGACGAGATGCGGAGGTGCGCCTCGCTCGGCGTGGTCGGGATCATGACCGACTTCCCCGCCGTCCTCGCCCGGGTCCTCTCCGAAGGCGGGGTGCCCTCCGGGCCCCCCGGCGTTCCGGGGGTGGCATGAAGCAGCTCCTCCTCGTCGATGGCGACGTGCGCACGATGGACCCGCGGCGGCCGCGGATGGAGGCGGTCGCCGTCCGCGGGAGCACCATCGTCGCCGTCGGCACCACGCGCGAGGTCCTCTCGTGGAAGGAGCGCGGCGACGTCGTCGTGAAGCTCCGCGGCCGCACGGTGATCCCGGGCATCAACGACGCGCACGCGCACATCCTCGGATACGCCCTCGGGCGGAAGCGCCTCCGCCTCGATCGGATGGGGAAGGACATGGTGCTGCGGGGCGTCTCCGACGCGGCGCGGCACCAGCCGCGGGGGACCTGGATCCTCGGCCGCGGGTGGAACCACAACCTCTGGGCGCCGAAGGTCCTCCCGGACCGCCACGACCTCGACCGCGTCGCCCCGGGCCACCCCGTGTCGCTCGTGTCGCACGACGGCCACGCGATCTGGGCGAACACGCGGGCGCTCGAGACCGCGGCGGTCGACCGGATGCGGAAGGACCCGCCGAACGGGAGGATCGTCCGCGACGCCGCCGGCGCGCCGACGGGGGTCCTCTTCGAGCATGCGATCGAGCTGATGAGCGGGAGGATCCCCGCGCCGACCGCGGCGGTCCGGCGCCAGGCGATCTCGGAGCTCCTCCCGCTCCTCCACGCCCACGGGATCACGAGCGCGCAGGTGATCGAGGCGGACGACTCGCTCACCACCCTCCTCGACCTCGCCGAGGATGGGCGCCTGCCGCTGCGCGTGGCGTTCTTCGTCCCGCTCGAGTCGTGGAAGAAAACGACGCGGCACGGAAGGCGGACGCAGCTCCCCGAGGACCGGTTCCGCATCGGCGGCGTGAAGGTCTTCGCGGACGGGACCCTCTCCTCGCAGACGGCGGCGATGGTGGCCCCGTACGTGGGGACGAGAGACCACGGCATGCTCCACCTGCCGCCGCGGGAGCTCGCGCGGGTCGCGCGGGAGGTGAACCGAGCGGGGCTCTCGGTGATGATGCACGCGATCGGCGACCGCGCGGTGCGGGCGACGCTCGACGCCTACGCGGCGGCGCTCCCCGACACCCGGCGGTGGGACCTCCGGAACCGCGTGGAGCACGCGGAGGTGATCGCGCCGTCGGACGTGAGGCGGTTCCAGCGGCTCGGCGTCATCGCCAGCATGCAGCCGAACCAGATCTTCGCCGACATCTCCACCGCGGAGAAGCTGTGGGGGCCGAAGCGCTGCGCCCGCGCCTTCCCGTTCCGCTCCCTGTGGCAGTCGGAGGCGATCGTCGCCTTCGGCTCGGACTGCCCCGTCGAGGACGTCGCGCCGCTGCCAGGGATCTATGCCGCCGTGGCGCGGGCGCGGATGGACGGGTCGCCGCGCGGGGGATGGCACCCCGAGGAGGCCCTCACGGTCGAGGAGGCGGTCTGGGCCTACACGATGGGAGGGGCGTACGCCTCGCACGAGGAGGACCGGAAGGGGTCGATCACGCCGGGGAAGGTCGCCGACCTGGTCGTGCTGTCGCACGACATCTTCGCCGGCCCGCCGCGACGGATCCTGGAGGCAAAGGTCGACATGACGATCTTCGACGGACAGGTCGTCTACGAGCGCTGATGGGACCAAGGGCTCCCTTGAGGACCGCCTCGCCTCGACGTATACTGGGTTCGATGGGCGATATCATCCAACGGTTCCAGGTTCGCTCTTCGGGACGCCGCACGGCAAGACCGCTCCGGCTCCTGTTCGACACGGGCTCCCCGGTGACCCTCGTGAAGGAGTCGTCCGCTCGTACGCTCGGTGGACTGATGGAATTGCCGAAGCCGCGTGCCTTCGGCGGGCTGGGGAATGGACAGTTCCAGGCCACGCACCTCGTGGAGCTGGAGTTCCGTTTCCTCGGGATTTGGTGCCCCCACGTCTGCTATGTCGTTCCGAACGACGTTCTTGATTCGGAATACGAGGCACTCGTCGGCCACGACCTGATGCAGCGCTACGATGTCCAGCCCCGCCCGAAGCGACGCCGCGTGAGCCTTCATCGCGGGGCACTGGAGATGGGGCTTCGGGTTCGATCGTTGCCCATCCATCGCACCCTTGGCTGCCTCGAGCGCCGGTGGAATCGCCTCGATCATCCACGCTAGGGTTCATGGTCCCCAACCTGTTTGCCGTCGTCGCGAAACCGTGTCGCCCTTCTGCAGTTCTGACAGAGAAGTTCGACGCCGGAGTCCGGATGGCAAACGCGGCCCGAGTCCATCCTCAGCCAGCCCCAGGAATGAAGATCGTCCCACGATCGCAACACGTACCGCGCCCCGCACCAGGGACAAGACGTCGCGGCCCAACGGCGAGTCTCCCGATACTGGGACCACCGGACGAGAAGGAGCGTGAAGACGACGCCGACGACGATGACCGCGCCCAAGACAAGGTAGGGTTGCACGCCGCCCTCTTTGCATCGTTTCGTCGGGTTCTACCCGCGCACGTGTTGACCGAGTATCCTCAGCGCGTGACGCTGTCGCGCCAGTCGGTGTAGCGCTTCACCGTGGCGGGCGTGGTCTGCGGCTGGACGCGCTGGCGTGCGCGCTCGAAGTCGGCGAGCGTGAGCGCCCGCAGCTTGATTTCGTACCCCATCGCCTGCTCGATCCCCTTCGTGACGAGCTCCGGGATCGCCTGGTTCATGTCGACGATCATCCGGTTCGTCACTTCCTTCGCGAAGGCCTCGATCTCGCGGCCGCTGTAGCCGTCGGTCATCTCGGCCACCCTCGCGAGGTCGATCTCGATCTGGAACCCCTTCCGCGCGAGGTGGATCTCCAGAATCTCGCGGCGAGCGGCGAGGTCCGGGAGCGGGATCAGGATCTTCTTCTCGAAGCGCGAGAGGATCGCCGCGTCCAGGTCCCACGGGCGGTTCGTCGCGAGGATCGTGAGGACGTAGACCCCCTCCGTTCCCTTCTTGTCGAGGCCGTCGAGCTCGGAGAGGAACGTCGAGAGGACCTGCCGCTCCGCCCCCGTCTGCTCCCCCTTGTCGCGCGAGGAGGTCAGCGCCTCGAACTCGTCCAGGAACACGACCGCGGGCGACTTCTCGCGCGCGATCGAGTAGAGCCCCGTGATCAGCTTCGCCGACTCGCCGAAGTACTTCGAGAGGATCCCCGCGATCTTCGCGTTGAAGAAGCAGGACGACCCGCCGTCCGTGCGCTTCACCGCGTTCGAGATCGCCGCCGCGAGGAGCGTCTTCCCCGTGCCCGGGGGGCCGTAGAGCAGGAAGTTCGACCACCCGGTGAGCGTAACGCCGACCGGCCGCTTCGCGAGCGTCATCCCGAGGGCGTACTTCAGCTCCTGCTTCGTCTCGAGCAGGCCGCCGATCTCGTCCCAGACGACCTTCGAGGTGTGGATGAGGGCCTCAACCGCGCCGCGGATCTCGGGGTCGACCGCGGCCTTCTGCGGGCCGTCCGCGGGGGCCGCGGAGGACGGCGGCTGCGCCGCCTTTTCCTCCTTGGGCGGCTTCGCCTTCGCCTGCTCGGCGAGCTCGGGGAGGCGCTTCGCCTTGTCGAGGAGCTTCCTTACCTTCTCGCGGCGAAGCTCCGCGAGCTGCGAGTCCTTCGTTTCCTTGGCGACCTCGGCGAGGTACTCCGCGGCCTTCATGAGGCAGTACTGGGACTTCTTGAGGTCGTTCGAGGAGTAGGCGTCGAAGGCCTGCTTCTCGTAGTCCTCGGACTGCTTCAGGTTGAATTCGAGGGCCATGGAAACGACCTGAGAGAGCGGGCGGCCACAAGGGCCGCCCCTACAGAGAGGGGGTTAGCCCTTGAGTTCGTCTTCGATCTGCTTGATGCCCTTGGAGATCTCGGCATCGAGCTTCTGGCCGTCCTCGGCCATCACCTGCTCGTCGATCATCTTGTCGATGTCCTTGTCGGTCACGAGGTCCCCCGCCCCCTCCATGTTCGTGTTGATGGAGTCCTGCGTCATGTCCAGCATGAGCTGCATCCGCTCCTGGATCGTGTTCGCCCGCTGGAACGCTTCCTCCGTCTGCTTCGCGACCTGGACGTAGTCGACCGACTTGTACACCGACGCAATCGACTGCGCGAACGTGCTCATCGCCTTCGCGAACTCGCTGTCGCTCTCCGCCTGCTTCTTGATCTGGAGCGTCATCTCGAGCGAGAGGAGCTGCCGCTCGCGCATCTTCACCACGGTCGCGGTCTTCTTGATCAGGCTCTTGAGCTGCGTCAGCGTCGCGAGGTCGCCGATCCGCTTCGCCCGCTTCGCCTGCTCGACGTACGACTTCGTGAATTCGATCTGCTCGCGGATGTTCTTCTTGATCTGGGCGATCGTGCGCTTCATCTCGATCTCGCGCTCGAGTCGCTTCTCGTCGTCGCTCTTGAACCAGCCCATCGCGCTCTCCCCTAATCGACCGTCGACTCTTTCCAGTCGAGGTACTTCTTCATCGACTCGTCCGTCGTCTGCGGGTTGACCCGCGCCCGCGCCGTCTCGAAGTCCCGCAGCGCCAGGTCGCGGACCTGGATCTTGTACTTCTTCACCTCGTCGAGCCCCTCGTCGATGAGGCGCGGGATGTCGCGGTTCATCTCCGCGACCATCCGGCTCGTCACCTCCTTCGAGAACCGCTCGATCTCGCGGCCGCTGTACCCCTTCGTCATGTTCGAGAGGGTCTCGTAGTCGACCGCGGTGCGGAAGCCGCGCTTGTCGAGGTGGATCTTGAGGATCTCCGCCCGCGCCTTTTCGTCCGGGAGCGGGATCAGGATCTTCTTCTCGAACCGCGACAGGATCGCCGCGTCGAGGTCCCACGGGCGGTTCGTCGCCGCGATCGTCAGGACATAGACGTCCCGCCGCCCCTTCTGGTCGAGGCCGTCCAGCTCGGAGAGGAGCGTCGAGAGGATCCGCCTCTCGGGCCCGCTCTCGTTCGAGTCGCGGCTCGGGCAGAGGCTCTCGAACTCGTCGAGGAAGACGACCGAGGGCGAGGCGTCCCTCGCGACGCCGTACAGCTCGCTGATCAGCTTCGACGACTCGCCGAAGTACTTCGAGACGACGCTCGAGACCTTCACGTTGAAGAAGACCGATCGCACGCCCTCGCTGTTCATGACCGCGTTCGAGGTCGCCGCGGCGAGGAGCGTCTTCCCCGTCCCCGGCGGGCCGTAGAAGAGGATGTTCTTGAACCCCGAGAGCGTCACCCCCTCAGGCTGCATCGCGAGCGTGATGCCAAGGGCGTACTTGATGTCCTGCTTCGTCTCCTCCAGGCCGCCGATGTCCTTCCACATCACGGGCGACGCCGTGATCGTCTGCTTCACCGCCTGGCGCAGCTCGCTCTCGCCCCCCTCGGGCTGCACGGCCCCCTTTCCGCCCCCCGCCGTCGTCGAGGACGGCGCCGCGGCCCCGTTCCCGCTGTCGCTCGCCGCGATCTCGGAGATCTGCGTGTCCCCGGCGCGCAGCCTCTGCGCGTACGCGCGCCACTTGAGCGCGCGGTCCTTCCACCGGACCTCCGCGTCCCGCCCGGGCGCGTCGTCCGCGTAGAGCGTGGCGAGCTTCGCCGCGGTGTCGTAGAAGGTCGCCGCCTTCCCGTACTCCTTCTTCTCGAAGGCCGCCTTCGCCTTCTCCACGGCGTCCTTGATTTGCGGCGTGTAGTCCAACTTCTACTCCAGCTCCTTCTCGAACCTCTTCGTGACCGCCTTCTCCGCGTGCTTCATCCCCTCCTCGACGTCGGGGATCTCACCCTCGTCCATCCGGCTCCAGATGTCGAGGAGCTCGCTCCCCTCCTTGCCGACCTCCTGCGCGAGGTCGACCTGCGTCCCCTCCGCCACCGACAGTGTGTCGTTCAGCTTCTGGAGGTAGACCTCGCTCGTGATCTTGTCGTCCTCGAGGAGCTTCACGAGCTCGGTGTCCTTGAGGAGGTTCATCACCGAGAGCTTCCCCTCCGCGTCCTGCTCGCGCCGCTCGACGGCGTGACGGATCGCCTGGAGGGTGAGCAGCTCCTTCGAGAGGCGCGCGAAGTCGGAGTTCGCCATCTTCAGCTCGAACCCCGCGATCTGGAAGCGCCGCGCCATCTGGCGCCGCCTCCACGGGCTCTTCTCCTTCGCCCCCTGGCCGAAGATGTCCTTCTTCTGCGCGTCGAGGTTCTCGATCTTCGAAATCACCTGCTTCTCGCGGATGCCGAGGCGCAGCTCCTCGCCCTTCACCTCCTCGAGGGAGACGTCGGCGAGCGAGCGCTCTTTCCGGAACCAGTCGAGGAATCCCAACGTCAACCACCAACCCTCAACGTCAAGCCACGTCGGTCCAAGTTGATGTTGTTGTTGATGATTGAAAGTCCCTTGTGGTTGACGGTTGAGTCTTGCATCTTGACCGCTCGCATCCGGCCCCGGTTGCGGGCAAGCACACGCTACGCCTGTTCCGGCTTCTCCTTCTCCTTCGGCTTCCCCTCGGCCTCCTTCATGCCCGCCTCGAAGTCGAGCTCCCCCCCGTCCATCGCCTCCCAGGCCTTCATGACGGAGTTCCCCTCCTTGCCGAGGTCCTCCATCGCGTAGGCGGGGTCGTTCGCGATGCCGAGCAGCTCGTCGCACTTCGTGAGGAACATCTCCTCGGTGATCTTCTCGTTTTCCAGGAGCTTCGCGATCTCCGTCATGTTCTTCTCGTTCAGGTTCGAGAGGATCGACGAGGTCTGCGTGCTCGCGCGCTCGCGGATCGCGCGGATGCGGCCGAGGAGCATCAGCTCCTTCGAGATCATGTTGAGGTCGCGGTCGACGAACTTGATCCGCGTCATGAGGTCGTTGAATCGGCGCGCGTAGATCTTCCTCCGCTCCGCCGACTTCGACTTCGCCCCGTCGCGGAAGATGTCCTCCTTCTCCTTGTCGAACTTCTCGACCTGCGCGATGAGCTGGCTCTCGCGGATCTCCTTCCTCCGCTCCTCGAGGCGGATCTCCTCCATCGGGATCTCCATGATCCCCTTCTTGTGGCCGAACATTTCCTTGAGGAAGTCGAGCATCGGTTACCCTTCCAGCATCTTCTCGAGGTCGTCCTTGGCCTGCTCTTCGGTCTTCGGGGCCTCCTTCGCCGGGGCCTCCTTCGGCTTCTTCTCGTCCTGGGCCTTTGCGGCCTCGATCTCGGCGAGGAGCGGGTCGTTCGCGTCGATCTCGTGCTCCACCGCCTGGTTGATCTCGGAGAGGATCTCCTGCTCCGCGGAGTCCATCGTCGGCGTCTCGAGCTTCACGCCGAGCCCCTCCGCGGCCATCGCCGCCTCGTCGAGCTTGTCCATCTCCGTCCGGGCGACGAGGGCGCCCTGCTCGAGGGCGGCCCGGTCGGGGAGGTTCTCGATCTGCGACTCGCGGATGATCTCCAGGTTCTGGATGTGGGTCCCGTAGATCTTGATCCGCTTGTCGTAGATCGCGACCTTGTTGTTGATGTCGCCGACCTTGGAGCGGACGTCCTTGATCCTCTTCACGAGGATCAGCTTCTTCGCCTCCGACGTCTCCCCCTTCGCCGCCTCGAAGATCTCCTTCTCCTTCGCGGCGAGGACGTCTACGTCCATCAGGGCGCGCCCGCGGCGCTCCTCGTCCTGGCGGCGGAACTCCTGCAGCTCCGAGAGGGCCTCGCCGGGGTCCTTCCCCTTGAGGAAGTCGTTCGGGTCCCCCGTGGGGTCCATCCCGAGCATCCGCTTGATCCAGTTCAGCGACATGTCCTATCCTGGCCTGCGAGTACGCTTGGAAACAGTCATCCGTCAGGCTACCCCTTCTGGCTCGGAGGGTGTGTGAACCACAAGCAGGTGGCTGGCTTGGTAGGTGCCGTTCAGGTGGAGCGAGAGTTTCATGTTGCCAGGGACGCGCAAAGGCAACATTCCGACTTCCAAGAACAGCCGATGCCGCCTCCCGGTGAACGTAAAATTGGCCACGTGTCGAAGAGACTCACCTGTGGGATCTTCCGCCCGAACCTCCGCCTGAAAGTCCCTTCCCCGATCACCCTCCTCCTCATTCCACGAGGCGATGAGAAACACTGATGGAATCGACGCGGGTAGGGCTCCGGGTCTGACATCCTCAAGAACATTGAAGATCGACACCAAGTTCGTGGTCTGGTCGACGGATACCCCCAGCGCGACCAAGAAGTACTCTAACCTTGGCACTGCACGGTCTCCATGCCGATTCCTGCAGATGAATAGCAGTTGAGTGCGGAACCATCCAATCGATCCCACGAGACAGAACTCCTAGCCGCCCTGATTGAACACAACGCCGCGCGCAGTGGGACCGGTCCACCTGTATGCCGATACTGATTGCGTGTCATCCCTGCGCGTCGCTCAAGCACCTGCCTCGCAACTCGACTGCACAGTGCGAACTCCGCCGCCTGGATGCGTGAGAGATCGCCTAGGAACTCCTCTGCGAACGCGGTCGGGCGGGGTTCCAACGCCACCGCGATGGCTGCGAGGGCATTTTCATGGGCGAACTTGGTTCCCCAGCGGATCCGTCGCACGAGCGAAGAAACGAAGGCCCGGATCTGATCCTCGGTCAAAAGCCCTCCAGCGAGCGCTTCACGAATCGCTGAGACCTCCGTGCGTCGAGCCAGGAGGGAGCGCAGGGCATCGGCAAATGTGACGAACCCGACGGCGTCCTCGAATTCGTCTGCCAACAGCCTATTGAGCGGTGTCATGCGCCGACTCGAACATGAGGACGGTCCGTCCAAAATTCCCAATCGTATCGGAAGCCCTGCCGACGAAACGGCACGTGATGAACCAGATGCAATACTTCGCCCGATGTCGAATCCCACTTGCTCAGCACGCGCGCGATCGGCGGGGCGCCGTTCGCCACACCTGCAACCATGGAGACCACCTCGCTAACGTGCAGCAGCGATTCGCTCCTGCTCCGATCCAAGTCCAGGTACAGGGCCAAGTCACCAGGGAACGGGACATCATGCGGCGTCAGGTGACGGTACCCGTCGTCGTCGAGAATCGACCAGCACTGTGCCGGTTCGAGAATCGACGTTCTCCGCGACGCCCAGACGTGCCCCGCGCAATTGTAGCCTCCCGCAGGTGGCTTTCGAACCTCCCATTGCGCTCCAAATGAGGCCGCCAGTCGCTGGAATTTCGCAATCTGCTCTGGGCCAGGCTCGGATTCGATGAGGTTTGGGATGTCCCGCTTCTTTCGAGTCTGCAGGGCAATTCGATTGGGCCCGCCGAAGAGCCTGATTTCCTCGAACATTCCTGTCTACTCCGTCACGTCCGCGCCCTGGCCGTAGTCCCGCACCAGGCGGGCGTCGTTCCCGCTCCCGAGGAGGCGGACGAACTTGTCTTTCGGGGGGATCCCCTCGAACGCCTTCCGCACCGACACCGCGTCGACGCCGAGCGCGCCCGCGACGTAGCGGTCGGTCATCTGGTCCATGAGCAGCTCGAAGGTGTGCGCATCCACGAACTGCGAGACCCGCCCGACCAGCTCCTCCGTGGAGTTGAGGTCGAACATCCGGAGCGAGTCGCCCCACCGCTGGTCGGGGGCCGGGGAGAGGATCCAGCTCTTGTCGCGGTAGTCGACGAGCGTGACGAGCGCGTTCGCCGAATTCGAGGCGCGCGCCTTCGCGTCGTCGCTCCA
>Ga0209514_10003733_pt1 | contig 21355 bp, 22 predicted proteins | sample Subgrocontami58m_FD_187452 | JGI IMG/M metagenome (GOLD analysis project Ga0209514, IMG submission 187452) | Subsurface groundwater microbial communities from S. Glens Falls, New York, USA - GMW37 contaminated, 5.8 m (SPAdes) (version 3) | ecosystem: Environmental > Aquatic > Deep subsurface >...
GGATTGGACTTCCTCCAGACCCCGCCTCGCGACGACGCCCTTGCCCTTCTCCTTGCCTTCGGCTCTGCGAAAACCTGGCCATAGGACTTTCACCTACGAAGTAACGCGCCATGCCCGGCGCACACGTCGATAATCAACGGCCGCCGAAGGCGGTCCGTTGCATTTAAAGTTAGAAGTCATGTTTGACCCGATTGCGTGGTCGCCGGAGTACCGATTAGCTTGGCTTCGTATTCCCCGAAGGTCACACCCTGAGATGTTCGCCATGCATCTCGTCCGTTGATGGAGTATCCAACGATAATGGCAGCGGCTTGGGAGGGGCTAGTGAACAGATGGTCCTTAGCGAACTTTACCGTGCCATCGGTTTGAAAGAGCACGCCCGAGGCGAGAAGCTTCTCGCGCAGGCTGCGGTACCCGTACGAAAGGCTGCTTTGCACAGAAGGCGCAGCTTGTGAGCCCGCATGTACAACCAAGCCCTCATCGGTTCGCGTAGCGGACGCGCTTACACCACCGACTCGAAGATTAAACTTTTCAGGACTCGCGGCTGATGGCGGTACGCCAGGAACGGCCGCAGTGATTGGGGACTGCGTGGGTACGTCAAGTGGCGTGGTGACTGCATCGGTCTGGGACGCCCGAGCAACCAGTGGCTCAAGAAGGCGATGTCCTAGCACTCCGAGAAGAATTCTAGTGCCATCGAGAAATTCCTCCATGGCATCACGGTCTGCTCTGGGAAGAGCTGGCAACTGTGGTGACGCCGCGTTTTGTAGCGCGTATCGCCCCGCGGCGATTGCGAGGGTTACGAGTCTTGATTCAAGGTAGCGCACATGACCTTTGGTCAGGTTATCGTCCTTGCTTGTAAAGGCGACAAGCTCCGTCCAGAACTCCTTGCCGGAGACATGGGCGTAGAGCCGGTCAACAACTATTTCGGCCTCTCCAATATACGCAGCATCTGTCCCGGATTGTTCGTCTTGGCCAAAGAGAAAGTAGACGCCAGGGCGCTTTGCTTCTGGCCAGTCCTTCAACTCCGAGAATCGCGCTCGCGGGCAGGCAATGGCTTGACCAGTCCAGTTCACGATCTCGCCGTGGCGGATTCCGGCAACGCTGCCGTCGGCGAGGTAAATGCGAATGCTTTTCCCAAGAGGCATATCAACTCCGGTGGTGACTTCTAACTAGCAATAGTCGTCATCTGCAGCATCGTAAATCCATCTACCTGCATATGCAATGATATACAAGTATATTGCGCCATATGCCGCTATATAGCCCTGGTGTCGCGGTCCGCGGTCAGCCAGTGACCACTCGATGGCCGATGCCAAGTGTCCGGACGGCATTCCACGGCATCTCCCACAGCTTCTGTCGCGGGCGCCAAATCCCGCCGGCCTTCTTTACGGCGATGCGCAAGTCAGCCTCGTCCCAGGCAATACGCACGCCGACGAGGTCATGGTCGTTTCGCCGCGGTTTTCTTGCGCGTCCGTGCCATGGCGCATCATCAATGACCAGTTCTACTGTTTTCAGACGCCGGCCACGCGTTTCGTCGTAAAGGTAACGCACGCATACCAGCCTTTCGCCATAGCGGGCGACGAGCTTTTTGGTGCCCGGCATGCCGGGGCGTAAAGTCAGGCGGGTTTCCATCGGATCTCCTCGTCCCTTAACGCGCAATGCGGGGCGCAGGTGTACCGCGGTTGGCTGACCCTCTCGGCAGCAACGCGACCGTCGTGCAGGGGGCTGGCGTGGGCGGCGAAGGTGGAAGTCTTTGAGTGAGTAAGCGAGCTCAGACACCCATTCGATTATTGGTCAATCGGGCCAAGACCCTGGCCGGTACGCACGATTACCTCAGGCCCCCGCATCGATTTTCGCGAGGCCGCGCTCGCCGGTGTGCTCCGTGCGTTCGACCTTGGACTAATCGGTCGTTGCGAAAGGGATTCCCGTCATGTCCATGGATGCGTCTTCGAAATGTCTAAGACCGCGATCCCCGGGTCGGAAGCAGGCAGCGCTTCATCGAGCTCATATCGTCAGCACCCCGCGCCGCGGGGTTGTCGTGCCGAAGGTCTCGGCGCTGACCGGGGCGCCGGCTTTCTTGAGCACCTCACGGTGATTCGCGATGGGGGTGCGCAGCAGCACCTCTTCGAACGGCCGCAGCTTGGCGAAGCTCGGGTGGCCGAGCGCGTGCGAGACGAAAGCGGCGGTCTTGGGCCAGCGCCCGGCGTCGATCGCGTAGCGCGCGAAGGCTGCGTTGCGGAAGAACACGGCAAGGGAGACGTCCGCAATTGAAATAGCCCCGAAAAGAAATCCATCGGCCGGCAATGCACTCTCGAGGTAGTCGAGTACCTGCGGGATCTCCTCCTCGCGCGCTTTCTTCAGCACCTGCTCGTCGGGTGTCTCGCCCCAGACAAAGCGCCGGATCACGAGCTGATTGAACAGATGCCAGATGAACACCTCGCCCATGCGCGTGTCGGCGAATTCTTCCAGCCAGCGTGCCCGGGCACGAAGTTGCGCTCCCTGCGGAAGCAGGGGCGGTTCGGGATAGCGCTCGTCGAGGTATTCGCAGATCACCGAGGAGTCGGCCAGGGTGATCTGGTCCTCTATGAACACCGGTATGCGGCGCACCGGGCTGAGCCGCGCGAACTCGTCGTTGCCATAGAACGGCACGATGGGGTCGATCTCGTAGGGAATGCCCTTGATGTCCAGGCAGACCAGCACCTTGCGCACATAGGGCGACAGATACGAGCCGATGATTTTGCTTGTGACTGCCGCCATGCGTCCCCCGTTGATGCCGCCCAAGGTCTTGTGCTTTGCCTAGCTAAACCACAATTGCAAGGATGGTCAGTCTACGCGTTGCGTAAGAATCTGGCAAAAGACCGGCGCTCGCGCGCCTGCGACCGCGCCCGCTCCTTGCACGCGCCCGGCGTGTGCGCTGCGCGAGGGCAATATGCCCGGGCGCAAGGACTGGTGCGGCTTTGCGGGCAATGCGAAGTTTCAGCCGGCGTAATCCATCTGGCCGCCGCCAGGCCCTCGCTGCGCATGCCTGTTTGAATTTTCGGACCCATCAGAAGCCGGAACCCGGCTGTTTCAGGAACTCGATCTCTTCTTCCGTGGAGTGCCGGCCCAGAACGGCGTTCCGGTGCGGATAGCGGCCGAACCTCTCGATGATTCGTCGGTGCCTGATCTCGAAATCGAGATTGCTCTGGATGCCGTTGTTTCGGTACAACTCCATTGCGACCGCGTGTATTTTCAGAGACTCGCTGTGCATGAAAGGCAGATAAAGAAAACTGCGCTCTATCGGACTCAAGCCTTCATCCGCCTTGGCGGTAATGGCTTCCTGCGCCAAGGCCAGCGCCAATGGATCGTTGGCGAAAGCCAGGGGTGAGCCCCTGAACATGTTTCTCGAGAACTGATCCAACACGATGATTTCCGCCAATCTGCCCCTGGCCTCTGCTCTCCATTCGAACAGCTCGCAGCGAGTTGCCCGGGCATGAATCTCTGAAAATCTCCCGCTTATCAATTTGTCGAAGGCATCGTCCTTCGCCCACCATTTCGACGGGTCGGTTTCTTCGAACCAAAATCTCAAAATCCGCGTGTACATGTTTCATGTCCAGATCACGCGCCTGCTAGAACATGTAGTGCCTGCCGTTCACGTGTATCGCCTGGCCGGAGACGAAAGCGCCCGTCTCGGCGCACAGAAATACGCAGGCCGCGGCCACCTCGTCGTGCGCGGAGACGTCGGCCATGACGCCCATCGCTTTGCCTCCGCCGCGGCGGATCTCCGCAACGACCGCATTGACCGCGTCGCGGTCGCTATGCCGTTCACCACGACATTGGCGCCGCCCTCGGCCAGCGCCAGAGCGATGGCGCGCCCGATGTTGCGGCCGGAGCCGGTGACGACCGCCGTGCGGCCGGAAACCGAAACGAAACGCCGCATCATGGTCTGTGTCCTCTCTTCGGTTGTTCGCGCCACACCGGGAGTCGCCGTTGACCGGATCGGCGTTGACAATCGAAGCAGGCGCGCGACAGAATGTACGCACAACGAATATTTTGCGCAAGTCTCAACTCCCGACACGGATTGCACGCCGGCCCGACCGGCCTCCGCCGGGCACGTTAGAATCCAGGCATGCACGACAAGCTGATCGCGGTCGAAGCCGACATCACCACCCTGAAGGTGGACGCCATCGTCAACGCCGCCAACAACTCGCTCCTGGGCGGCGGCGGCGTGGACGGCGCGATCCACCGCGCCGCCGGACCCGAGCTGTTCGCCGAGTGCCGCACGCTGAATGGCTGCGCCACCGGACGCGCCAAGATCACGCGCGGCTACCGCCTCGCGGCCAAATACGTCATTCACACCGTAGGGCCGGTATGGCAGGGCGGCTCGCAGGGCGAGCCCGAACTGCTCGCCTCCTGCTACCGCGACAGCCTGGCACTGGCGCTCGCGCACGGCGCGGCCAGCATCGCCTTCCCCGCGATCAGTTGCGGCGTCTACGGCTACCCGTTGCAGCAGGCGACGCGCATTGCGCTACGCGAGTGCGCGCAGTTCGCCACGGCCGAAACTAAAATCGAAAAAGTCGTGTTCGCCTGTTTCGGCGCCGCGATGCTGGCGCTGTACCGGGCGGAACTCGCAAGGCGGTAACATGGCGGCCACAATGACCGTTATCGATCCCAGACCCTCGCCGCTGACGCGCTACCTGCTGTTCGCTTATGCGCTGCTGATCATTTACGCCAGCCTGCACCCCTTCTCCGGCTGGCGCGATCAGGGCGTGAGCAAATTCGCGTTTCTCGCCGGCGCCTTGCCGCGCTACATCACCGCGTTCGATCTGGTGACCAATTTCGCCGCCTATCTGCCCCTGGGGTTTTTCGCGCTGCTGGCGCTGCACCCGCGCCTGCGCGGCGCGCTCGCGCTAGCCGCGGCCGGCGTGGCCGGTTGCTTCTTAAGCCTCGCGCTGGAGGCACTGCAAACCTACCTGCCCAGCCGCATTCCGTCCAATCTCGATCTCGCGACCAATGGCCTGGGCGCCTTCGCCGGCGCCGGCCTGGCGCTGCGCTTTGGTGTCGGCTTGCTGAGCGGCGGAAGAATCCACGCCCTGCGGCATCGCTGGTTTCTCGCAGGCGGACAGTACGACCTGGGACTGGTGCTGCTCGCATTGTGGCTGTTCACCCAATTAAATCCGGAGACCCTGTTGTTCGGCAATGGCGATCTGCGCGACCTCATTGAGCATCCGCCGGCCGCCTTGCATCCCGCCGAAGTGTTCATCCAGATGGAAGCCGCGGTCGCCGCCTGCAACCTGATCGCGGTCGGCCTATTTCTTTCCGGCCTTACGCAAAACGATCGGCCGCTGCGGCGCCTGTTGCTGGCTCTGCTCGCAGGGGCGCTGGCGCTGAAGACACTCGCGGTCGGCGTGTTGCTCAAGGCACAGAACGTGTTCGCCTGGCTGACACCGGGCGCGGTCGTTGGCCTGGCTTGCGGCGCGGGGGTCCTGATGCTGGTGATGGCGCTGCCGCGCGTCGCGCGCCTGGCGCTGGCGGGCTTGCTGCTGATGGCCGCAACCGTGCTGGTCAACCTGGCGCCGGCGAATCCGTATCTCGCCAACGCCCTGCAACAATGGCCGCAAAGCTACTTTCTCAACTTCAACGGGGTGACGCACCTGGTGTCGCTCGCGTGGCCGTTCGTCGCGCTGTTCTATCTGATGCTGCTTGCGCCGCGCCAGGCCGGGGAGGGTCGGGCGAGCCCCGACAAGCTATAATTTGCCGTTCGTTGGAGGGGACATGCCGGCCGGCGGCATGCCCCTCAACGACGTTTCTTTCGAGCCAATCCCCCATGAGCTATTACACCCACCACATTTTTTTCTGCTGTAACCAGCGCGACGGCGGCCGCGTCTGCTGCAATGACAAGGGCGCAAGCGAGCTGCGCGACTATGCCAAGCAGCGCGTGAAGGAACTCGAGCTCGCCGGCAAAGGCCGGGTGCGCATCAACCAGGCGGGTTGCCTCGACCGCTGCGAGGAAGGCCCCTGCATCGTGGTGTACCCGGAGGAAACCTGGTACACCTATGTCGATGAGCATGACATCGACGAGATCATCGAGGAACACCTGCAGCATGGGCGTGTGGTCGAGCGCCTGAAAATATGACGCGGGCGCCGATCGAGCGCGTGTTGTTGGACGGCCCCGCGGGGAAGATCGAATGCATAATCGACCTGCCCGTGGCAGGTTCCGGCCGCGGCGTGGCCCTGATCGCGCATCCGCACCCGCTGTTCGGCGGCAGCCTCGACAACAAGGTGGCGCAGACGCTAGCCAAGACTTTCGTCGAGCTGGGTTACGTCGCGCTGCGGCCCAATTTCCGAGGCGTCGGGGCGAGCGTAGGCGAATATGACGAGGGGCGCGGCGAGGCCGACGACCTCGTCGCGATCCTGGACTACGCGCGCACGCGCTTTCACGCGACGGCGCCGGTGCTGGCGGGCTTCTCCTTCGGCGCCTACGTGCAGACCCTGGTGGCGCGCCGCGCGACGCCGGAACGCATGGCGCTGGTGGGCGTGGCGGCGGGTTTCGTCAGCGGCGGGCGCAGCTACACCTCGGAACCGGTGCCGGCAGACAGCATCGTCATCCACGGCGAACTGGACGAGACCGTGCCGCTCGCCAACGTGCTCGCCTGGGCGCGGCCGCAGGAGCTGCCCATTATCGTGGTCCCCGGCGCGGATCATTTTTTTCACCGGCGGCTGCATCTCATCAAGAGCATCGTCAAGGGTTCATGGCAGCGCTGAGCCTCCAGTCACCATGACCGTCACAGCACAATCGATTCGCGCCGCCGCTGCGCTTTTTGCGGACAACGTGAACGACACGCCCTGCCTGTACTCGCGCACGCTGCTGGAGATCCTAGTCGTGCCCGCGGGCGAGGGCGGCCGGCCTAGCCGCGCTGCTCGCGTATCCGCAGCGTTTCCGCGGCAGATGCGTGGGGATCGTGTTCCTTTCGCCGCGACGATCAGCGTGATCCCATGAACCCGCAAGCCAACGCCAAGCTGTTCGCGCCCTGCCCGCGCGGCCTGGAAAACGTGCTCGCCGCCGAGCTCGCCGAGCTGGGAGCGAGCGCAGTGCAGACCGTCGCCGGCGGCGCCGCCTTCGAGGGCGACACTCGCGTCATCTACCGCGCCAACCTGGAAAGCCGCATCGCCACGCGCGTGCTGCTGCGCCTGTTCACCGTGGCCTACCGCAGCGAAGAGGATATCTACCGCGCCAGCTATGAGCTCGACTGGCCGCAGCGCTTCGACGTCGCGCGCAGCATCCGTGTCTACCTTACCGCGCAGCGCTGCCCGCTTAAGAGTCTCGACTTCCTCACGCTGCGCATCAAGGATGCGGTGTGCGACCGTTTCAGGAGCGCCGTCGGCAGCCGGCCCAACGTGGACACGCGCGCGCCCGAGGTGCGCATCCACGCCTTTCTCGACGCCACGCGGTTCACGCTCTACCTCGACACTTCGGGCGAACCGCTGTTCAAGCGCGGCGCGCGCGCCGCCCAGGGCGAAGCTCCGCTCAAGGAAAATCTCGCCGCCGGCATCCTCAAGCTCAGCGGCTGGCAACCGGGAACGGCGCTGCTCGATCCCATGTGCGGCGGTGGCGCTTTCCTTGTCGAAGCGGCGCAAATCGCGTTCAATATCGCGCCGGGCATTGCTCGCAGCTTCGGCTTCGAAAAGCTGAACAGTTTTGATGCCGCGCTGTGGCGCAAGCTGCGCGCCGAGGCCGGGGCGCGGCGCAAGCCGGTCGTGCCCCTGCCGATCTACGGCAGCGAGCTCTACGGCGATAGGCTCAAGCCTGCGCACGCGAACCTGCACGCAGCCGGCCTCGCGCAGGCGGTGCAACTGAAGCAGGCGAACGCGCTGGAGATCTCCGCGCCGGCCGAAACCGGTGTGCTGGTCACCAACCCGCCCTACGGCGAGCGCATGGGCGAGCAGCAGGAACTGGCCGAGTTCTACCCCAAATTCGGCGATGCGCTGAAACAGAAATTCGCCGGCTGGAACTGCTACATTCTCAGTGCCGACATGAATCTGCCCAAGTTGATCAAGCTGCAGGTTTCCAAGCGCACGCCGCTCTACAACGGCGCGCTGGAGTGCCGCCTGTTCGAGTACAAGATCGTGGCGGGCAGCATGCGTGGCACCAAGTCCGGGCGACACCGCTAACTTGGTGCGGTCCGCGGCGGGCCTGAACCAAGTCCTATTTTATAAGCAGGTTCGTACCAGTTCACGCACACCGCCTTAGCTCCCATCGGCTAGAAACCACGAAACAGGACGAGACGCATAGAACGGCCGGCAGCTCCGATCTTGGACTGGAAGCGTCAGGTGCTAGCCGCGCAGGCGCTGCTCGATGACATTGGCTGCGCCCGGCGAAACTTGGTAGAGCTTCGCCTCCCAGACAATGCCCTGGTGCGTGGCTGAAACGCGCTGCAGCAGTTCGCTCCACCAGTCCGACGACTTGATGGTGCAGTGCGCGTTCTCGCCATTGGGCAAGCGTTTGCGCGCCTGATGACAGGCTATGGTAAGAAACACGAAGGAACGCGCGAACCCGAACATTTCGTCGAGGATCCAAGGCAGGTCGTCCTCCGGACAGTGTTCCAGCACATCAGTGGAAATGACGCCGTCGTACTTATCCGCGGGCAGGTCGCTGAACGGAACGAAGCAAGGGTCATAGCAGCGCACGTAATCCACCTCCCAGTAATCCTGCACGTTGTCCCACTGACTGCCGTCCAGTTCGATGCGCTGTGGCAGGTACTGCCCGCCCTTGCCGCTGCCATAGTCGAGGATCGAGGTCGCAGCGGTCTGGCGGATCAGGCGCTTAATGTCCCGCGCCTGCGGCAGCAGGCTGATTCCGGAAAATGTCTGCTCGGCCGGCACGCCGAGAAAGCGCTCGCCTTCGGTGTGCATGGTGCGGTACTGCGCGATCAGCTCGCGGTAACGCGGGCTCGGGCTCGTTCTGCTGTAATCCATGCACATATTTTACCGGGTGGCCTGCCCGGGCTGTGACAAATCTGTACTCGCCCGGATGGGAGAATACCTGCGTACAATAACGCGGTACGGCGCGCACAGCGCCGCGGTCCGACAAGAATTCCCTATGCTTTCCAGAATCGTTCGCTTGCTTGGTTCGGTAGGCCGCGTCGCGGGAGCGCCACGCGATCAGCGGGACACGATCCGCGTGGTCGAACACGCCCGGCAGGCAATTTCGCGCAGAGAGTTTTCGGCGGCAGAGGACATTCTTTGTGCTTCTTCCGGCGGCCGGGTTCGCGATGTCGAGGTGCTTCACCTGCTCGGAGTTGTGCTGAATCGAACCGGGCGGCCCGAACGTGCTGCCGAAATTCTCACCGGAGCTCGGAAACTTGCTCCCGACCACGAGCGGGTATACAAGGAACTCGCGGTCGCCAACCTGGCCCGCTGTCAGCTTGGAAGCGAACTGCAAAAGACTCTCGACGCGCTGTCGCAGCGGCTGGATTCGGCAGCGCCAACGGCCGAAGTGCGCAGGCTGCTCGAAGCGGGCATGCAAATGCCGGGCAGGACCGAGCCGCCGGAAGAGATCCGCGGGGAAGTGGCGTTCCTGCTCGGCGCCGCCTGCCTTTCCGTGGATGAAGACGGCGCGGAGCTGTGTTCGCGGATTCTACGAGGGGCCGAGGACGGCGATTCGCGTTATGCCGTGTTCGATCTGCAGCTCCGGCTGCCGGACTACTGCCGAAAGCTGGGTTTTCCGTGCAAGACAGCGGCCGCGCTGGAGCTTCGCCCAATGCAGCGCCCGTGCAATACGGCCGCGCCTGCCGTCCCGTCGTTCCTTTGCGCGCTGCCCGACGGATTGGTTCTGGGGAGGTCTTTCATTCCCGCTGCGCAAACGGGGCACGCGTTTTCCGGGCAATGCATTCACAACCCGCGCAAACTCCAGTGGGACAATGCGGCGCGCGTTTTCGATATGGTCAGGCTCGCAGCCGGGTCGCGACTCCTGGTGAATTCTTCCGGCACGGATTCCTACGACGGCCGGCACCTTCTGGTCGGCAACCACGAGAACTTCGGACACTGGCTGCTCAACCATTTTTCCCGCTTGCGCCATGCCGAGGAGGAGCCGCTGCTGCGCGAGGCTCCGGTGATCGTCGGCGACGACCTTCGCCCCGTTCATCGTCAGTGCCTGATTCGAGCGGGTATCGCGCCCGAGCAGATAGTGTGCTTGCATCAGGGCCGCATCGCCCGGTTCCGGGAATTATGGGTGCCTTCACTGCTCTTTTGCGGGATTACCGGTCGCGACGGGAGCGGAGGCGGGCTGTACTGGAACCCCGAGGCCGTAACGTTTATCCGCAGGCGGCTGCGGCTGGATTTCAACGCCAGGCCGACGCGGCGAATTTACCTGGGACGAAAGGATGCGAGGTGGAGACGGTTGATCAACGAGGCGGAAATCGTCGAGATGCTCGGTAGATTCGGCTTCGAGGCGGTGGACCCGGGGGCGATGTCGCTCGATCAGCAAATCGAGCTCGCGGCATCTGCGCAGATTATCGTCGGAGCGTTTGGCGCCGGAATGAATTTGCTGTTGTTCGCGCCGGAGGGTACGCCTGTCGTGGAGTTGAAGTACGACCTGGAAGGTGTGATGGATATCAATTGGGCCTTGACCGGGGCACTTCGCCAGCCCCACCATGAAATCATCGGTGAATCGCGCCCGACGGACCCCGATTTGCTGAAGCGAGATTTTACGGTGGCTGCGGATCGCGTGAGAGAGGTCGTCGAACAGGCGCTCGACTCGCTCGGCGCTCCTATGAATTCCAGCCACTAGGATGCCTCGTCGCTTCCGGCATCCGCCTTGAACTGAGGTCCCGTTCCTCCGCAGCTGCTCCGGTTGCTTCCGGCTGGAGCCATTACCGGGCGAGGCTTGCAGCCACCGCAACGGCGCTGCCTTTGCACGGCGCACACCCAATACAGACGTTACGCTCAAACGTTGCCATATCTTGTGTTCCTGATCATGGTGTAACCCTTGATCAGTTCTTGAATGCCGAATTCGAGAGAATAGGCCGGCTTGAAACCGGTCGCTTCGATTTTGGCGTTGGACACGACGTAGTTGCGCTGATCCGGGTCCTTGCCAATCGGAGCGTCGATAAAGGTAAAATCGGGCACCTCCCGCCTGATGGCTTCGCACAGCTCTCTTTTGGAGACGTTGGCATCCGAGAGCCCGACGTTGTAGATCTGGCCGCTCATGCGCTCGTGGTTATCGATGCCGTGGACGAACGCGCGCGCCACGTCCCGCACGTGGATGTAATTGCGCTTGAAGCTGCCTTCGAACAGAACCACGAACCGGTCATGCACGGCGCGGTAGGTGAAATCGTTTACCAACAGGTCGATGCGCATGCGCGGCGACATGCCGAACACCGTCGCCAGGCGGAAGCTGATTGCACTGGGGTGCTGCATCAGTTCCTTTTCGACCTTGACTTTCTCGATTGCATACAACGACATTGGGCGTAGCGGCGACTCTTCGGTGCAGAAATTGTTCTGGTCGCCGGTGCCATAGGCGCTGTTGGTGGTCGGCATCAGGATGCGCTGATGCTTGCTCACGTTGTTCAGCATGGTCATGATCGCGTCATGATTGGTGCTCGAGGCGCCGATCGGGTCGTTGGCGCACAACGGTGCTCCGACATAAGCCGCAAGCGGTATGATGATGTCGGCCTTTCTGATCAGTGGCAGCATCACGCTCTCTATCCGGACGTCGCCCCGTACCACGTCAAAGTGCGGGTGGTGGCATACGTGCGCCAGGCTGTTCTGGTGGTACATGAAGTTGTCGACCACGGTCACGCCGTGGCCCTGGGCAAGCAGTTCCGGGACCATGGTCGAGCCGAGGTAGCCCGCGCCGCCGGTGACTAGAATATTGGTGCTCATGTCGTCGTTTCCCTGCTGTCAAATGGAATGGGGTTCGCGCATACTCAGCCCGCCAGCAAGCACTGCGCCCGGGAGTAATCCTGCGGGACGCCGATATCGACGAAGGTGCCGCTGCATTCGAGGCCGTAGAGGCGGTGGCCTGCCGCTAGCGCGGCGGGCAGGATGTCATCTTCAAGGGAAACTTTGTCGCCGGGCTTCCAGCCGCCGCCGCGCAGGGTCTGTGGATTGAGCAGATAGACCCCGCCGTTGGCGAGCCCGCCCGAGCTGCCGGCGCCGGCCGTAAGCGAGGCGATCCGCCCGTCGGCTGCGATCTCCATCCCGGTGTAGCGGCCAGGCTCCGCCGAGCGGAACAGGGCGAAGGCCCAGTCGGCCCTGTTGCCCGCGTGAAAACTGCACAGCGCAGCCAAGTCCACTTCGAAGTAGGTGTCGCCGTTAAGCACCAGAAAAGCTGCCTCGCCGCAGAGTTTTTCCGCGGCCAGCAACAGTCCGCCCCCGGTGCCGAGCGGAGAAGACTCGATTGCATACTCAAGCGCAGCCCCCCGGTAGGAGGCGCCGAAGTGTCCGCTAATCGCCTGGTGCCGATAGCCCAGCGAAAGCACGAAGCGCTTCACGCCCTGGCCGATCCAGTAGTCCAGCTGATGTTCCAGGAACGGCCGGCCGTTGATCGGCGCCATCGGTTTGGGCAGGTCGGGGACCGTGTTGCGCAGACGCGTGCCAAGGCCGCCTGCGAGAATGATAGCCGTCGTCACCGCGGCTTCAGACCGAGTTCAGTATTGCGCAAATTTCGTCCACTTCTTCGCCCCTCAGGTCGGGAAAGTTGCCTATGTAGAAACCGTAAAAATGAACATGTTCGATTTGCGGGAACTCGCGATGATGGCCTTCCGGAACGATGCCCTTCAGATAAGGCTGGCGGATCTGGTTGCCGCCGCCGGCGCTGCCCCGCCGGAACTCGACGCCCGAACTGCGCATCTTCTGCATCAGGCGCTGAGCCAGATCGTCATCCGCATGCTTCAGGATGAGGTTGAAGGCGTAGTTGCTGCAGCCCTCCAGCTTGAAGTCGGTCCGGTATTTCTCCGGGTCGATCTGCTGCAGGAAGCGCAGCAGGTTTGCCGTGCGGCGCTTCACATTCTGATCCAGGCGCTTGAGCTGGCTGCGTCCCAGGATGCCGCCGATCTCGGTATTGCGGGTGTTGTAGGCGGCAAACGCAAAGATGAAGTCGGGGTTCAATTCCGGGTTTGCCTTCTGGTAGGCGGCGCTCACAGCGGGATCGTCGGCTTCACGAACCATGCCATGAGAGCGCAGCATGCGAATCCGCTGATAAACCTCGGGGTCGTCGGTGCAGACCATGCCGCCTTCGATCGTGCTCATGTGGTGGGCATAGTAAAAAGAGAAATTCGAGATCCAGCCGAAGCTGCCCAGCTTCCTACCGTTGTGTGTCGCGCCGTGGGATTCGCACACATCCTCGATCAGTGGGATATTGCGCCGGTTCAATTCCTCCAGCAGGTCATCGGTCAGTCCGTCGAACCCCTGTACGTGAGTGAGAAACACCGCCCTAGTCTTATCATTGACCTTGGCCAGAATCTGCGCGGGATCCATGGCCAGCGTGCGTGGATCGATATCCGCGAAAACCGGCTCGAACCCGTTTTGCAACACCGCTGCCACGTCGGAAACCCACGCAAGAGGGGGAACGATGACCTCCCCGCCCTGCGGATGCAGGATGCGCAGTATCGCCATGGTCAGCAGGTTCGCCGAAGCGCCGGAGTTCACGAACACGCTGTATTTCACGCCCAGCCATTGAGACCATTCGGCCTCGAACGCCCGCACGTTGGCGCCGTGGGTAAGAATCGGATCGTCCTGTTTCAGATGCTCGATGACGGCGTCCAGATCCTCGCGAAGAATGTTGTTTCGCATCAACGGAAATTTCATGGTTCTCTCAACAGCGCCTTGAATGCGATTTCAGCCGACCACGGCCGGGATGCGTTTGGCTACTTCTCGTTGTAAAAATCGCCATACTCTACCAATATCGTGCTGCGTCCATCCTCCCGCAACAGCGCTTTCTCATACGCCGGGAAAATCTCGGAAGGCTGCTCCAGTCGGATCACTTCGATTGTTGTGCACATAGACTGAATCGCCTCCGTGAAGTCGCCCACATGTTGCTGCTGTGGGTGCAGTGGCCGTTGCGAGCCGATTCCCGTTCGAATAATGGCTTTCGCTTTATAGCCGCCATTGGACATCACCTGAACCTTGTCCAAGTGGTTGACCAGTTGGTTAATTGCATACAGCAGGAAGTTCCATCGCGGGAAAATACTCACGGGAACCAGCCCCGTTAGTGCCATGCCCGTGGTCATTCCCATCTGCATTTCTTCGGCGACCGGGAGTTCGAGCAGGCGATCCGGAGGCACGTCCTTCAGCGTATTCGTCATTGCCGTGCCAGCCACAGCCACCGCCTGGCCCAGAAAAACCGTGCGCGGATCTTGCGCCAGAAAGTCCATCGATCGTTTGAGTTCATCAAAGTATTTCATCGCGCCCATCTCAAAACTGAACCCGCACGCCCGCTCCCGCATGGGGATACTTCGTTTGATAGCGGTAATAGCTGACGTAGTCGTCGGCAGCACCCTCAAAGCTCAGATGAGGTTGATTCCATACCTCTCGGGTATCTGTACATACGGATTTCTCGTTGTCTTCGACAATGAAGTGAATTGGAAGGCGATGGTTTCGACTGTACTTTATGGACTCGTGCGCAATCCCGGTTTCAGCAGTCATCTCACCCAGGAAGCAGTACACCTTGGAATTCTCGTCCCTGCGCTGAATGGACATTGCCGCACCGACGGCGATCGGAAGCACGCCGCCGACTATCGCAGAGGAGTAAATTCGGTGCTCCGGAAAACAAAGGGAGATTGACCGCCCCGCCAATATCTCTTCGCGAACGAGCGCCTTGGGTACGCCCTTCAGTAGGCATTGGTAATGGGAACGCCATGAGCAAAATACCCAATCCTGAGAACGGATTGGCCGAAATACGTTGATAATTTGATCTTCATTTCCGGAATAGAGGTGAACCGGTGCACGAATTCTGCCAGCATTGAAAAGCGCAGCAATTTCATCCTCAAACGCAATCAGCTCTTCCCTAGTCATATGGCCCCCTTGTGCGTCTGCCCATTTTCATACTTCAACTCGGCGTATATCAGGTCATGCCGCCGGGCTGATACAACACCACCCGGCTACCGGAATTCTCGAATTGGAACGGTACATGAATCAGGCGACGTAGTTGGCTTCTAACCTTGTCCTGCAGTTCGGGCCTGACAAACAGGAGCAGGAAACCGCCGCCGCCGGCGCCAATTATTTTTCCGCCCGTGGCTCCCGCCTTAAGGGCTTCGTCGTAAATCCGGTCAATCTCCGGGGTTGACACCTTGCTGGACAGGCCGCGCTTGTATCTCCAGCTCTGGTCGAGCAGCTTGCCAAACTCGTCGATTGGAGTTTCCGGGGATTGAAGGATTCTGATGGCCTCGTCGACCATTTCTCCCATTCTCTTGAGTTCTGTTACCCGGTTCGTGAGGTTGTCGATCGTGGACTTGGCTATCTCGGACGCGATTCTGGAGAAGCCGGTAAAGTAAAGCATGAGCGAACCCTGCAGCTCGTCGAATCGCCTTTTGGAGAGAATAATCGGGGATACTTGGAAGGTATCATTCCGGTAAAACTCAATGCGATTGAAGCCTCCGAATGCTGCCGAAACCTGATCCTGAGAACCGACATTCTCCTTGATTATCTTCTGCTCGATGTAGATTGCCTTTGTAGCCAGATCCTCTTTGGTGATGTACTTGCCGTCAAGCGCACACAGCGCATTCACCAGCCCGACAGTGAAGGACGAACTGGAACCGAGCCCAGACCGTGCGGGGAGATCCCCGTCGTGATGAATTTCCAGCCCACGCTCGCATCGCGCCCATCCGAGCACCGCGCGCACCGCGGGATGCTCGATCTCGGTGATACTCTTGACGTTCTCGATCTTCGAATAGACGATGCGGTGTTTATGCTCGAAAAATGGCGGCAAGAAACGGCAGCTTATGTAACAGTATTTGTCGATCGTGGACGCCAGCACCACCCCGCCGTTTTCCTGATACCACGCCGGATAGTCGGTACCCCCGCCGAAGAACGAGATTCTAAATGGGGTACGCGTGACAATCATTCAGGTCCGCTCCAATTGCAATGCCTACGACTCAAGCCAACGCTAAACATACTTGGCAACAAGCTCGGACTCGGGTAGGAGTTTTCTGTTGAGCTTGATCCTGGTCATTTCGCTCAGATGTGCCACCACGTCTTCGCCGAACTTCTTCCGTACCATGTTGAGGTAGCGGGGATTGGTAAAATACTTATGAAACGCCTCGTCGCGGAATTTGAGCACTTCGGCACTCGTCAGGGTTTGCGTCCTGAGCGGAAACGTCTCGTAGCTGTGCTGTGAGTATCCGATCCAGGAGTCGGGCAAAGCCCAGCCGTTCTCGATCGCCATCGCATAGAGCTTGGAACCCGGATAGGCCATTGCGCAGTAAAAGTTCGCGAACTCGCAGTTTGTCTCGATTGCGAGATCGAGGGTTTCCTGCATGGATTCACGGGTATCGTCGGGCAAACCGAAAATATAGTTGCCAATGACGTTAATGCCTGCGGCCTGGATATCGTTCACGGTCTTAACAATCTCAGGGGAACCGAAACGCCCCTTCTCGACACCGTCCCGCACATGCTTGCTGCCAGATTCGATGCCCAAAGCCAGCCAGCGGAAGCCGGCACGGTTGAGCTTGTCCAGATATTCGTCCCTGACCGTATCCACCCGCGCATAAGCCCAGATGTTGAGATCGTAGCCGCGCTCGATGATCCGGTCGCAAATTCCGATTACGTGGTTGCGGTTCAGCACGAACATCTCGTCCACGAACTTGATGTTCTTGACCCCGTACTTGTTGACCAGGATATCGATCTCCTTGATCACCGTGTCGGGCGACCACATGCGGTAGGACGGCCTGCCGAAAGGCGCATTAATGCAGCAAAACGTGCATTTATAGGGGCAACCCAGGCTCGTGTGCATCGACACGTAAGGCCGGCGTTCGTGGATGTGCTCGAAGCAGTGCCAGTTGTGCGCTCTGTATTTCTCCATCGGCAGGAGATCCCACGCGACGCCGGGCATCTCACCATCGAGATCCTCCATCAGAGCCGCCGGCGGATTGGACATGAGGACATCAGACACGCGATACCAGAGGCTGGGAATGCCGGCAAAGGAGGAGGTCCCAGCTTTCAGCGCCCGCACGGTCAGCAAAATGGTCTCCGGGCCCTCGCGATCGCAGACGAAATCAATCGCTTCTTCGCGCAAGGTACGCTCCGGTAAAGCGGCGGGATGCGTCCCGGTCATCATGATTCGACAACTTGGATTGATTGCCTTGAGAGCGCGACAGGTTTCCCCGACTGCTGACATGTTCTGGGTGGACGCCGAAGGTTGAAAACCATAGACGACCATCACAATCAGCGTCGGCTTATAGTTGCCGGAGATGAAATCGGCAACGCCTACCGGGCTAAGGTTGTGGGCGAAGGCATCGACGATGGCAACCGTGAGCCCCTTGTTTCTCAAATACGTGGCGAAAAGACCGGCAAGCGAGGGGGGTTCGATAGCCGAAAAGTCGTTCCCAAGTTCCTGGTAGACGGCCTGCCGGCTACCAGGGTTCACCAGCACCACATCAACTGAATTGCTTGTAGCTGACATCGGTAATCCTTTTGCTGGCGGATTCAAGCCTAAAGTGCAACAGCGCTGCGAGACAGGCCGGACGATTTTATCATTCAACCCACCGCGCAATGCGGCCGCGACCGGATGAAATGCTGAAGGGCATGATTCTGCGGGTGCTCGGCCGAAAGCGCGCCAGACGCAGGCGCGCTGCTCGACCTGGGGCGCGCCGGCGCGAGGCGGCCACGGTGGTGATATTGCGCTACGGTTTCAGCGACACCCCGGGAATCTTGCTCAGCCCGTTGCGGCCGCAGCAGAGCGGCCTAGCCGGTCTTGCGTGCCTTTACCGTCTTGGTGCCGGTATTGGCGACGGTCTTGGCATCCGCCTTGGCCGTAGGCTTGATGACTCTGGCCTTGGCCTCTGCGGGCTGGGCCGCGGCCTTGCCCGGTTTGGCCGCTCGCGGCGCGAACTCGAAGCCAACCTTGCCGTCTCCGCCGCGCACCAGAAATGCCGAGAACGGCCGGCCTTTCTTGGAAATGAAGCGGTGCAGCAGATCGGTCCTGCCGGTGGCGAGGAGCTTTTGCATCTGCTCGCGCTCGATCGGCCGCTGCAGGATGATGCGGCCGGAGCGGAAGTCGCAGCTCTTTTCCGGGCCCAGGCTTTTCTCGCACACATAGGCCATCGGCTGTTCGAACACCCGCGCCGCGCACTTCGGACAGGGGCCGAGCGGCTCCAGGCCGGAGAAATCCGGCGCTTCCTCGGAGCCGTCGCCCGACTGTCCGAAATCGAATTCCGCCTTGAATTCGGGCGACAACCGCACCACGGCGGCGAAAGGCTTGCCCATGCGGCTGCGAAAGCCCTGCAGCGGACCGATGGTTTGCTTGGCGATCAATTCCTCGATTTCCTCGGGCGCGAACTCGCGGCTGGAGACGACTTTCCATATGTTGAAATCGCAGGCCTGGCACTGGAACTTGCGGTAATTCTCCAGCACCCTGCCGCCGCATTTTGGGCACGGCGCCTTCAGCGTGAGGAATGCGGTGTCGGGAATGTCGCCATTCTTGATCGCGGAAACCAGCTCGCGCGTGACTTCGACGATATGGTCCATGAACTCTGTCCGATCGAGCTCGCCGTGCTCCATCTGTTTCAGCTTGAATTCCCAATTGCCGGTGAGCTCGGGCGAGGTGAGCTCGGTGATACCGAAGTGGCCGAGCGCGAACATGAGCGAGAATGCCTTGGGCGTGGGCACCAACTCGCGCCCGCTGCGGTGCACGTAGTCCTCGAAAATAAGGCCTTCGATGACGGCGGCGCGGGTCGCCGGCGTGCCCAGGCCCTTCGCGCTCATCGCCGCGCGTAATTCTTCGTCCTCGACCAGTTTGCCAGCGCCTTCCATGGCAGAGAGCAGCGTCGCCTCGGTGAAGCGCGCCGGCGGCTTGGTCTGGTTGGCCTTGACCTCGACCGCGGTCGTTTTGACTTTCTCGCCGTCTTCGATCGCGACCATCAGCGCGTCGTCTTTTTCCGTGTCGCGGCCGTAGATCGCGAGCCAACCCGGCTTCACCATCACCCGGCCCTCGCTCCTGAACGGCTCGCCCTCGACGCGGGTGATGCGCGTGGTGACCAGGAACTCGGCCGCGGGGAAAAACACCGCGAGGAAGCGTTTCACCACCATGTCGTAGAGCTTTGCCTCGGCATCAGACAGATTGCCCGGCGCCTGCAGCGTAGGGATGATGGCGAAGTGGTCGGAGATCTTGGAATTGTCGAAAACGCGCTTGCTCGGCTTGACCCAGCCTTCTTTCAACACTTGGCGCGCGAATGGCGCATAAGCCGCGACGCCCTCGCTCTTGTCCTTGCCCTTGGCTTTGCCTGCGAGCATTTCCATAGTGGATTTGACCGTCGGCAGATAGTCCTCGGGCAGCGCGCGCGCATCGGTACGCGGGTAGGTCAGCACCTTGTGTTTTTCGTACAGCGCCTGCGCCAGCGACAGCGTGGTGCGGGCGGAAAAACCGAAGCGCCCGTTGGCTTCGCGCTGCAGGCTGGTCAGGTCGAACAGCAGCGGCGAAATCTGGGTGGTCGGCTTGGCTTCCTCGGTGGCGATGCCCGGCTTGCTCTCGCATTTTTTGCGCAGGGCCTCGGCGCGCGCCGCATCCCACAGGCGCTCGGGCTTGGCTTCGGCGCCCTCGTCCTTCGCCGCCTTGGCGAACTTCTCGTCGAACCAGCGCCCGCTGTATGTGCCGGCGGCGGCGGCAAAGCCGGCATGCACTTCCCAGTAGTCGCGCGACACGAACTTGCGGATGCGGTCCTCGCGCTCGACCAGGATCGCCAGCGTCGGCGTCTGCACCCGGCCCACGGTAGTCTTGTAGAAGCCGCCCTCTTTGGAATTGAACGCGGTCATGGCGCGCGTGCCGTTGATGCCCACCAGCCAATCGGACTCGGAACGGCACACGGCAGCGTCGGCCAGCGGCAGCATCGACTTGTCGCTGCGCAGTCCTTCAAAACCCTCGCGGATCGCACCCTGGGTCATCGATTGCAGCCACAGCCGTTGAATCGGCTTCTTGTTGCCGGCGTGCTGCATGATGTAGCGGAAGATCAGCTCGCCCTCGCGCCCCGCGTCGCAGGCGTTGATGACGCCGGTGACGTCCTTGCGCTTGAGCAGTTTCAGCAGCACCTTGAGCCTATCTTCGGTCCGCTCGATCGGCTTCAGGCCGAAGTGCGGCGGGATCACCGGCAGGTTCGCGAAGGACCATTTGCCGCGTTTCACCTCGACGCCCTCCGGGGCGACGAGTTCGAGCAAATGGCCGATCGCCGACGACAGCACATACTCGCCGCTCTCGAAATAATCGCCATGCCGGGCGAAGCCGCCCACTGCGCGCGCAATGTCGTTGGCGACGGAAGGCTTCTCAGCAATGATGAGTTTTTTGGTCATAGTGTGTTCGGGCTCGCGCGTGCAGGCTGAATCAATGTCGGTCTGTGCCCCGCAGCAAGCCGCAGCATGATAAGTGCAAACCGGATGGCGAAGCAAGAAGACACGGCGATGCGCCGTGACAAAATTCCGCGAAACAGGGACTTAAATGGCTGAAAGAGACCTGGGGGAAACTCTGATCAAGTCCCTGTCATGATCAGAGCTTCCTCTGACTTGGGGGATTTACGCCCCGAAGGAAGTCCCCCTGGGGGACAAGGGGGCGTCGCCCCCTTGTTCAGATGAGCCCTAGTGCATGAGCAATCGGGCGCGATCGGAGAGCAACTCTTCCAGGATGAGCGAGTTAATCGAATGCTGCTGGCTCCACAGAACCATGAGCACGATCACCTTCAGTTTCTCGACGCTGACGCTGTCTTCGGACAACGCCATGGCGCGCTCGATGATGATCTCCCGCAGCAGCGGCGTAAGCACTTTCGCGCCCTCGAGGAAGGCGAGGAAACCGCGCCCTTCGACACCGAGCTTCGCCGCTTCCGCTTCGGCATAGCCACGAAACGCGGTGCTTTCGGCGAGAGAATCGGGGAGGGTGCTGTCCCCGGTGGCGGAAAGCCCTTGCAGCCAGGTGAGAGCGTCGCTGATGTCGTCGTGCTCGAAGCCGGCGGCGCTAAGCTTGCGCGCCAGCGCATCTTGATCGGGATAGAGGTCGGTCTGGTAATAGTTTTCGAACAGGTAGACGAGTATGTCGAACATTCTTGTGGGCGGCCTCTTAGGAGGTTCTCTGGTACAGCCCGCCGGGCAGGCTCGCGACCTTGCCGTCGAGCTCAAGTTGCAACAGCATGGCCGATACCGCAGCCGCCGTCAAGCCGCTTCTTGCGCACAGCGTATCGATATC
>Ga0209514_10003744_pt1 | contig 21302 bp, 20 predicted proteins | sample Subgrocontami58m_FD_187452 | JGI IMG/M metagenome (GOLD analysis project Ga0209514, IMG submission 187452) | Subsurface groundwater microbial communities from S. Glens Falls, New York, USA - GMW37 contaminated, 5.8 m (SPAdes) (version 3) | ecosystem: Environmental > Aquatic > Deep subsurface >...
GCCAAACCGCAAAACCGGCATATTCATACCTGAAAATCAAAAACCAAATTCATACCCGGCTTTCGCTTGCTTGCGATGCACAAATTCATCGCCGCCGGGTTTCTCCGGAAATGCAACACCGTTAACAGCGTTCCTGGAGCGCTACACGGAGAAGGTGCACGATCCAATGAGTTGGACGCTCGACGTGGAAAAACGGTTCGATCAGATGAGGCTAGGGCAATGAGCGAACTACAGGCATTCGTTGAGCTGATTGTTGGTGATGAACCCGTGAGCACTGCCGAGCTGGCGTTGATCTACACTGTCTTGCCGGAACTGCTGCTCGATCTTATGTCCGAATCAGAAGAAAAGGTGTAGGACCATGGCCGTCGCCCTCTACGCTCGCGTATCGACTACCAAGCAGGCCGAGAAAGACCTGTCCATTCCAGATCAGCTGCGGCAGATGCGCGAATTCTGCAAGGCCCAGGGGCACACGGTCGCGATGGAATACATCGAGCCGGGGGCCTCTGCCACCGATGACCGGCGACCGGTGTTTCAGCAGATGATCACGGATGCGACGCTCTCACCGTCACCCTATGAGGCGATAGTCGTACACAGCCGCTCGAGGTTCTTCCGTGACCTGTTCCAGTTCCTGAGTTATGAGCGGACCTTGAAGCGTGCCGGGGTCAAGTTCATCTCGATCACGCAGCAAACAAGCGACGATCCCGCCGGGCAGATGGCGAGCACGATCTTTAGCCTATTTGATGAGTACCAGAGCAAGGAGAATGGAAAGCACACGCTGCGGGCGATGAAAGAGAATGCGCGGCAGGGCTATTTCAATGGCAACAAACCGCCCTTTGGCTACAAGGCAGTAGAGACTGAGGCCACGGGCAGGAAGGGCAAGAAGAAGCGCCTGGAGGTCGATCCTGCAGAGGCTGGCATGGTGCGCCAGGTGTTCGAATTGTACCGGCGCGGGGTGAAGGGTTCCCCCCTTGGAGAACTGAGCATCGCGGCGCATCTAAACGAGCGCGGCATAAGCTTACGCGGTCAGAAGTGGACGAAAAACAAAGTGCATACGCTCCTGAGCAATGCGACTTATCGGGGCGAGTACGTCTTTAACCGGACGAACTACAAGAGCGGCGAGGTCAAGCCGGAATCGGAGTGGATCAAGGTTGCGGTTGAGCCGATCATCGATGCTGCCACGTTCGACGGGGTACGCGCACGCGCAGCGTCGCGTGCCCCGTCGAAGGTGGCACCGCGAGTGGTAAATTCTCCGACACTATTGACCGGCCTTCTCAAGTGCGGCAGTTGCGGCGCGGCGATGATGCTCGCCACGGGTAAGAGCGGCAAGTATCGTTATTACAAGTGCCATACGCGCATGGCGAGGGGCAGCAGTGCATGTGATAGCGGCAATCTTCCTATGGAGAAGCTGGACGAACTCGTATTGAAGGCGCTGGCCGACAAGGTGTTCACGCCAAAGCGCCTCAAGTCGATGATCGCGGGGGCACAGAAGCATTTGCGCAACAGCCACTCAGAGCAGGATACGCAATTGAAGCAGCTCAAGGCGGCGCTGAATGACCTCACGGTGCGCAGCGAGAGGCTGTTTGAGGCCGTGGAGACCGGGCATCTGCCATTGGACAGCGCCTTGCAGCAGCGCTCGCACAAACTGCAAGCACGCCGCCAGGAGCTATTGCTTGAAATCGCGGGTCTCAAGCGCCAGGGCGAGACACCCTTGAAGGTTCTCAACATGGGGCAGGTGGACGCATTCGGCAGGGTGCTGAAGGCCAAACTTGCTGCCAATTCCCCTTTTGCCAAGCAATACCTGCGGTTGCTCGTTAGCCAAGTCAGGGTGACCGGGAAAATGGTCGAGATGTCAGGAAGTTACGATGCCTTTGCGGGCGCGATCGGGCAAACTAGGCAAACCGGGCGGTCGAAAGCCCCGGTGCCCAGTTTCGCACCTAGATGGCTCCCCGACGAGGGTTCGAACCTCGGACCTGCGGATTAACAGTCCGTCGCTCTACCGGCTGAGCTATCGGGGATCGGAGCGCCCGTTTGACGCGGGCGCAAAAGAGGCGCGTATTCTAGCGGCAGTCGAATACGCGGTCAATTGGAAATGCGGCCATGACGCCGCGTCTTAGCCGATCACCTTAGCGATGGCGTCGGCGGAGTGGTCGATGTTCTTGGTGTTCAAAGCCGCCACGCAAATGCGCCCGCTCTCGACCGCATACACGGAGAATTCCTCGCGCATGCGCACCACCTGCTCGCGCGTGAGCACTGAGTAGGAGAACATGCCGCGCTGGCGGACGACGAAGCTGAAGTCGGCGCCCTTCACGCGTGCATGAATCTTCTCCACCAGGAGTTTACGCATGGACTTGATGCGATCGCGCATCTGCCCCAGTTCCTGCTCCCACAGCGTGCGCAGTTCGCGATCTGCGAGCACGGTGGCGACGATCTGGCCGCCGTGGTGCGATGGGCTCGAGTAGTTGGCGCGGATCAGGCGCTTCACCTGCGACAGGACGCGCGCGGCTTCCTCGCTCGATCCGGCCACCACGCTAAGCGCACCGACGCGCTCGCCGTAGAGCGAGAACGACTTGGAAAAGGAGTTGGACACGAGCACCGGCAAACCGCTCGCGGCGAAGAGGCGCACGGCGCTGCCGTCGGCATCCAGGCCGTCGGCAAAGCCCTGATAAGCGATGTCGAGGAAGGGCACCAGGCCGCGCGCCTTGACCACCTCGATGACGCTGGCCCATTGATCCGCGGCAAGATCGACGCCGGTCGGGTTGTGGCAGCAGACGTGCAGCAGCACGATCGAGCCGGCAGGTATGGCGTTGAGCGAAGCCAGCATGCCGGCGAAGTCGAGGCCGCGGGTCTTGGCGTCGTAATAGCGATAGGTATTGACCTTGAAACCGGCGTTCTCGAACACCGCGCGGTGGTTTTCCCAACTCGGATCGCTGATAAACAATTCGGCTTTCGGCGCGATACGGCGCAGAAAATCCGCGCCGACCCTGAGCCCGCCCGTGCCGCCGAGCGCCTGCACCGTGACGATGCGGCCTTCTTTAAGCGCCGGGTTATCCGCGCCGAAAACCAGGCTTTGCACCGCCTTGTTGTACGCGGCGAGGCCGTCGATCGGGACGTAATTGCGCGGCGCGGACTGCTCCAGCATCAGGCGCTCGGCGCGGCGCACGCAGTCGAGCAGCGGCACCTTGCCGTCGTCGCCGGTGTAGACGCCGACGCCTAAATTCACCTTTTTCGGGTTCTTGTCCGCGTTATACGCTTCGGTCAGGCCCAGGATAGGATCGCGCGGGGCCATTTCCACGGTAGAGAGCAGGGAAGGGGAGCGGGGAGCGTTCATCGTGTTAGACTTTCGGGCTATTGATTGATGCCGCAATTATACCCCCGTGATCGTTACTTTTCCCAACAGCCCGTTCAAGCTGCACCAGCAATTCGAGCCCGCCGGCGATCAGCCCGAGGCCATCGCCAAGCTGATCGAAGGCTTGGAAGACGGGCTTGCCTATCAGACCCTGCTCGGCGTGACCGGATCGGGCAAAACCTACACCATGGCCAACGTGATCGCGCGCCAGGGGCGGCCGGCGCTCGTCATCGCGCCGAACAAGACGCTCGCGGCGCAGCTGTATTCGGAGATGCGCGAGTTCTTCCCTGAAAACGCGGTCGAGTACTTCGTCTCGTACTACGATTACTATCAGCCGGAGGCCTACGTACCGTCGCGCGACCTGTTCATCGAGAAGGATTCGAGCATCAACGAGCACATCGAGCAGATGCGCCTGTCGGCGACGAAATCATTGCTCGAGCGCAAGGACACGGTCATTGTCGCCACCGTGTCCTGCATCTACGGCATCGGCGATCCGGTCGACTACCACGGCATGATCCTGCATCTGCGCGAGCGCGAGAAGCTGTCGCAGCGCGACATCATCGGCCGCCTGACGGCGATGCAGTATGAACGCAACGAGTTCGAGTTCGCGCGCGGAACCTTCCGCGTGCGCGGCGATGTGATCGACGTGTTTCCGGCGGAACACTCGGAAACCGCGCTGCGCATCAGCCTGAACGAGGAGGAAGTCGAGACGCTGGCGATCTTCGATCCGCTCACCGGCCGCATGCACCAGCGCGTGCCGCGCTTCACTGTGTATCCTTCCAGCCATTACGTCACGCCGCGCGACACCACGCTGCGCGCCATCGAGGCGATCAAGCTCGAACTGCGCGAGCGTATCGATTACTTCGTAAGCGCGAACAAGCTGGTCGAGGCGCAGCGCATCGAGCAGCGCACGCGCTTCGACCTCGAAATGCTCAACGAAATGGGGTTCTGCAAAGGCATCGAAAATTATTCGCGCCACCTGTCCGGACGCAAGCCGGGCGAGCCGCCGCCGACGCTGATCGATTACCTGCCGCATAACGCGCTGATGATCATCGACGAGAGCCACGTCACCATCGGCCAGATCGGCGGCATGTACAAGGGCGACCGCTCGCGCAAGGAGAATCTCGTCGACTACGGTTTTCGCCTGCCCTCCGCGCTCGACAACCGGCCGCTAAGGTTCGACGAGTTCGAAGGCATGATGAAACAGACTTTCTTCGTCTCGGCCACGCCTGCCGAATACGAGCGCACCCATTCGGGTCAGGTGGTGGAACAGGTGGTGCGACCGACCGGATTGGTGGATCCGATGCTCGAAGTGCGCCCGGCTTCGACCCAGGTGGACGACTTGCTCTCGGAAATCAGCCTGCGCGTGGCGCAAAAGGAGCGCGTGCTGGTGACCACGCTCACCAAGAAAATGGCCGAGGACTTGACCGAGTATCTGGGCGAACACGGCATCAAGGTACGTTACCTGCACTCCGAAGTGGAAACGGTGGAGCGCGTGGAGATCATCCGCGATCTGCGCCTCGGGAAGTTCGACGTGCTGGTGGGCATCAATTTGCTGCGCGAGGGCCTGGATCTGCCCGAGGTGTCGCTAGTGGCGATCCTCGACGCCGACAAGGAAGGTTTCCTGCGTTCGGAGCGCTCGCTGATCCAGACTATCGGCCGCGCCGCGCGCCACATCAACGGCACGGCCATCCTCTACGCCGACCGCATCACCGATTCGATGCAGCGCGCGATCGGCGAAACCGAACGCCGCCGCGCCAAGCAGATCGCCTACAACGCCGAGCGCGGCATCACGCCGATGGGCATCTCCAAGCGCATCAAGGACATCATCGAAGGCTTCTACGACCGCGACCAGGCACAGTTCGACCTGAAGGCTGCGCAGGAGCAGGCGCGCTACGCGGGTATGAGCGAGAAGCAGCTGGCGCGGGAAATCAAGCGCCTGGAAAAGAAGATGCTCGATCATGCGAAGAACCTCGAATTCGAAAAAGCGGCCGAGGCGCGCGACCAGCTCACCGCGCTGAGGAAGTCCGCGTTCGGCGTGGTGACCCCGGAAGGGGACATCAGAAAGGTTGGATGAGTGCGAGGCAAGACTTCGCGCGCTGCGCGCGCCAACCGCGTTTTCCGAACAGACGAAAAGCCATCTGTTCAGAAAACGCGGTTACTGGGAAAACCGAAACGAACGGGCTTGTTTTCCTACAAGATCGCCGCTTGCGTACGGATGCGTTTCTTTTGCATCCGTACGCAAGCGGTGATCCCGCGCGGACGCTTTATGTCCGCGCAAAACACTTGATTGAACCGCGACGCAAGCAGTCGCAGGTGCGAATCGAAGTCTGACTTAAGAGGAACCAAAGTATGAAATTGCCGCCGCCGGCCCAGCGCCGCCCCAAGTACAAGCGATCCATAGTCTGCGAAGGCTTCGAGCGCGAGGATGGGCTGTGGGACATCGAGGCGCGCCTCATCGACACCAAGGCGGTACGCTATCGCGAGCCGTTTCGCGGCGTGCGCGAACCCGGCGAGCACGTGCACGACATGGCGCTGCGCTTGACCATAGACAACGACAAGGTCGTGCGCGGCGTCGAGGCGGCGATGCTCGATGTGCCTTATGTGCCGTGCGAGAGCGCGCTGCCGGCGTACCAAGCGCTGATCGGCAAGAAGATCGGCAAAGGCTGGCGGCGTGCGGTGCAGGACAGCGTCGGCGGCGTCAAAGGCTGCACCCATCTGTGCGAGCTACTCTTCCCTATGGCAACGGTCGCGTACCAGACCCTGGGAAGGTGGGGCGAAGACGAGCACCCAATTGCGCCGCCGGATCCAAAAGCCAAGGCCGAGCGCCCGCATTTCATCGATGGCTGCAAAGCCTGGGCCTTGGACGGTGAAATCGTGGCGCGACTCTATCCGCATTTCCATCGGAAGGCGAAGGCGGGGTAGGATCCTATTTTTGTACGGCGCCTGGTGCGTGCTTCGATTGGTCGGGGCCGGTCTCGGCCTTGGCAGGCAGGGTCGGTACCGGCCGCCTCCCATCTATCAGGTGGAACAGGGCGAGCAGCGGGTGGCGCAGACTCATGCGCGGACCCGCCCAGCGCATGGCGACCCTGACTCGTTCGCGCATCTCCGCACTGTAGCAATGCACGACGCAATTGGCGCAAGTCGGCTTGGCGTCGCCGAAGACGCAGCGCTTGAGCCGGCGCGTGGCGTATTCGAACAATTCCGCGCATTCTGCGCAAAGCGGCGCGTGGCCGGGATGATCGTGGCCGCGGCAGTACATGCGCAGCATCGTTTCCATAATCTTCAGTTCGCGTGCGCGCCGGATGAAGCGCTTGTCGGTGGTGAATCCGCTGGCCTGGTTGGACATGGCTTAGGCTAGTCGGCAGTAATCGCGGGAGGACGGGTGCGCGTGCACGATCGCGAAGATCGATAGCTGCAGGAACCGGCTCAAGACATTTGATCCCTGAGCTTGCGCGCCAGCGCTTCGTATTTCGGATGGGCGTCGGGGCCGATCTCGTCGCGTTCGACGCGTGCGAAATCAGCCTCGATCCGCGCCGCTTCGTCCTGCGGCAACACGCGGTCGGCCATGGGGAACAGAATGTTGTTTTCCTTCATGATGTGCTGGCGCAGGTGCCTGACGTAGGAGAGCGCATACATGATGACGTCTTCGCGCGCGCTCGCATCGCCGCGATGCAGCTTTTGCGCAGACTCGGTCAACGCCTGCGTGAAAAGGCGCGCCTGTTCGTGCTCGGCCAGCATCACTGCCACCGGGCCGGCGTCAGGCGAGAATCCATGCCCCGCCATGGACTTGAACAGCACGCCTTCCTCCTTCTTGTGATGGGTATCGTCGGCGAAGCCGCGGATGAACTCGGCCGCATCGACGAAGAAGTCCTTGGGCATGTCGGCACCCGACCCCAGCTTTTGCGCGCCTTGCTCTAGCGCATCCAGAACCTGCTGGATGATCAGGTGTTCTTGCATCAGTATTTCAGTGGCTTTCATGCTGGATTTCCTTTTGCTGGTGTGAATTTCGTGGAAAAGGGCGGTTGGGCGTCTCTTATCCCGCAGCGTCGGCGCAGGGCGCAGCCGGCCGCGCCCGAATAGTCAAGGCCTGTGCGTAGCGCGCCGCAGCGCGAAGCGAGTCGCCGGCGAGTCGAATCCGCGAACGGCAATGGCGCTCACGCAGTGGCCCGCTTCCCGCGCTGGTCGGTGAGCACCAGCATGTTCGACAGCCTCGCCTTCGGAACGAGGAGGTCGGCGAGCGTATAGGCGTCGAGCGAGCACATGAAGGCGTCGAGCGCCTTGGCGAGCACGCCGCGCAGTACGCAGGCCGATTCGATACGGCAATCCGATGAGTCGCGGTCGAAACACTCGACCAATTTGCGGTTGTCCTCCGTACCGCGCACGACTTCGCCGATGTTGATCTGTTCCGGCGCGAGTCCCAGGCGCATGCCGCCGCCTTTGCCGCGCGTGGTCTCGATGTATCCGGCTTGGGCGAGGTAATGCACGACCTTCATCAGATGGTTCGCCGAAATGCCGTAGGCATTGGCAATCTGGCCGACTGTGGCCAGCCGGTCGTCGTGCGCGCCGAGGTAAATCAGTACGCGCAGCGTGTAGTCGGAGAAAGTGGTGAGGCGCATGGTCGTAACCAGTCGTGAAATTTAAACATGCATATCTTTTGCTGGGATGGGAGAGGATGCTATCATAAGAAAGATGTATTGACAATACATGTTAAAGGAATTTAGGTGAAACTGCAAGACAGATTGCCTGGCGTGGACGAGGTGCGCGAGGCACTGCGCTCGGTGGTCGACCCCGAGGTTGGAATGAACATCATCGATCTCGGGCTGGTGTACCGCATCGACATTGCGCCGGATCTGGTGCGCGTCGAAATGACCATGACCTCCGCCTCCTGCCCGATGGGCGGTCTGATCGCCGAGCGCGCACGTGCGGCCGTCAGCGCCGCCTTGGTCGACAGCGTTGCAGTCGACATCGTACTGGTGTGGGATCCGCCGTGGACACCGGACATGATGTCGGAGAACGCAAAACAGACTTTCGGCTGGCCCGGTTGATGTCCGGGCGGGCGCCGAGCGGCGAATTTACGGTCGCGTGGCGCGTGCCCTTGCTGTTGCTCGCATTTGCGTCGTTGTTTGCGGGAATGGCGACGGGCCTCGCGCGCTTGGGCTGGCCGTTCCCCGCTCCTGTGGCGGAACTCGCCATGTTGCATGGACCGCTCATGGCGTCCGGTTTCTTTGGCACCGTGATCGGCCTCGAGCGCGCGGTGGCGCTGTCGCGGCGGTGGGCCTATGCCGGACCGTTCCTCACGGGACTTGGCGCAGCGCTGGGCATGCTCGGTGCGCCATATGCAATTGCGCCCATGCTGGTCGCGACGGGAAGCGTCGTGCTTTTGGCCGCGTCGTTGGTGTTCTATCGCCGCCAGCGTGAGCTGTTTAGCTTGACGCTCGCGCTCGGTGCCGCGTGCTGGGTTCTGGGCAATCTGCTGTGGCTTGCCGGGCGACCCATCTACGCTGCCGTTCCGTTCTGGATCGGTTTTCTGGTTCTGACCATTGCCGCGGAGCGCCTGGAGTTATCGCGCGTACTGCCGCCGTCTGCCGCAGCGCGGCGGGTGTTCGTGGCGTCACTGCTCGTGCTGCTCGCCGGGATGGCCTTATCGCCATTCGCCGCGCCAGCCGGAACACTGCTGCTCGGCGCGGGGCTGCTGCTCCTTGCTTTGTGGCTCATGCGCCAGGACGTGGCACGGCGCACAGTGAAGGGGAGCGGGCTGCCGCGCTTCATCGCCGTGTGCCTGCTCACGGGATATGTCTGGCTCGCGCTGGGAGGATTGACGATGCTTGTTTCGGGCGGGCTCGGCTATGGCGGCGCGTCCTATGACGCCGCGCTGCACGCGGTGCTGCTGGGGTTTGTGTTCGCTATGGTATTCGGCCACGCCCCCATCATCCTGCCGGCGGTGCTGCGCGTGGAAGTTCCCTATGCACCGTATTTTTACCTGCCGCTTGCGCTGCTGCACGTCTCGATGCTGATACGCGTGACGGGTGACTGGATGACGTTACCGCAATGGCGCGTCTGGGGCGGCGCGCTCAACGGCATCGCTGTGCTCGCTTTTGTGCTTGGCACGATCGCAGCTGTCATGCGCGGCCAGGCTAAGAGAGCAGGCCTTCATCCTATTGAAAGGAAATGAGTCCTGATGTGCTCAAGGAATAAGCTTGCTTGGCTCGTGCGGGCGACAGCGGTCACGGATAACGACTAAGCGCAGCGTGCAGCGCAAACCGAGCGCATCTGCTCCGCGCGCAATCCCTATCCGTGTTCGAAAGCCTGCATAACGGGCACGACGAAACGGCCATGCAACGACAGTAACTCGGTGCGGTGCAAGCGCGCCAGCTCATCGAGCACCTTTTCGCCGTTCTCCAGCAGGTGGATCTCGATGCGGCGGCGATCCTCGGAGGAGCGGCAGCGTTTGACAAAGCCTTGCTTCTCGCAGCGCGAAATCAGCGCGACGACGCCGTGATGCTGCGCCTGCAAGCGCTCCGCGAGCTCCCCTACCGTAGCCCAGTCACGGCCCGGATAACCTTTGATGTGCAGCAATAGTAGGTATTGCAGGGGCTTGATTCCGTGCTGCCTTGCAACCTGTTCGCTGAATCTCACGAACTTGCGGATTTGATAGCGAAAATCCGCAAGCACTTCGAAATCGCGCTTGGCTAGGGGTAGGGCGTCAGGTTTGGGCATGGTGCGTCTGACGAGGGGAGATACGCCCTGTGGCCGACCCTCAGTGCATCAGCACGATCTGCATCAGCAATAGCCAAGCGAGCAGGCCGGCGCCGGTTACGACGCTCGCCATTTGCAGCGCGCGGATGTCGTCATGCATGCGCAGCAGGGCGTACACGCCGCGGTAGGTCAGCGCGAGCGAGCAGAGCAAGGCAAGGCCACCGACGGCGACACCGACGATCAGATTCGGAATCAACAACACCAGCGACGACAGCCACAGCGGGATCGGCGCAATCGCGGCGAGAGTGAAGCATACGTGGTAGTCGGCAGCGACATCATTGGCGCGGGAAACGAGGTAAAACAGCCATGCCATCAAAGGAACGGTGAGCAACTCGGCCACGAAGAATATCCCGGCGGAAGCATGCCACTGTCCGGGTGTAACGCCGGCTGCAAACACATCGCCGTAATTGCTGCCCGCGTAGTAAATCATCGCGGGCGGCAACAGCGACAAGGGCAAGACGACGAGCGTGAACATGCGCGCAATGGACGGATGAATTCTGATCAATTCGTCCCATCCCTCATGAAAGGACAGGATCATTTTCGGCATTTGCGACAGGCCCATGGGGTCCTCCTGCGGTGGGGCGGACCGAATAGGGTCCGGATAAATAGTATAGACATCGGTCCTTTGGATGACTTTATTAGCTCGCATCCATCAGCAAACAATATATCACAATATGATGTATTGTCAATCGATAATCGCGTGCATGCACGCGATTACAGTGACTGCCCCAGGGGTGGCGTAGGGGATTTAAGTAGGTTCGCGCGCGGCAGCCGTCAATTGCCCTGCTTCTTGCCGTGCCCCACTGCCCACACGGCTGCCTCCAGACGCGAGCGGAATCCGAGCTTTTTCAGCAGGTTCTTGACGTGCACCTTGACCGTGGCCTCGGTAATGTCGAGATTCCGGGCGATCAGCTTGTTCGACCGCCCATGCACCAGTCCGTGCAGAATTTCCTGCTCGCGCTTGGTGAGCGCAGCCGTGTCGCGCTGACTCGCGCTGGATTCCTCGCGGATGGCGCGTGCGAGCAAGCCGCTGAGCCGCTCGCCTATCACCGTGCTGCCATTCAGGGTCTGGTCGATGGCAGCGAGCAGATCCTCGGGCTCCATGTCCTTGAGCAGGTAACCGTCCGCGCCGCTGCGGATCGCGGCGACCAGGTCGTCCGCATTGTCCGAGACGGTGAGGATTACCACGCGGCAGTCGAGGCCCGCGCCCCGAATCGCCCTAAGGGTGTCGATGCCGTTCATGCTTTTCATGTGCAGATCGAGCAGCACCAGGTCGGGGTCGAGTTCCCTTGCCATGGCCACGCCCTGCTCGCCGCTCGAAGCCTCGCCAACGAGTTGCAGGTGAGGGGCCATCGCGATCAGCTGCGACACCCCTTTGCGGAATAGGGGGTGGTCGTCGATGATCAGGATCCGGTTGCCGTCGCTCATGCCGCCGCCTCCGATCCATTGTCCCAGCTCGAACTTGAGCGCTGTCGGCGTCCGGCGGCATTCGCGGTCGGTCGCATCCACATGTGATGGGGCCCCTGCTCCCCGCTCATGCCGCCGCCGTTTCGTTGGACGCGGTAGCGGGAACCTGGAACGGGCCGCGGGGGCGAAATTCCAATTCGACGCGAGTGCCGCCCTCCGCGCGCCGCAGCACCTGCAGCGTGCCTCCGAGCGTTGCGGCGCGGTCGCGCATGATCGCAAGGCCGAAGTGATGCGCCGGTGGATCCGCGTCCTTGATACCCACCCCATCGTCCTCCACCGCCACCCGAACGCGACCCTGGGCGATTGCCAGGTGCACGTCGGCGCGGCGCGCGTGCGCATGATGCTCGACATTGGTCAGCGCCTCGCGCACCACCTGCAGCACGTGGATCTGCTCGCTTGAGTCGAGCTCGTGGCCGAGCAGACGGTCGTGCAATAGAATCTCCATGTTTGCGCGCTGCGAAAACTCGTGGATGGTCTCCTGCAGGGCCTCGGACAGGCCGCGGCCGTCGATGCGCAAACGGAATGTGGTGAGCAGTTCTCGCAGCTGCCGGTAGGCGTTGTTGATTCCGAGTTTGAGTTCCTCTACCACCTCAGCAATTGGCGCGCCGGCGTCGCCTGCGTTCAGATGCAGTTTGAGGCGCGCCACCTGGATCTTGAGGTAGGTAAGGGACTGTGCCAGGGAGTCGTGCAGCTCGCGTGCGATTACCGAGCGCTCTTCGAGCAGCGCGATACCGCGCCGCTCGTCGCTGCGCTTGGCGGCGGCGAAGGCGGCGCCGATATGGTGGCCGATCGATTCGAGCAGCTTCAATTTCCACTCCTCGATCTGCACCCCGGGAGGCAGTTGCAGCAGCATCACGCCGTAGGGTTTGCCTCCCTCCGACAGCGGCACCGAAAGCATGCGCTCAGCACCGTTGCCGACGATGCGCACGCCGGACTCGCCCGTGCCCGCACCGAAACACTCATCGCAGCGCTCCCGTTGGCACCAGGACTTCGCCTGTTCGCTTTCGGCGTGGAGCGCGATGGGATAGCCGCGCCGGTCGCCGCCCTCGCGCGCGCAAATGGCACCTGCCTTGAGTCCGACTGCGCGGTCGATATCGCGCATCACGGCGTCGAGCGTGGTCCGCGTGAGCGGATTTTCGGCCAGAATGCGCGTGGTGTTGTACAGGACTTCCAGCGACACGTTGGATCGCTCGAGCTGCTCGGTCTTCTCCTGCACCCGCGCCTCGAGCATTGCGTAGCTGCGCGAAAGGTCCTCCACCATGTAATTGAAGGACTGACCGAGTTGTCCCAATTCGTCCTCGCCCGCGTGCCGGGCGCGCACCGTGAAGTCGCCAACGCGCACGCGGCGGGCGCATTGCAGCAGATCGGCCAGCGGAACGATGACCTGCGCGTGCATGAGAAAGAGCGAAATGAACATCACCACGACGATCGCGAACAGGCCGGCGCCCTGGATCAGGCGCAGGGCCTGAATGCGGCGCTCCAGATCGTGTTCGAGCAGGTAGACCAGCCGGTCGATTTCGAGAACGTAAGCCGCCATGCGCGCGACGAATGCGTCGCGCGACGGCGCGCCCTCGGTGACGGCGCGGCCGACTGCGGGTTTGAGCGTGCTCAACCAACTGGCCGCAACGCGGTCGTAGGCGCGGCGTGTGGGGTCGGCCGACTCCGAAGGTATGCCGCCAGCGAGCAGGGGGCTATTGAGGCGCAAATCGAACTCGGCCACGGCCTGCTGCAACTCGGCGGGCGGGCGCCCGATGTCGCCCGCGCGCAGCACCTGCAGGGTGATCCAGTACGATTGCATGCGCAAGCTGCCGGCGAGATTGATCGCGGCTGCTTTTCCGGTGGACAATTCGGCGAACACGGTCGCGCTGATGGTGGCGGTAAGTGCCAGCAGCACGATGGCTCCGAGTGCGATTCCCAGCCTCACCACCAATGACTCGGCGAAAAAGCGGCGATCGATTTTCATGATGCGGACTCCTGGGCGGCGTCGCGCAGTACGTTTAGTCGCACTGGCAAGTTACCATTTTGCCTGTTTGGCCTGGCGCTGGCCATACCGGACTAGAACGCTGAGTCGATCTGCGTCTCGCAGCCTGCTGCGCGCGGATCGTGATCGCGGCGCTATAATGATGGTAATGCTCGTTAATCGAGCGACGTCATGCGCCTTCCCGCGAACCACACGCAGCGTTTCGATCTCAACCACGAACTGCACGCGCGCCCATTCGTTGAGTTGCAGCCGCCGGCGCAAGCCTCCTACGTCGCGCTGCTCGCAGACGATACGACCGTGCCCGTGGAGCGGCAGCGCCTTGCCGAGCTTTGCGCACGCTATCGGCGGCCCCCACCATCCGCCTCGGGCAACCACTTCAGTGCCGAGTTGGGGCCGTTCCAAGTCACGTGGGAACGGCATACCGAATTCACCAGCTACACGTTTCTTGCCAGCGCGCCGTTGACGTTGTCATCGGCCTTTGCGAACCCGGTGATCGACCAGGTGCCACAGGACTGGCTTGCGCGTCTACCTGGTATGGTCATTGCTGCGGCGCACGTCGCCGTGCTCCCCGCTGCGGTGGGGCCACCGCCGACGAACGAGATCGCACCGCTTTTCGGCGGTAACGCCGTGGTCGGTGCGCGCATTGGTGAAGGTGCGGGCGCAGCGTGTACCGACTTCCGCATCCATGGCGACGGGTTCAGCCGGTTTCTTGTCTTTGACGTGCACCTGACGTCGCGCCAGGCCGGGCGCATGCTGCAACGGGTACTCGAGATCGAAACCTACGTGATGCAGGCATTGCTTACTTTTCCGCTGGCACGGGGGTTGCTGCCGGAACTCGCCGCTTCCGACAGGCGGCTGGTAGCAATCACTACGCGCATGGCCGAAGCCACAGCCGCAGACGAGCCGGCGCTGCTCGATCAGCTGACCCGGCTCGCCGCCGAGATCGAACACTCCGTATCCTCGACCCATTACCGCTTCGGCGCCGCTCGTGCCTACTATGCTCTGGTGGAGCGCCGCATCGCCGAATTGCGCGAAATGCGGATCGAAGGCGTACAGACGTTTCGCGAGTTTACCGAGCGCCGCCTCGCCCCGGCGATGAGTACGTGCGAATCTGTGGCCCGGCTGCAGAGCGCGCTGTCGGAGCGCATCGACCGCGCAAGCCAGCTGTTGCGCACGCGGGTGGAGGTCGCGCGCGAGCAGCAGAATCAAGCGCTGCTCGCCTCGATGGACCGGCGCGCCAGGATGCAGTTGCGCCTGCAGCAGACAGTCGAGGGACTGTCGGTGGCTGCGGTAACCTACTACGTCGTGGGCCTCGTGGGCTATCTCGCCAAGGCGGGCAAGACCCTTGGTGCCGTGCTCGATCCGGAGTTGACGATGGCGGCCGCGGTTCCGCTGGTTGCGCTGCTCGCGGCGCTCGCGGTACGGCACATTCGCAGGACAGTCTCGCGCGACAGCGGCCGTTGACGGGCGCCGGCCTGATCGCGACGCGTCACCCTTGATCTAGGTCAAGCATCTGGCGCGGCCAGAGCGTACAAATATTGGTGTTCCCAACACTAGGAGGAGCAGGTGATGACTTCCTTCAAGGCAAGCATTGCGCTACTGGGCGGCGCCCTCATGGTTCTTGCCGCCGGCCAGGCTGGCGCGATCGATCAGACGGTCAAGGGGACCGGCAACACGGGAGCCGCCGCGACCAAGCCGCCGCCAGCGGTCGAGCGCGAGGTGATTCCCGGTGCGGATGGCATGAGCAGCGCCGAGCGCGACGCCTATAGGCGCCGCATGGCGGCCGCCGCCACGCCTGAGGAAAAAGCGAAGGTCCGCGCCGAATACGCCAAAGCCGCGAACGCGCCTGCGCCCGTCCCTGCGTTAGTCGGTGATCCGACAAGAGGTGCCGCATTGCATCGGGGATGTTTTGGCTGTCACGGCATCGAGCGCTATGTGGCACCGGTAACCTATGCCGCGGCCAGCTTTCTCGATTCGGTCCTCAGGGCCAGCGGACTCTCCGACTTGCCGCCTGCGGAGCCCACCCGATTCAAGGGAAAGATCAGGTCGCTGACGGCCCTGCGCGACGGAGTGACGCGGCGCAACGATTATCTCAATCCGAAGATGACGCCACAGGAAATCGAGGACGTCGTTGCCTATCTGAACGCGACCTACTACAAGTTTCCGCAGTAATCAGCGCGCACCGGCCTGCAATTGGTCGAACTCGTCCTGGGAGATTAGCCGGTGTGCCAGAGGGAAGATCACGTTGTTCTCGCGAAAAACGTGAAGGCGCAGCAACTCGACTAGATTCTTGCCCTGTTCGAGTGCGGCATCGAGCACGATCAGGCCTGATCTTTCGTCCGGAAGACGAAAAACAAGCCCCAGGAAATTCACCACCACCGCGGCGAGCTGCATGGCTTTGGCGTGCTCATCCTCCATCACCTCGGTCGCTGTTGTGGGAGCAGTCCCACTGCTATGCTCTCCGCTCGCGATCAGCCGCTCGCGCAGCAGGGGGAACAGGGTCGCTTCTTCGCGCCGGTGGTGAGGACTGAATTCCCGCTCAAAGAAATGGAAAAAGTGCCTTAGCCTGACGTCCGCTTCCTTGGTGTAGCCGGCTTCCTGTATCGAAAGAATCGCCCGCTCAAAGGCGTTCAACTCCTCCATGAAGGAAGCATGTTCGTCCCGAAACTTCCTGAGATACGGGTGCAGTTCCCCCACCGGCACCGGCTTCACGCTTGGAGGCGCATAGGCGTCAGGAGGATCCATGGGAGACAGGCCTTGCCTGCCGTCTAGGCCGCTCTCCGCTTGTTTCCGCAGGGGATCGATCCGATTCAGTATATGCACGTCCATCATGGTCAGTTGTTCCTCGGACGGGTCTGGGTCCATGGCGTTAGCGGGTCACGCACCCGCTTGCGGTCCCAGTACCAGATGACTCGTTGATAGGGACGCCAGATGTAATGAAACGGAGCTACCAGGAAGTGCACCAATCGAGTGAAGGGAATCATCCCGAGGATGACGCAGGCGCCGACGATATGAGTCTGGATCACCCAAGGCATGGCGCTGACGGCTTCGATCTGCGGATTCAATTTTAGGATCGACCACAGATACGGCGACATATCCGACGCGAACCAATAATATCCCCAGCGATACCCCAGGGCAATCCAGAGGCCGAGGACGACTTGCGCGAGGAGCAGAAGTTCGATGACGATATCCATCCGGCTGGTCACCACCCGAAGGCGGGGGCGTGACATTCTGCGGATGAAGAGCGCCGCCAATCCGATCAGGACGCTCAGCCCGAACGCGAATACCACGACCTCGGCCGCGATCAGTCGTGCCGCGCTGCTGTACCACGCCAGGGTCGCTTGCGGGAATAGGAAGGCGATCACATGGCCAAGGAACACGATCAATATTCCCCAGTGAAAAAGCACCGCGAATATGTAAATGCCGCCTCCGTCCAGAAACTGGGAGGACAAGGACGAGTACTTGAACCCAGTCGCCCGGTACCGGTAAATTGCCCCTACAAGAAAAACCACGATGGCCACATACGGTAATGCGACAAACAGGAAGTTATTGAGCAAGTTCATCTCCGTTTCTCCTTACGCTCAAGCGTCACAGCCGCTGTTGACCGGGTTTGCGTTGCGTTCAATGTCCATTTCCTTCTCAACCAGTCGCAGGAAATCCACCGTCTGCGGCCGGCTGCCCCAATCCGACAACCTGGTAATCGTCTCAGTCACCTGAAAATCCTTTGCCAGCACGTGCATCAAGGCCTTGAGCGTCCGGCAATAAATCGTTGGATCGTTTCCGGGGGCCTGATCGATGAGCGTCTTGTAATGTTTCCGGTAGCTCGCGTTTTTCTTCCCGATCCTCTCGGGGTCGAACTCCCGAATCATCAGCATCAGCGCCGGAACCAGGATTTCGCTGACGAGTTCGTCCAGCAGGTCCTGATCCTTCAGCTTCGGCATCAGTCGGAGCAGGTTCGGCAAATGGTCGGCCAGCTCGCCCCTGCAGTCGTTTTCCGCCCGGCTGTGCTCCTGATTCAGATGGGACAACAAGGCTCCACGCTTGTAGTCGTCCCCGAACAGGACATAACCGATGTCCAGCGTCGTCAGGGACTGCACGTCGAAGGTGCGCGTGTGGAGTTCCTGGAGATCGAGGATCCGCTCCGGAATCGCGTCCAGAAAACGCTCCACCTCGAGGGCGGCATCTGGATAGTTTTCACGCAGCACGTCCAACAACGCCCGTCCCCGGGGCGCGAGCTCCGGGCCCGGAAAATCAAACAGCTCGGCCACATGGCTATAGTGTGCGTAATTCATGTTGGCTCACAGCCCCCTTTGCATCGTGTCTTCCTTGAAGCCGAAACCGACATTGCCTCTTCTGTCGCCCGTGAACTCCAGCATCTCGATCGCCTGCTCGCGATGGGCCGCCGGAATGGAGAAACGGTCATCGAACTTGGCCAGGGACGTCAGAGTGTAGATGGCGTCGGCCATCTCGGGCGTATAGCCCGCAGCCTTCAGCGCATCGTTCGCCTTTTGCTCCGTAATGTCGCCCACCGTCTTCCAGCGACGATAGATTCTGACGGCCCACAGCCTCTTCAGCCGATCCTTGACCATGCCCTCGTCCCCTGCGCTGAACAGATTTGCGAGGTATTTCAGCGGGAAGCGCGCCTGATCGATAGCGCCCCAAAGCTCTTCAGTGCTGGTGTCGTAGAGCCAGTTGTCGTCCCAGACCTTGGCGATGGGATCGAGCTTGGCCGCTTGCGCGCTGTTGCTGACTGCCTTGACCGTGGCCATCACCGGCAGCAGCGGCGGCACATAGAACAGCATGGGAAGGGTCCGGAATTCCGCATGCAGGGGCAGGGCCAGCCCCCACTTTTTCACGAAATTGTAGGTGGGTGAATTCTGCGCCGCATGAAGCGTCGAATCCGCGATTCCGTTCGCTTTCGCGGACGCGATGACCGCTGGGTCGAACGGATCCATGAGCATGCTCATGTGATGCTCGATCAGGTCCGTTTCCGGAACCGATGCCACCTCGTGAATGCGGTCGGCATCGTACAGGATCACCCCCATGTAGCGGATTCGGCCGACGCAGGAGTGCATGCAGGCCGGAGCAAGACCTGCCTCCATGCGCGGATAGCAAAGGATGCACTTTTCGGATTTTCCCGTGTGCCAGTTGTAATAGGACTTCTTGTACGGACAAGCCGTGACGCACATTCTCCAGGCGCGGCAGACGTCCTGGTTGATGAGAACCACGCCGTCCTCGCCCCGCTTGTAGATCGCGCCCGACGGGCAGGAGGCGACACAAGCCGGATTCAGGCAGTGATTGCAGATCCGGGGCAGGTAGAAAAACGCCATCTTTTCCAACTGGAACATGGCTTCCTGCTCGGCCCGCGACAGATTCTTGAAATTGGGGTCGTTCCGGGCGTAATCCGGCGTTCCGCTCAGATCGTCGTCCCAGTTCGGCCCCATTTTGATATCGATCGGTTTTCCCGTGATCAGTGAAATGGGCCGGGCCGTCGGCTGGTCATCCCCCGCGGGTGCCTCGATCAGATTGAGATAATCGTAGGTGAAGGGCTCGTAGTAGTCGTCGATCACCGGCATGTTGGGGTTGTGGAAGATATTCAACAATCCCTTTTGCTTTCCCGCGCCCTTGAGTGAAATCGCACCCCCGACATTCTCCCAGCCGCCTTTATAGATGCTCTGGTCTTCCCACTTGGTCGGATAACCGGTTCCAGGCTTGGTTTCGACATTGTTCCACCACATGTACTCGGCGCCCTTGCGGTCGGTCCAGGTATTCTTGCAGGCGATCGAGCAGGTATGGCAGCCGATGCACTTGTCCAGGTGAAACACGATTGAAATCTGTGAGCGAATATCCATGTTTTTTCCTTAGCGTCCAGTCAGAATACGACCTTGTCCATTTTCTTGACCGTCACGTGCGTATCCCGTTGTGGCGCAATGGGCCCCCAATAGTTGAAGTGATACGAGAACTGCCCATATCCGCCAGCGAGGAAGTTCGGCTTCAGATGGATGCGTGTGAAGCTGTTATGCCCGCCCGCCCTCTTGTTTCCTCTCACCTGCGACTTGGGAATGCTCACCGTGCGTTCCGGCACGTGATACACGATGCACACGCCCGGCGGAATGCGGGCACTGACACACGCCCGGGTGCAATAGACCCCATGATCGTTGTAGACCTCGACCCAGTCGTTGTCGTTGATGCCCAGATCTTTCGCGTCTTTCTCGCTCAGCCAGCAAGGCTCGATGCCGCGGGAAAGCGTCTTCATGCGCAGCGTGTCCCCGAAGGTCGAATGGATGTGCCACTTGCCGTGAGGCGTGAGGCAGTTCAGCACCTTCGCCTTGCCGTCCTTCAGGGTTTCCTTCAGATCGCCGTAGACCTCGGGCTTCGGTGAGGGCTTGTATGTCGGCAGGTTTTCGCCATAAGCGATATACATCTCATGATCGAGGTAGAAATGCTGGCGCCCGGTGAGCGTGCGCCACGGAACCAGCCGGTCCACGTTATAGGTATAGGCGGCGTAAGCCCTGCCGTCGTTCATGAGCCCGGACCACAGCGGCGAAGTGTTGTACCTGCGCGGCTGGGCCTGAAGATCCGCGTAGTTGATCCGCACATCCTTGCTTCCTTCACCCAGATCGGCCAGCTTGAGACCGGTCTTCTTTTCCATGTTCTGGTAGGCGCGTACCGTGAGCGTACCGTTGGTCAACGTGGACAGATGCAGGATGGCGTTCGCGGCCGATTTGTCCTCTTTCAGCGACGGATAGACTTTTCCGTCCACCTTCTCGACCGGAAAATAGTTGGATGCGATCATTTCGTCGTATTGCTCCGCGCACAGGTAATGGTTGCCGTGCGCGCCCAATCCCTGGGTCTTCACGTTCTCACCGAGCGTGATGAACTTCTCGTAGATCTTCGTGTAATCGCGACGCACCACGGCAAGCTTGTGCATGGTCCTTCCGGGGATCGCCTCGCATTCGCCCTTGTACCAGTCCTTCACGTGCGGCTGGGTGATCTCGTCCGCCGAATCGTGCGCCAATGGCGATGCGACGATGTCGACCTGGGGCTCGGCCAGGTACTTCCTGGCCGCTTCGCTGGTTACTCTGGCCAGTTCCTTGAAGATGTCCCAGTCCGTCTTGGATTCCCAGACCGGCGCGATCGCGGCCGACAACGGATGAATGAACGAATGCATGTCCGTGCTGTTCAAATCCGCCTTCTCGTACCAGGACGCCGCAGGCAGAACGATGTCCGAATACAGGGCCGACGAATCCATGCGGAAGTTCAGATCCACCACGAGATCCATCTTGCCTACCGGTGCGATCTCATGCCACTGCACTTCTTTCGGATGCTGGTCGGAATCCTTCGCGATGGCGTTGGAGTGCGTGCCGAGATAGTGTTTCAGGGCGTACTCGTGGCCCTTCATGCTGCCCATGATGGCGTTTCCGCGCCAGATGTACCAAACCCTCGGATGGTTCTCTTCTGCCTCCGGATCCGCGACCGAGTATTGCAACTGCTTCGATTTCAGCTTTTCGAGCACGTAGTTCGTGATGCCCGCGTCATCCTTCGCGCCTTTCGCGACGGCCTCCCGGCCGAGCTCCAGCGTGTTCTGCTTGAACTGCGGATAAAACGGCATCCAGCCATTGCGCACCGCCATAAAGATGGAATCGGCCGTATGCTTGCCGGTCAGCTCGTTCTTCGGAACCGTGTTGTAAACGGAGTACTGCCCGTCGTAACGATACTGGCAGGTGTTGATGTAATGCCACAGCGGCG
>Ga0209514_10003753_pt1 | contig 21268 bp, 16 predicted proteins | sample Subgrocontami58m_FD_187452 | JGI IMG/M metagenome (GOLD analysis project Ga0209514, IMG submission 187452) | Subsurface groundwater microbial communities from S. Glens Falls, New York, USA - GMW37 contaminated, 5.8 m (SPAdes) (version 3) | ecosystem: Environmental > Aquatic > Deep subsurface >...
AGCGGGAATCCAGACTTGTCCTCGACTTGACTGGAGAATGGCTTATGTTTAATAAATATTTTGTATATATTTTGGCAAGTAAGCGGAATTGGACAGAGAAAAGCAATTAAAAAACTTGTCCTCGTGTAAACGGGGATGGAACCGCAAATGGATTCCCGCTAAAAGCATGCGGGAATGACATATAAGGAGCCTCTTATTTATTGCCTTTACTATAGTAATATCGAAATCCGAAATCCGAAATAAACTGCAAGTATTGGTTAAGATTAGTTTTCATCGATAATAGTACTGAACTCGAAAAAGAACGAGAAAAGTTAGTTCAAGAAGCTACAGAATTGACTAATATCTTCGGTGCAATAATTCAAAAAAGCAATTGAAGAAAAATATTTCATTAATTTCGAATTGAAATTTTAGTAATTTACATTTATTTCTAATTTCGATACACAGTTTTGAGTTTTGTTTCGGATTTCGATATTCGAATTTCGGATTTATAATACTATGCTTGAACGAATTTTAAAATTTTCCATCCGTCAACGATGGCTAGTCCTTATAGCAACAATGGCAGTTGCAGTTTTGGGTGTCTATAATTACCAAAGACTTCCCATCGATGCCATACCTGACATTACTAACGTCCAGGTACAGATCAATACGGAGGCCACTGGATACTCTCCTCTCGAGGTTGAACAACGCATCACTTTTCCCATAGAAACATCAATAGCTGGTTTACCGGGACTGATAGAAACGCGCTCGCTCTCACGTTATGGACTTTCTCAGGTAACGGTTATTTTCCAGGATGGAACGGATATTTATTTTGCACGCCAGTTGATCAACGAACGCATCCAGGAAGTCAAAGGGAATCTCCCGTCCGGCATTAATCCGGTTATGGGACCGATTGCAACCGGCCTTGGCGAGATCTTCATGTGGACTGTCGAGTCTAAAGCCGGTGCATTGAAAGAGGATGGGACGCCTTTCACTGCTACCGATTTGCGAACGATTCAAGACTGGGTCATCAGACCCCAGCTACGCAATATCCCGGGTGTTACCGAAGTAAACACCATCGGCGGCTACGAGAAACAATTTCATGTGACCCCTCATCCAGAAAAACTTATTGCCTATGGGTTATCATTCCGTGACATTCTCCATGCCCTTTCCGTGAACAATGCCAATGTAGGCGCCGGGTATATTGAACGTAGTGGAGAACAATATCTGATCAGGGCTCCTGGACAAGTGGTCGATATCGAGGATATTCGACAGATTATTATTGGAAATTACAAGGGAGTGCCCATTTACATTAAAGATGTGGCAGAGGTTTTGTTAGGGAAAGAACTCCGAACCGGCGCTGCGACGGAAAATGGGAAAGAGGTTGTTCTCGGTACGGTCTTCATGCTTATAGGTGAAAATAGCCGAACGGTATCAAGAAGGGTGGCCGATAAGATGGTTGAGGTAAATCATACACTACCGGCAGGCATTGTAGCCAAGACAGTTTATGACCGTACCACTCTTGTGGAAAAAACCATACATACCGTAAAGAAGAGTTTGGCTGAAGGCGCTCTTTTGGTAATTGCACTTCTATTCCTCTTTTCGGGAAATATACGAGCAGCTCTCATCACGGCTTTAGTCATCCCGTTATCTATGTTATTTACCATTACCGGGATGGTAAGCAACAAGGTGAGTGCAAACCTCATGAGCCTTGGGGCGCTTGACTTTGGAATTGTCATTGACGGCGCTGTAATCATCGTTGAAAACTGTCTTCGCAGGTTATCAGAGGAACAACATCGGCTTGGACGCTTACTAACCCGTGCAGAGCGGTTCGGAATTGTTTTTGATGCATCAAAAGAAGTGCGTAAAGCGACCATGTTTGGCGAACTGATCATTATGGTTGTCTATTTACCGATACTGAGCCTGACAGGGGTTGAAGGGAAGATGTTTTATCCCATGGCATTTACGGTAATTGTTGCTCTCATCGGCGCGACGATCCTCTCCATGACCTTTGTTCCTGCCGCTGTGGCGTTATTCTTTTCGGGAAGGCTTTCTGAAAAAGAAATCTTTCTCATGCGGTGGGCTAAGAAGGCATATACTCCTGTCCTGAATCTGGCCATGCATAACCGGGTATTTGTTATCACAACAGCGGGCGTACTCCTTGTTCTAAGTGGACTTTTAGCAACGCGCATGGGGAGCGAATTTTTACCGAGTCTTGATGAGGGAGATTTATTAGTACATGCCCTCCGCATTCCAGGTACAAGCCTGTCACAAGCAGTGGAGATGCAGCACGTCCTCGAAAAGAAGATAAAAGAATTTCCTGAGGTTAAGACGGTATTTTCCAAGATAGGAACTGCGGAGATTGCTACTGACCCTATGCCGCCAAGTGTAGCCGATACATTTATTATGCTCAAACCCAGGTCTGATTGGCCAAATCCAAATAAACCAAAAGGTGATCTTGTGCGTGAGCTAGAGGAGAGTCTAAAAAAGATTCCTGGAAACAACTATGAATTTACTCAGCCTATTCAGATGCGTTTCAATGAGCTTATAGCAGGGGTGAGAAGTGATGTAGCGGTGAAGGTGTTTGGCGATGACATGGGAGTTTTGCTTGAGACAGGGGAGGAAATCGCCAAGGTTCTTGAGAAAACCCAGGGGGCATCGGACGTCAAAGTAGAGCAGGTAACAGGTCTGCCGGTACTGACAATCCAGATGAACCGCAAGGAAATGGCCCGATATGGCCTTAACATCTCAGATGTGCAGGACGTAATCGAGATTGCGATTGGAGGAAAGAGTGCGGGTCAAGTCTTTGATGGTGATCGAAGGTTTGAACTCCTGATCCGCTTACCAGAGAATATGCGAAGTAACATAGAAACGCTTAAGCGATTACCAATTCCGTTACCTAATACTGGAGGCGCTTCACATGCGGGCTTATTACCGGCGGCCTATTTAGAGGGGAGCAAACGGCCAAGTTATATAACACTTGGCTCTATTGCAGAATTTAACATCAAACCTGGTCCCAATCAAATTAGCAGAGAAAATGGCAAACGCCGTGTTGTTGTAACGGCAAACATGCGTGGCCGCGACATGGGTTCGTTTGTAAAGGAGGCTGAAAGAAGGATGAAGGAAGAGGTCACCATTCCGCCAGGTTATTGGACATCCTGGGGAGGACAGTTTGAACAAATGATATCGGCAAAGAAACGCCTGCAAATTGTTACTCCCATTGCACTCTTGCTGATCTTTTTCTTGCTTTTTACCACATTTGGAAACGTTAAAGATGCACTCTTGGTCTTCACCGTTGTTCCTTTTGCACTTACAGGAGGTGTTGTCGCTCTCTGGCTTAGGGGAATTCCCCTATCGATTTCAGCGGGTGTTGGGTTCATTGCACTCTCCGGTATAGCAGTATTAAACGGACTTGTCATGGTTTCGTTCATCAATACATTGAGTAAGGAAGGTAGCTCCCTTGAACAGTCAATCCTTCATGGAGCCATTGCACGCCTGCGTGCCGTGCTGATGACCGTTACGACCGACATTGTCGGGTTTCTGCCCATGGCCATAGCAATTGGAACCGGGGCAGAAGTGCAGCGGCCGCTTGCTACCGTGGTTATTGGCGGGCTTCTGTCATCAACTGCCATCACATTACTTGTGATCCCTGTACTCTATCGTATTTTTCACCGTGCAGATAGCGTTGAAACGGTATCATGAAAATATAACACCCTCCCTTAGTCCCTCCCATCAAGGGCAATGTTATGGAATTAAGGGGTAGAAGTTTTTCTGCATGTGGTAAAGCCCGAAGGGCTGACATAATATAGCCCAGGGCGAGCAGCCTTGGGTATATAGTTCGATAGTATTTGAGCCCTGAAAGGGCGACACATTTTGTCTTAATTCAATGACATTGCCCATTAAGGGAGGGAGAAATCCCTCTCCCCTTGTGGGAGAGGTTTGGTGAAGGGATTTTTTCAAAGGACTGTAACAATTTAGTATTTTGAAAAAACATCCGAACTCAGGCGAGTGGGAGCATGTAGCACGACATTTATGTCGCTGTCCTGCGAACTGAAGTTCGCGCTACACAGACGGTAAAACCTGGTCTTTATTAAGGTTTTTCAAAAAACTAAACTGTTACCAAATTTTAAGACTAATACTTTCTTTCCTTTGGCTCAAATGGGCCGATATTCACGGGTTTGTAGTCCAATCTTACACCTTCGGGGGTGAAATAAGCCAGTGTGTGCTTCAGCCATGTTGCATCGTCTCTCTTTGGAAAATCGGTGCGGAAATGAGAGCCTCGACTCTCCTGCCGTGCCAATGCGCCTGCAATAACAGCCGCAGCCACATCAAGGTCACCCTTGAGTTCCAATGTCCATACAAGGCTGAGGTTAGTCCGTTTGCCGGTATAATTCAGCTTAATTTGTTTATATCTCTCCTGTAAATTCTTGACCTCATTGAAAGCTTCTTGCAGTTTAGAAGCCTCACGGAAGATACCCACCTTATTGTCCATAACTTTATTGAGGGACGCTTTGATATCGACGGGCATCTCCTTTCCTTCAGATTTGCATAATGCATCAATCCTCTGTTCTGCACGCTTTAATGCATCATTAAGAGCGCCCTCGCCCTTTTTACCCGAAGAACCCTGCACATACCGGGCAGCGTTAGCGCCTGCAATGGCTCCAAAGACAATGGTATCCAGTAATGAATTGCCTCCGAGCCGATTTGCCCCATGCACACTCACACAGGCAGCCTCACCTGCCGCATAAAATCCTTTTATTACCGTTTCGCATTCTGTATTACAATCAATCCCACCCATGGTATAGTGTTGTCCCGGCTGGATGGGAATGGGAGTTGTGACGGGGTCTACACCAACAAATTCCATACAAATATCCCGTATGCCTGGCAACCTCTTAATAATCTTTTCTTCTCCAAGATGCCTCAAATCAAGATGCACATAGCTATTGTCAAACCCACCGCCTGCCATGATTTCGCGTGTAATGTTCCTTGCAATAATATCCCTGGGGGCTACTTCCATATCTCTCTGGGAATCGCTGTATTTCGCCAGAAATCGTTCGCCCTTGTTATTCAATAAGAAACCACCCTCGCCACGGCATCCTTCTGTAATCAGTATGTTTTTGCCCAAAAGAGTGGTAGGATGAAACTGGATAAACTCCATATCTTTTAAAGGCACGCCTGCCCAGTACGGTACGGCCATGCTCATGCCTGTATTAATCAGGGCATTTGTGCTACTTCCATAGATACGACCGGCGCCGCCCGTCGCAAAGATTACCACTCCTGCCTGGAATGCCTCTAACCGTCCGCTCACAATATCGAGCGCTATCACACCCACGCAAACCCCATCTTCAATCACCAGGTCTGTCACCAGCCATTCCTCATAGATTGTAATCTCATTTCGTTCAGCCGACTGTTTAAATCTGACGGCTTGTTGGTACAAGGTATGCAAAAGGGCATGTCCCGTCTTATCTGCCGCATAGCACGTGCGAGGAAACCCAGCCCCGCCAAAAGGTCTTTGTGCAATCTTCCCTTCGGTAGTGCGACTGAAGGGGCATCCCCAGTGTTCCATTTCGTAGATACGTTCAGCGGCTTCTTTGGTCATGCGGATAACAGCGTCCTGGTCTGCCAGGTAGTCACTTCCCTTGACCGTATCGAAGGCATGTTTTTCCCAGGTATCATAAACACCGCGTGGATGATTTCCCAGCGGGGCATTAATCCCGCCTTGTGCAGCAACGGAATGCGACCGAATTGGGTGCACCTTTGAGATAACGGCGACTTTGATATTATGGCGATTGAGTTCGATTGCGGCTCTCAGACCTGCCAGACCTCCACCCACCACAATGGCATCATGGTAAATCATAAAAAATTCCTTATATATCTCATACCAATTTAGTTTTTTGAAAAATTTCAATAACAACAATATTTTGCCACATTATGTAGGGGCAGGTTTCAAACCTGCCCCTACGGTAAATACGTTAAATGCACAAATGTTATTTTTCAAAAACTAAATTGTTACTAAATCTCAAAGGACATGCTTTCGCAATAATCATATTTCAATACTACAAAAGCACGGTTTTAACGCCAACTGCGGCAATTACAAGGAAGACTAAAAGCGATATCCACAACAACTTCTTTTGAATACGGGTAAGACCCCAGAAATCAACAACCGTAATACGTATCCCATTCAGCAAGTGTACGGCCACTGCAAGGAGTAAAACATATTGAAATATGTATCCGCTCGTTGTATCAAACTTACTAATAGCATAATCATAGGCGTCTTTGCCGCGAAAGACAGAACTCAGGGTAAAAATGTGTAAAAATAAAAATACGGTAACTGCCACACCGGTAACCCTGTGTATCCAGAATGACAGCATGCCCGGATTCCTGTTTTTAATCAGGTCTTCAAAACCTTCCTTTAGCTTTTGAATATTCATAGCTCTTATAGTGGAAGTTATACTGTCTAAAACCCGCTATTATTCCTCGTTGCAAACCAGATGAGAATATATATTCCAACACCAAACAAAACAAACCCCGTAAACCAAAGTGCTTGTCTAAGAAAATAGTTCGTCCTTTTACTCAGATTGAAGTCTACCAATATGCCCCAAAGCCCATTGAGACCATGAAAAACAACCAGGGCAAGGAGGCAGAGGTGAAAGGCAATCCATCCGGGAGAGCAAAATCTGTGAATAATTTCATCGTAATAGCGGGAGGCATATCTGCCGGGGCTAAAGTGGAATGTAAAGAAGTGAACAGACATGCCCATGACCAGCAACAGGGCTGTAATCCTCTGCAAGAACCACGACCAGAAACCTCGTTTTTCTATGTTCATTTTATAATGGATTAATTCACCGCAAAGTACGCAAAGGACGCAGAGAACATTGACAAGAAATTGAGAGGTTCGGAAGCTGAGAGGTTGAGATATTCCCAGTTTCCTAACTTCCCATCTTCTCAATCTCTGCTTTCCTTCTCTGCGACCTTTGCGTACTTTGCGGTGAACTGTTATCTTTCTTTATATAACTTCATTAAATCGTCTCTCGTAAAGACAGACTCGAAAGAAATGTTTCTTTTCTCAATATTTTCCCGCCCGCCCTCCTGGCGGTCCACCAGGGCAATGGCCTTTATCACGTTCAGATTGGACTCCCTGGCACGGTCTATGGCTTCTATCGTGGATTGACCTGTGGTCACCACGTCGTCTACAATCACAACCTTATTGCCTTCCTGCACATTACCCTCAATCCACTTCATTAATCCATGTTCCTTTGCCTTTTTCCGTACGACAAAGGCGTTAATGGCATCGTCCTGCATGCCGCTGACCATAGCCGTAGCGAAGGCAATGGGGTCGGCGCCCAAAGTCAGACCTCCGATGGCATTGACATGAAGCGGTTTGACTTTGTTGTAAAAAAGATGCCCAATCAACAGCATGGCATCAGGATCTAATGTCGTAGTTTTGCAATTAATGTAATAATTACTCATCCTCCCCGATACCAGTTTAAAGATAGGCTCTTCGCTGTATTTGAAGGATTTTTGCAAAAGGATTTCGAGTAATCGTTTTTCTGCTTTAACGAGGTTCATTTATTTGGGTAGAGACGACCCGCCGGGTCGTCTCTACAATCTCCTATAATAATTTATCCACCTGCTCACACAAGGTTTTTACGGCATCGGCAGAACGTTTCAAGGCAGCCGATTCTTCTGCGTTGAGTTTGATCTCAAAAATCTGTTCAATGCCCTTTGCGCCGAGTTTCACCGGTACGCCTACAAAGAGTCCGTTGATGCCGTATTCCCCTTCGCACAGGGCGGCACACGGCAATATCTTCTTTTTATCCTTTACTATTGTTTCAACCATATCAACGACTGCTGCCGATGGGGCATAGAAGGCGCTGCCTGTCTTGAGTAGATTGACAATCTCTGCCCCGCCGTCCCTTGTACGTTTTACAATGGCCTCCAGTCGCGCCTTTGGTATTAATTCTTCAACAGAAACACCCGCAACTGTTGTATATCGTGTCAAAGGAACCATAGTATCTCCGTGTCCGCCAAGCACAAAGGCATGGATATTTTCCACTGACACACTGAGCTCCATCGCAATGAATGTGCTGAAACGTGCTGCATCCAATACGCCTGCCATACCCATGATACGGTGCTTAGGAAAGCGACTTACTTTATGGGCAATATAGGTCATGGCATCCAGTGGATTGGATACGATAATCAGGATGGCATTTGGTGAGGACTTTACAATATTTTCTACTACCCCTTTTACGATTCCGGCATTGATCTTGAGTAAATCATCTCTACTCATTCCCGGCTTCCTTGCCACACCGGAGGTGACGACTACAATATCAGAGTCTCTTGTTTCTTCATATCCGTTAGTGCCTGTAATTTTCGAATCATACCCGTAAACTGGTCCTGATTCTAAAATGTCCAACGCCTTTCCCTGCGGCATATCCTGCACTATATCTACCAGCACCACATCGCCTATCTCTTTTTCAGCCAGACGCTGCGCAGTCGTGGCCCCAACATTACCGGCGCCAACGACGGTTATCTTTTTTCTAGCCACATTAAACCTCCGTAAAATCAGCAACAGGAACTAATTTTTCCATTTTTATTGCCTTTTGCTCTTTTATAATTGTTTCTAATTTTGAAACAACATCTGCATCATATTCCTTTTCACCACATTGGGTACAAACACCAGCAGGCACATTCTCAATAATAAACACCTTTCCTTTCCGCTCCTTTACAACCGTAACAATATCTTTGCAGATGTCACCACCACAAAAAACGCAAATATTCTTCACATTACTACCTCCTCTTTCGAAAGTTATTTGCATTTCCTCAAATTTTCGCATTCTCCTTCTATAACTCTTTTATTCGCTTTTCTTTTGATTATTTTGGCTATTTCATTCAATAGTAATTGATATTCTTTCACATTCCCTGTGGTGTCAAATTTAGACGCCCGTTTTGCTCTGTATAATTACTTCAATCCCAAAATCTCCCGTACTCGTGCCAAAAACTCCTGAATACCTTCAGGTGGCTGGGGTGCAGAGGCTATTAACTCCAGGTCCGACAAAAAATATTTGGCCGTCCGGGGGGCAATGGCTGATTTTTCGATAAGCTGTTTAAGCAAGTGTTCTGCCTCATCAAACTGTTGCAATCCTGAAAGGGCGGCAATCTTATGCAGTTGTCCTTCTATACCTTGATTAACTTCCCAGAATCCTATCGCTTCAGAGAAGCACTGGCATGCCTGTGCATTCTTTTCCTGTCGTAAGAGTAAAATGCCCTTGTTGAACAACGCATTTGCCACCTGCTCACGCAGGGCAGGTTCAGTGGCCTCACCAAACCGCCTCACCACCTCGTCATAAACGGCAATCGTCTCCTTGCCCTGCTTGAGGCGGCCGAGCCTAAAGCCCTTGTTGACCAGCGCATTTGCCACACGCTCACGCAGGACAGGTTCAGTGGCCTCACCAAACCGCCTCACCACCTCGTCATAAACGGCAATCGCTTCCTTGTCCTGCTTGAGGCGGCCGAGGCTAACGCCCTTGTTATACAGCGCATTTGCCACCATCTCACGCAGGGCAGGTTCGGCGGCCTCACCAAACCGCTTTACCACGTCGTCATAAACGGCAATCTCTTCCTTGTCCTGCTTGAGGCGGCCGAGCCTAAATCCCTTGCTGACCAGCGCATTTGCCACACGCTCACGCAGGACAGGTTCAGTGGCCTCACCAAACCGCCTCACCACCTCGTCATAAACGGCAATCGCCTCCTTGCCCTGCTTGAGGCGGCCGAGCCTAAATCCCTTGCTGACCAGCGCCCGTGCCACCCCCTCACGCAGGACAGGTTCAGTGGCCTCACCAAACCGCCTCACCACCTCGTCATAAACGGCAATCGCCTCCTTGCCCTGCTTGAGGCGGCCGAGGCTAAAGCCCTTGTTGACCAGCGCCCGTGCCGCCTGCTCACGCAGGGCAGGTTCGGTGGCCTCACCAAACCGCTTTACCACCTCGTCATAAACGGCAATTGCTTCCTTGTCCTGATTGAGGCTGCCGAGGCTAACGCCCTTGTTGAACAGCGCCCGTGCCACCAGCTTACGCAAGGCAGGTTCGGCGGCCTCACCAAACCGCCTCACCACCTCGTCATAAACAGCAATCTCTTCCTGACACTGATTGAGGCGGCCGAGTCTAACGCCCTTTTTGACCAGCGCCCGTGCCACCAACTCGCGCAATGCGGCCTCGTCCTTATTTTGTCCTAATAATATGTCTCCAATAACAATAACCAGGTCGTAGCCTTTGAGTTCTTCCTTTGAATTATCGGAAAGACCTAAGGCGGCTAACCACATTGCCTCCATAAGACCGCGGAGTTGTTTTAATTCCATGTTGTTTTTTTCAATTTTGTTGGCTAGTTCGATAGCCTCCCGGTACTGAGAGCGACGCATAGCGTCCCGCACGCTCTCCAACTGGGATTCAATTTCTGTAATTTTCTCAGCGTATATTTTTTTTGCCTTTTTAATTCCATCAATAACGCTTCTGATATAGTAAATATCCTCGACTTTGTCCTGATTGTCCTGTAATAAAGAGAGGCTAAGATGTTCGGCAAAGAATCCAAGCGGATCTCTGGTAAGTTCCGGGGATTCAAGTGAGAACTTTTGGATGAGCTTATCAAGAACCAGATGCGCAGGCAACGCGGTTTGGTCTCTTTCTTTTCCAGAAAATTCTTTCGTTTCTGCTGATAAATACGGTTCATTTTGTTTCTTTGCACTTCTGGGTTCCTCTGGAGAGGGAACCACAAAGTAGACTTGCGGATTTGACTTCAACCAATCAGGTAAAGAATCAACCGCCGCTTGTTGATAACAGAACCAGTAGATGTTATGCCCGAGGGGGCTTTGCAGCCTGCGTTTGAGGGCAGTCATAATCACATCACCCTCCCAGCCGCCATAGCCAATAACCAGTGGCGAGCGGTCCCACAGGATTCTCTCGAGCAAAGAAGCCATTGTCGAAGACGTCTGAGCCGAAGATTGTGAGCGTTCATTAATTTCACCCAGTAAGTTGCAACAATCGTAAAACCAATAGGTACCGTGAACATGGATAATTTGAATGTCGTCATGATCTGGATGAATGCGCCCCACCGTGCCGGGATGGTCGCATACAATGTGCGGCTTACCGAATAGCGTCAATGCACGGGAAAGAAAGTCGTCAAAATTCGGAGTAACCACCAGGTTTGTAATCGTTTTTTCTAACAACAAATGGGCAAGATAAAGGTTTGCATGCGAGACAGGTTTACCCTCAATCAGTTCCCGCAGATATTCTTGCCGATCACTCGGTTGCGGATACGCCTGATCAAACCAGTGAGAATATATATCTATGCGTTCGGGTTGTTTTCCTGGCGGTTCTGTTGTTCTTGTGCATTCTTTAGCAACCTTATCCTTACAATGTTCTACAATTTCTGAAGCAAGGGGGATAGGAGGAAAGGAAATCCCGCCGCCCACCAGGAAGAAAAATGGCGAACGACCTTTTTTATGGCTGGCATTACACGCTCGGAGAATGTGATCTACTGCTGTCTCTAAATCAATAAATGGCATAGGCTTCTTCTTTGTTCGGAATTAAGCATTATTCGATTTTTTATTTGTTTCTTATGTTTGGTAATTGAAATATGAAGGCCTATTCCCTTCCCCAATCATCATTTGCAGCGTTCTTTCCACAATACGTTGCACCTTCCAATCACGCGAATACTCTTCAAGGGTAACGGATGAGAACTCTCCCATCTGTTTCAGGTATTCGTCCAACTCCGTGAGTTTTCTGAGGACGAGAGGCTTATCGACCAAGCTTATATCTCCCTTCGAATATATCCATCTCTTTTCTTGAGAAATCAAAATATTCCCGTATGATTAAAGATTCGAATACGTGCCTCGTAAAGGGCATTTTATCCAGCAGGATTATTTTATTCTTAATTATCCTTGCTGCTAGGGGAAGCGGCGCCGTATTTAAAACTACCAGGTCAACTTCGTCCGTCTTCAAAAGGTCATTCAATTTCCCCAGTATTTCAAGTTTTTCCTGCACTATATCCGCTCCGTCTACGGTATATATGGCAATATCCACGTCACTGAGAGGAGAAACCCTGCCCCGTGCAAGGCCGCCAAAGAGGTATGCAAAAACCACCTTCGGATGTTTATTCAGGTATTCCCGAACATTGGGCAACAAATGGTTAATATTTTCAGGCAATCTTTCAAATTTTATCATGCTTTGATATCTTCTTTACTTCAAATCTAAAAATTCTTTTAGTGCATTTTAATGGAAAAGGGACAAGAACGACATCTCCTCTATTACAGATTGTCATAAATTGCGTCCTCTTCATTGTCCCATATTTTTTGAAATGATGCAGTGGATAAGTCCTGAGAGGCTTTTGCAATCATGATTCTTTCTCTTTTGCTTTCTAAAAACTGAATGAAATCAAAGACCTCTGGAAGAAGATTTTCCGGAAGTTTATCAATCTCTTTCTTTATCATTTCTTTGACCGACATTTTGTTCCCTCCTTCTTATATTAATATACCTTTATGTTTTATATTTACAAAGAATTTCAATTAAATTACCCTTTAAATACCCTTTTTCCTGAAGAAATCCAATACGCTTGCGTTTTAGCTCAAGCGGTGTCACGAGTTGACGGATAGCGTCAAAGACAACCTTGAACTGGGCACGGATGAGAACTCTCCAATCTGTTATAGGTATTCGTCCAACTCCGTGAGTTTTCTGAGGATGGGAGGTTTATCGACCAAGCTTATATCTCCCTTCGCAGATGTAAAAGACGCCAACTATAGCTCAAAGAATAATTCTTTTCTTCTGATAGTTCCAGTTGACTCAAAATACTTATATTCATCAATTAAATCCTTCAACTCCTGATTCATAAGCCCTTTGCTTTCTATGAATTTCTCTATTTCTCCTGATGTTGGAGCCTTCCAGTCGTCAAGTTTCAGAAGGCCTTGAAACTCCTGTGCCGTTGGACTATCCAACTTATTTCCGATGCCGCGATGGTAAATAACACCAACACCCCTTTTCCACATTTCATCAGCTTCTCCGATTTGTTGCTTTGATGCGCCGATTTTCTCAAGATTAGATATTAATTGATCATGGAGTTCCAATTGATTCTTCAAGGTAAAGTCGTCAATAAAGTTGTCAGCCATAAGACTCGTAATCGTTGCCCTTGCCGATGTCGTGGCAACGCTTCTTAACTGTTCAATCGTAGCATTCGCTTCCTGGACGACCTTTTTCATTTCTGCTTCAAATCCAGCTATTTTGAACCGTTGAATTTTTTCAATATTTGCAAAAGTTAAGACTGTGGCGCCCGCTAAAACTATCAACCACATTCCGTTTTTCTTACCCCAGAAGCCAAGCAATGTAACGGGAACTATTATTATTAAAAAGCCCACAATCAAATTCAAATATGGTCCCATTTTGCTCCTTTACATCTCTAACAAGCATAAAAATATGGTTTCAAGTATTCTTCACCTTTCCTGATAAATGCCTTAATGGTAAGCTGAAGATTTCCTTGCCTTTCGTGAACCATCTTTCACCCCCCTGCGTATAAATTAACTATAATCTCTTCTTCCTGTTTTGTGTTCATTCGTGGCTAATGAATTACCTCACAAATTCTTAATTATTTCATCGGCAAATTCGGAGCACTTCACCAATTTAGCGCCTTTCATCTGACGTTCAAGGTCATACGTAACTGTCTTCTTTTGAATAGTCTTTCCCAATGCATTCACAATCATGTTTGCCGCCTCATCCCATCCCAGATGCTCAAGCATCATGACACCCGATAAAATAACTGAACCCGGATTAACCATATCCTTTCCCGCATATTTGGGGGCAGTACCATGAGTGGCTTCAAAGACGGCTGCCTTATCGCCAATATTGGCCCCGGGGGCCATACCCAAACCGCCCACCTGGGCCGCACAGGCGTCAGAGATGTAATCGCCGTTCAGATTCGGCGTGGCAATCACGTCGTATTCCTCAGGTCTCAGGAGCACCTGCTGGAACATGGCGTCGGCAATCCTGTCCTTTATAACAACCTTGCCTTTTGGGACATTGCCATTGTGTTTTTTCTGGACATCTTCTTCTGTTACTGTAAATTTAGGAAACTCCTCCCTTGCCACCTCATAGCCCCACTCACGGAAGGCGCCCTCCGTAAATTTCATAATGTTTCCTTTGTGCATGAGGGTCACACTCTTTTTCCCTTTATCAATGGCATACAGGATGGCGCGTCTTACCAGTCTTTTTGAGCCAAATAAACTCATGGGTTTAATGCCAATACCCGAATCCTTTCTAACCTTTTTCCCAAATTCCTTTTCAAGAAAGGCGATGAGTTTCTTTGCTTCTGGAGATCCTTTCTTATATTCTATCCCTGCATACACATCCTCTGTATTTTCCCGAAAAATAACAACATTCAATTTTTCCGGAGATTTTACAGGGCTGGGTACACCATCAAAATAACGCACCGGCCGAACACAGGCATACAGATCAAGTTCCTGCCTGAGGGTTACGTTAAGGCTCCTGATGCCGCCGCCAACAGGCGTTGTAAGCGGTCCCTTGATAGCTACTTTATATTTCTTAATGGCATCGAGGGTCTCTTTAGGAAGCCATTCACCATACTCATTAAAGGCACATTCGCCCGCAAAAATTTCTTTCCAGGAAATTCTCTTTTTGTCCTTATAAGCCTTACTTACCGCAGCATCAAATACACGGACAGATGCATTCCAGATATCCGGACCAGTGCCGTCACCCTTGATAAATGGAATGATTGGGTCATTAGGTACAACCAGGCGATTCTTTTCAATTTTTATCGCTGTGCCACTATTTTCAATCTTCTTCTCTTTCGGCAACGCTGTTACCTCCTCTTGGATTTCCTTAGAGTTTCACTTAAATACTAAACATAAACTGACACAAAAAATGTATTTTACTCTGTTTATATTTTCCTTGCTATACTACCTGTATGAAGGTCTGTTTTCAACTTAATATTTTTAGAACTAAAATCAGTTAGACGAGTTGTTAAAGCACATGAAGTACAACTGGTTAATTACCTTAGTTGCATAGGAAATTATATAATTTTGACAGGATTAACAGGATGATCAGGATGAATTGAAGGTAGCTTTTATCTTGTTAATCCTGTATATCCTGTCTAAAATTAAGTGTCCGACTGCAATTATTAGGTGATAATTTTTAACCTGTTTTTAACTGTATAATTTACACCTTTTGTCTTATACTTAAATCATGAAAACGACAAAATGGCCGGTCAAAGATTTTATCATACCTGAAGCCATATCCTCTATCCGGGATGCCGTCGAAAAGACGAGGGGAAACGAGGTATTCTTCGTGGGCAGGCTCAATGACGATCACATGGTAGCGGATGTCGATGTTTATGCCATGGGGAATAAAAGCGCCGTACCTGCTATTATTAAAGAGGCAAAATATGGGGACGTCATTATCCACAATCACCCGGATGGCATCCTGGATCCCTCTGATGCAGACCTGGAGATAGCCTCACACATGGGCTCGCTGGGGGTTGGATGCTACATTGTAGATAACAATGTGGAATATTTATACCCCGTAGTAAAAGTGCCGAAAAAGCGGACGTACGAAGGGTTAAACTTCGAAGAACTCTCTGCACATTTTTTACCCGGTGGGAGTTTTGCAAAGCACCTGCCTCTGTACGAATATCGAGAGCCTCAGGTTGCGATGCTGAAGTCGGTGACCAATGCCTTTAATGAAGATAAGATTGCCATAATAGAAGCAGGAACTGGCACGGGAAAATCCCTGGCGTACCTTGTCCCTGCCGTGTTCTGGAGCATAAAGAACAAGGAACGGGTAGTAATTTCCACCCACACAATAAACCTTCAGGAACAATTAATTGAAAAGGACATCCCTGTCCTGAAGAAGTGTTGCGGCATAAATTTAAAGAGCGTACTGGTAAAAGGCAGAAATAATTATATATGTCTCAGGAAAGTTTATAATTTACGCGCTGAGGGCGGGACGTTAATTGAGGACAAGGACAGACAGCAACTGAACGATCTGTTAGAGTGGGCGGTAAAGACACGGGATGGGAGCAAGGCAGACCTGAATTTCGTACCGCAGGACGATGCCTGGGAGGCCATACAGTCAGAGGCCGATCAGTGCACACGATTGAAGTGCCGATTTTATGACGATTGTTTTTTTTATATTGCACGGAGAAATGCGGCCAGCGCCGACGTGCTGGTGGTGAACCATTATCTCCTGATGGCTGATCTGGCATTACGTAAGGAAATGAAGGGTTATGATACGGTAGCCATCCTGCCGCCATTTAAGAAAATTATCATCGACGAGGCACACCGCCTCGAAGCAGTGGCAACGGCAAATCTAGGCTATACAATTTCAAAATTGAGGATAATAAAATTATTGGGAAGGTTGATCAATCTAAAGGATAACAGAAAAGGCCTTTTGCAGTACCTCAAGAATAAGCTCAGGGACGTGAGTTCGATCCACGATAAGTCTATCGCAACGAAGATTACCGATATAATCAATACAGAAATTCTGGATGCAAGACAGCGTCTTTACGATACCGTCCAGGTGATTTTTGATGATATTTCCAATACCGTCAGCAATTATGTTGTTAGTGAAGGATTACAGAAAAATAGGGACGAAGAAATAAAATTGCGGGTCACTACAAGCTTCATTTCTACAGACCTGTGGCAGGACGTTATTGAGACCGGACTCAAGACATTAAGCGTAGATATCCTGAAATTCGCATCACTCTTAAAGTTATTGGAGGATGAAATTGGAGGATTGTCCAAAACTTCTCAGGACGTGCTATCATCAGTATTGATAGATATATCATCATGCAAAATGCGTCTAAGGCTGGCGGCGAACGACCTCGTATTTTTTATTACTACGAACGAAAGGTCGTGTAAGTGGATGGAGGTTAAAAGGTATAGAGAGAACCCTGCTGTGAGATTTTGCGCTGCGCCGCTTTCTATTTCTGAAGACTTGAAGGCATGCCTCTATGACAATTATAATACGATAATATTGACTTCGGCTACTTTAGCGATCAATAAAAACTTTAAATTTTTCAAGGATGATATTGGCCTGCATCAAACACCTGAGGGCCGCCTGTCCGAATTGATCCTGGATTCTCCGTTTGATTTTAAAAAGCAGGTCATTATTGGCATTCCAACAGATATTTCCGAACCTAACGAATCCGGTTATACTTCTGCCCTCGAAGAGAATATCCTGAAGACTGTAGAAATTACAGAAGGCCGGGCATTAATTCTTTTTACGTCGTATAACCTTCTCGATAATCTTTACAAAAAGTTAGAACCGCGGATTAGACAATTGGGCTATACCTGTTTAAAGCAGGGCATGGATAATCGCCATAGTCTCCTCGAGACTTTTAAAAAAGATAAAACTTCTGTTCTCTTTGCTACGGATAGTTTTTGGGAAGGAATTGATGTCAAGGGTGATGCGCTGGAATGTGTTATTCTGACCCGATTGCCCTTCAAAGTACCTACTGAACCTATAATAGAGGCGCGTGCTGAAGCCATTGAGCGGGCTGGAGGCGATGCCTTTTATAACTATTCAGTGCCGATGGCTGTGATTAAATTCAAGCAGGGTTTTGGAAGGCTCATACGCAGCCGTGACGACAGGGGCGTAGTGATTATCTTTGACAGTCGGGTAGCAACCAAGAGGTACGGAAAAATATTTCTCCAGTCGCTTCCGGATGCAAGGTGTATTAAGGACAAGAAAGAGGTTGTTTTTAAGGAAATGGTGAAGTTCCTAGCTTGATTGTATAGGAATTTTCATTTTATTTATGCGGGTTACCGGGCTATGCATGCTGTAAGGTTAAATGGTAGAGACAGGTTTCAAACCTGTCTGTACTTATGTAATCATGGCAGGAGTAGAGACGTCCCGCCGGGACGTCTCTACAAGTTGGCAACCGAAGTATGCCCAAAAGGCAGAAAGCATACTTGTCCTCATGGAAATGGGGATAGCCAGGGGTGAAGCCCCATAAGCGCTAAGTTGTTTTCTTGACATTAATAGTATGATTACATATACTTCCGTTAAACAACTTAATGGAGGTAAATGGCAATGAACGAAGACTGGGATATTTTGTTATCATTTTTCCCTGACAAATGGAAAGAAATTGCAGTGGCATCGGATGCCATCAAAGGCTTGCGAAAGGAAAAAGATACAGAAAATTATTTGAGGACGTTACTGCTTCATCTCGCATGCGGCTACTCAATGAGGGAAACCGTTGTTAGAGCAAAATTGGCAAACTTAGCAGATATTTCAGACGTTGCGTTCTTAGGGCGCCTTAGAAAGGCAAAAGAATGGTTTCGCAGCATGTGTGTTTCATTGTTTGAAGAACAAGGGGTTGCACTCACCAAGGAAGATGGATTTAAAGTAAGGCTTTTTGATGCGACAACAGTTAAGGAGCCTGGTAAAACAGGGAGCTTGTGGCGAATACATTATAGCGTCACCCTTCCAACGCTGAGTTGCGACTTTTTCCAACTCACCGAGACAAAAGGACAAGGAACAGGCGAGTCTTTTTTTCAATTTTCCATAAAGAAAGGGGATTATATCATAGCTGACAGAGGCTACTCGACATCTGCGGGGATACACCATATTGCGTCCAAAAAAGCGTATGTGATGGTTAGGGTAAACACACAAAGCCTCATAATTCAAAATTTGAACGGTGGTGAATTTCCTTTACTGGAGAACGTGATGGGAATTAGGAAAGCGGGAGCGGTAAGATCATGGCAAGTTCAAATTCCTGGGCGCAAAAGTGATGTGGTAGCAGGAAGGATCTGTATAATTCGCAAAACTGAGGAAGCCATTAAGATAGCGCAAGCTAAACGGAGAAGAAATGCACAGAAAAAGGGGCATTCGCTAAAGCCTGAAACTTTAGAATATGCGAAATACGTAATCGTTTTCACAACGTTTCCAGAGGAATCTTTTAACGACATTGATGTTCTCGAATGGTATAGAATCAGATGGCAAGTGGAACTTATTTTCAAGAGGTTCAAATCCATTGCGCAACTCGGTCATCTCCCAAAACATAGCGACGATAGTTCCAAGGCGTGGTTGTATGGTAAGTTGTTTGTGGCGCTCTTGACAGAAAAATTGATAAAACATGCATCTTCTGTTTCCCCCTGGGGATATATCTTGGAAGAACAACCAGCCTCAGAGTGTTTGGCGTGAATTTAATTTTGTGTGCAATCAGGTGAAACGTGCTATAGAACCGCACCTCGCTCTCGACGACATGATTACAGGTTGGAAGGATATTTCTAAATTTCTAGCGGAAAGGCACAGATGTCGTAACTCACAGTTGTATAGGTATTTCCAATATTGAATATGCCATAAAACAACTTAGCGCTTATGGGGTGAAGCCCCCGTATATGAGAAATACCAAATACATAGCCCCAACGGGGCGGCAGAAATTGAGGAATCGTTATGTCCGGTACGTTTACGTTTTTGGGAACACATTTTGTCTTCAGTACGAAGAATAGGATACCCCTAATATTCAGCGACAGATATGACGAGAAATATATATGGAAATAATAATAAATTTCTTTCACCCCTTCGGGGCTAAATTCTTGTCCTCATGTAAATGGGGATGTGTTGTTCTTTTACTCAGGTGGCTTCACCCCCTGCTATCCCCATTTTCATGAGGACAAGTATGCTGACAGCCCTTCGGGCTTGAAACTTGTCCTCGACTCAGATCGGGGAAAGGTATACTTTAAACTTGCAAGATTGAGTCCGCCCGAAGGGCGTTAAGTTCTCTGTCTATTTTTTAACAACCTCTGCGAGCTTCGCGTGCTCTACCGGTGAGCTGAACTGTTATGGGGAAACGATGTGTCTGATTGAAATTCCTTAACATTAAATTGAATAGGAGGCATTATGATAGATAAAATGAAAAATCACGTTATTTTAAGTGGCATATTTTTAATTATAGCATTTAATATGTGCCTGTCACTTGTAAACGGACAGGGCTTGCCTCAGTCGGCCCTGTCAAGGTTACACGCAGAGGATAATCCTGACTGGAAGGTGGCGTGGGATAAGCAGACAGCGGCGGCCAAACGGCTGTTTAACGCTAAAAGCAAGGCCTTTCCAGGAAAACCACAAGATGCAGCAAGGGAGTTTTTGACTTCATATCATGGCCTCTTTGGATTGCCTCCCGATCTCAATAATTTAAAGTTAAGAGAAAGCATAAAAACACCTCTGGGCGAACGGGTGGTATTCAGGCAATACCATAATCAGATACCGGTTATGGGCGCTGAGGTCGCCGTGCATGTTTCAGGCAAAAATAGTATCTTTTTAGTGGATAATCATTGTATTCCAAATATACGGATAGACACACAGCCATCGGTTGAAAAGGATGATGCAGTGAGCACGGCGGTAAGGGCATTGGGTGTGGATGCAGCCAGGATTGAGAAGGCATCATCGGAATTAGTAATCTTGCCGAGCGGCGCTGACCAGCATCTGGCATGGAGGATAATTGTTTCTAAAAAAGGGCTGATTGACAGGACGTGGCTTGTGTACATTGATGCAAAGAAGAAGGGGTGGGTGCTCTATAAGAAGAAACTCCAGAGCTCTGCCACAGGGACAGGCAGCGTCTTTAAGGAAAATCCCATTACAACCCAGACTTTATCTACGGTTACGTTGAATAATTTGACTGACAATTCTTCTTCGTTGGAAGGGGATTATGGGAAACCTTACAATGCCAATTGTCTGGAGACGGCAGAGGATACATCAGATATTTCAGGCCTTTCTACGGCATCTTCTCCAGATAGGAATTATAGTTATACGGGTATTGATGATAATCGGCTGGAAGAGGTTATGGTGTATTATCATTTAAACAGAATGCATGATACGCTAAAGTCAACCTTTGGTTTCATCAGTTTAGACAATCAGATGCCCATGTTTGTAAATGCCCAGGACCCCAATTCTCCCTGGAAAGGTTATGATAATGCCTTTTACTCAAGAGATGATAATTTTTCGTCAACAGGTTATTTGCTCTTTGGGTGTGGGGACGAACTCAATAACCTTGGCCTGGATGCCGATGTAATTACCCATGAGTATGGGCATGCCGTTTTAGACCACATCCAGCCGGAATTGTACGAAGTTATCGAACATAATTACAGCGGGGCAATCCATGAGTCCATCGGGGATGTGATGGCATCCTACTTTGACGGTAACGGGATTATTGGTGAATGGGGATTGACCGGAAAATTTGGTTCGGGAGACTATTCCCGGAATATGGACAATAACCGGAAATATCCTGACGATGT
>Ga0209514_10003757_pt1 | contig 21239 bp, 34 predicted proteins | sample Subgrocontami58m_FD_187452 | JGI IMG/M metagenome (GOLD analysis project Ga0209514, IMG submission 187452) | Subsurface groundwater microbial communities from S. Glens Falls, New York, USA - GMW37 contaminated, 5.8 m (SPAdes) (version 3) | ecosystem: Environmental > Aquatic > Deep subsurface >...
CAGTCCGTCACGCCGATACTTGCGCCGGGTGATTTCAGTCCAGGCCATCGTGCTTCCCTCGAATCTCGCAAATCCGAAGGAATCACAACCTGCTGAAATCACTCAACAACATTTTCGGTCAGCCTCTTAGGGCGGCTCTGCTTCAACCATGGAACGATGTCAAAAGTATCGCTGGCAGAGTATCCGACGATTATGACTAATCTCGCTGCATTAAAACATTTGATCAGCCGCGTCCTCCGAAAGTGTGAGTGTCGAACCTTGCCGATCAAGTCCATGGAGGCGGCCGGCAGTTCATCCGGTTCTGGTTCAATCAATTTCAAACTGTTTTGACTCGCCCATGCGCGGGCCAACGTCCCATGCAACTTGAAGAGACCCGTCTCAAATGCGGCGTGTTCGGGTTCGCTGACAAATGACAACTGCCTGTCATTGCCTGAAACCATTCGCGACTGCTCGATCAAGAGGTCAAAGTTTGTCGTGAAGACCGTACAGCGCGCCGACGAATCGACGAGGTTAGCAAGGAGCTCATGTGATTTAGAAGGGCCACGCCCCTCAAAGCACCTCAGAAGGTCAGAGTAATTCCCCGGCGGTACAAATCGTCCTATGCACGCCATCACTTGTTCGAAGCGGAGGTGTTTTCCTGCGGCAACGTTTTTTGCGGCTAAGCTTTTGTCATGACAGCCATTTCCGTCAATCGCCGCAAGTTCTCGAAGACGGTCTGCATCATCAGGTTTTGCTATGCGGCTAAAGAGCATGGATAGGAACTTCGATGCATTCGGAACTTCGGACCCCAGGGAAATTCCGGCACCAGCGATAACACACCACGGCTCAACGAGCGGCTCGGCATCCACCAGCCACGACCTCAAGTCATTAAATGAATTCGCAGATCCTAGATCGTCCATTAATCTTCGCCCACGCGTTTCCGATGGGGTAATGCACAGCTCTAATGTTTCGCGCTGAGCCGGCGCCTACTTTGGCTGAGGAAAGCGCTCCCTGCAAAATGGCGGGCGTATTTAGTCAACTGCTCTTCACTCTCTTATCGGCCGGCAGGCTCGCCAACGCCTGCTGACGCAGCTTATCGATCTCCACACGCGTCTTGCGCGCCTCGGCGCGAGCGACCTTCGCGGCGCGGCGCACGGAGAGATGCCCAAGCCAGGAAGAGATCCCGCCCGCGAGCACTCCAATCGCCATCGACGCCAGAACGACAAGGAAGATCGGCGCCTCGAAAGAAGGACCCGATCCGTCGCTCGGCGCGAAGGGATCGAGCCCGATGCGCACCGAGCCGCGATTGGCCATCGAGAAAAACAGAATGATGAGCGCCAGAGGAACGAAGACGATGACGCGCAGGATGGACTTCATAACATCTCCCTCTTGCCGGCGCCGCGCAACACGCTGGGCAGCCGCCACATACAGCCGCCGCTTCGCCGCTGCCGCGCGTCCCGAGACCGAGAGGACGCAGCCGCTTCAAATCGCCTCAGCCCGGATAATTCTCGTTGAGGCGCTCGCGCATCTCTTTACCGGTTTTGAAGAACGGCACGCTCTTTTGCTGCACCGAAACCTGCGCGCCGGTCCGCGGATTGCGGCCGGTGCGCGCATCGCGCTTCTTGACCGAGAAAGCACCGAAGCCCCGCAATTCGACGCGATCGCCCCGCGCCAGGGCGGAGGTGATTTCGTCGAGAATCGTGCTGACGATCGTCTCAACGTCGCGCTGGTACAGATGGCCGTTTCGGCGCGCGATGCGTTGAATAAGTTCCGACTTTATCATGAGCCGTTCCAATGTGTTGGCGTCGAAAACAGGCGCGACGCCCGAGTCAGTTGGCAGCTGAATGCTGCCAAATCGCCAAAAGGCCGTCAAGCTCGCCGCTCCGTTCGAGGAGAATTGATTTTTCTAAAAAACCGGCGATCGACTCCAGTCCGGCGACCCGCGCGACGCCGGCGGCGGCGCCCATAAGCCCAAGCCGCTCCAGGCTGGATTTCTTCTTCCATTCGCGCACAGGCATGTCTTTCGCAATTCCCTTGTTGGCGACCAGCCAGTCGATGGCCTCGCGCTGCCCGCCGATGAGATCGACGAGCTTCAGCGGCACACCCTGCCGCGCGGTGAAGACACGGCCGTCAGAGACCTTCGCGAGCTCCGCCTCGTCGAGATTACGCCGCTCTCGAACGAGGTTCTTGAACCAAGCGTAAGAGTCGGCGACAAGACTGGCGACCGCCTCGCGCGCCTCCGGGCTCGTCGGTTCGAGCCCGTTGGGCGCGGCCTTGAGCGGCGACGATTTTATCGTCTCGACCTCGACGCCCCAATTATTGAGCAGCTTCGAGACGTTGGGATATTGGAACAGCACGCCGATCGAGCCGACGAGTGAATTGCCGCGCGCGACGATCGTATCGGCGGCAAGCGCGGCGATATAGGCGCCGGACGCGGCCACCGTTCCGACAACGGCGACGACGGGCTTCTTCTCCGCGACGCGCCGAACCTCCTCATAGAGCCGTTCCGAGCCCGTCGTCGTGCCGCCGGGACTCTCAATCTCCAGCAGCAGAGCCTTCGTCTGGCTCGACTCCCCGATCTTCTTGATCATATCGATTGTATCGTCGTCGCCGGTGATGACGCCCTGCAGCTCGAGACGGGCGATATGCGGCGTGAGCTTATCGGCCGAATCGGCGCCGCCGAGCCGCACCACGGCGACGAGACCCGCGACGCCTAAGGCGATCAGGGCGGCGAGACGCCACCAGCCGAGCTTGCGGCGAAGCCTGCGGCGATCAACGAAATAGTCGGTGGGAAGTGACATCCAAGGGTCCCGATGGCTGGCGTGGCGCGCGGAGCGTCGCCGCGCAGGGAACGTAATGTCGAGATCGACGATTTGGAAGACGCCCCGCCGGGCGCGCTTACCGTCGCGTCGCCTCCATCGCCCAGGCGAGATAATCTCGGTCCGCCTCGGCGACGTCGATGCGCAGAATTTCCGGCGTCTCATAGCTATGCAGACGGCGGACCAGTTCGGCAAGCGCCGGATAGTCGTCGCCGCGCGCTTTCATGTGCAACAAGAACTCCGGCGCTTCGCGCATTTCGTCCTTCCAGACGTAATGGCTGCGAATGGGATGTATCTGAACGCAGGCGGCGAGCTTCGCGGAGAGCGCCGCCCGGGCAAGCGCGCGCGCCTTTTCCTCGTCGTCGATCGTCGTGGCGAGGATTACAAGGGCGCTCATGCCGATCTTAGCCGCCGATGACGGTCGTGAACACCTGTCCGCCGCGCGCCAGGGTGATCTTCCAATAATAGGCGCGCCCTGCCGTTACGCTCTCCAGGTCGCGCGTCGTCCCGATCTTTTGATCATTGACGGCCAGAATGATGTCGCCGCGTTGCAGATTGAGCTGCTGCGCGTAGGAGCCGTCATCGACCTCGGACACGACGACGCCATTGGTCGTTCCCTGCACCGACATCTCTTCGATGACCGCGGGAGAAATATTCATGACCGTGGCGCCAGCGAAAGGCGACGCGCCCTTTATCCTTATCGCGTCGCGCGGCGGCGTTTCCGGCGCCGGCGCGAGTCGAATTTGCGCGACAATCTTTTTGCCGCCGCGCAATACGCCGAGCGTCGCCTGCCCGCCAATGGGCTTGGTGGCGAGCCGATAGCCCACCGCCTCCGGGTCATCGGCCGTCTGGCCGTCTACCGAGATAATGACGTCGCCGCGCTTTAGACCGGCTTCAGCCGACGGCCCCTTGGGATCGACGTCGGCCAGCAGAGCGCCGGTGGGACGATCGAGCCCGAGGCCGTCGGCGATCTCCTGCGACAGCGTTTGCAGCGTCGCGCCCATCCAGGCTCGCCGCACCTGCTTGCCGCCGCCCTTCGCCGCGGCGATCACGCTCTTGACCATATTGACGGGGATGGCGAAGCCGATGCCGACCGACCCGCCCGACTTCGAGAAGATCGCGGAATTGATGCCGACGACGCGCCCGTTCATGTCGACCAGCGGTCCGCCCGAGTTGCCGGGATTGATCGCCGCGTCCGTCTGAATGAAGAAGCCATAGTCGCTGATGCCGACATGGGTGCGCGAAAGCGCCGAAATAATGCCTTGCGTGACCGTTTGACCGACGCCGAAAGGATTGCCGATCGCGAGCGTCAAATCGCCGACTTCGAGCGCGTCCGAATCGCCAAGCTCCATCGTTGGAAAATTGGCGCCGTCGACCAGCTTCAGCACCGCGAGATCGGTGCGCGGATCGCGTAACAAAATCTTGGCGGCGAATTCGCGCTTGTCGGCGAGCGCCACCTTCACGTCGGTCATGCCCTCGATCACGTGGTTGTTGGTGACGACGAGGCCGCTTTGATCGACGATCACGCCCGAGCCCAGCGATTGGGCCATATTGCGTCCCGGCATGCCGCCCTCGCCAAAAAAGCGACGAAAGATCGGGTCATCGAAAAGCGGGTTGGCGGGCATGCGCTCAACGCGCGACGCGAAGACGTTGACAACGGCCGGCTGCGCCTTTTTGACCACCGGCGCGAAGGAATTCATCAACTCGCCGCGGCTCGTCGGCACGGCGCGATCGGGAGCCGGCGGCGTAAAGCTCTCGACACGGCCAGGCGGCCTTGGCGAGGCGGTCTGAGCCGGTTCAGGCGAGACTTCGGCGCGCGCGCAGGCGAAGGACGCAGCGAAGGCGCAGGCGAGCGCCGCAGCCATAATAATGTGACGCGCCGAAATCTTCATGAAGCGCTCCGTAGCTCGTTTTCCCGGCGCATTTATAGCCGCAAAGACGCGAGACGATAAGAATGCGAGCAATGATCGTGCTGCGCGAGATGCGTCGTCGAGCGCCATCCCGAAGCGTGGTCGTCGGCCATGCGGCGTTCGCGCGAGGTTCTCGGACTTGCTCTGAAAATGCTTTCGGCGCCGCATCCCGAATGCCGAGACACGACGCCGCGATTGCTGATCACATGACGATCGAAGCGGTCGCCCTTGAGCCGTTTACGCCGCCGCTTCGCCTTCGTGGACCGGTCCAGAGTCCTGCCCCTTGGCGTTCACGTCGCGATCGACGAATTCGATGACCGCGAGCGGCGCATTGTCGCCATAGCGGAAGCCCGCCTTCAGCACGCGCGTATAGCCGCCGTTGCGATCCTTGTAGCGAGGTCCGAGCACGTCGAAGAGCTTGCCGACGAGCTTGACGTCCTTGATCTTGGCGATCGCCTGCCGGCGCGCATGGAGGTCGCCGCGCTTGCCGAGCGTCACGAGCTTTTCGACGACGGGACGCAGATCCTTCGCCTTCGGCAGCGTCGTGACAATCTGCTCATGCTTGATGAGCGCCTGCGCCATATTGGCGAACATCGCCTTGCGGTGCTCATGCGTGCGCCCGAAGCGGCGCTTCTTGTGACCGTGATACATGCGGCTCTCCGTTGATTATGCGGCCGCCGTGCCAAGGAACGGCCGTCGATTATGGGCAGTCGGCGTTAGGCAGTCGGCAGTCGAAATCCGACTGCCGAAGCCCGACTGACGATTGCCGTCAGTAATGCTCCTCGAATCTCTTCGCGAGATCGTCAATGTTCTCCGGCGGCCAGCCGGGAACTTCCATGCCAAGATGCAGACCCATCTGCGCCAGCACTTCCTTGATCTCGTTCAAGGATTTGCGGCCGAAGTTCGGCGTGCGCAGCATCTCGGCTTCCGATTTCTGGATGAGGTCGCCGATGTAGACGATATTGTCGTTCTTCAGGCAGTTCGCCGAACGCACCGAAAGCTCCAACTCGTCCACCTTCTTCAGCAGCGCCGGATTGAAAGCGAGCTGCGGAATCGACGGCGCGGCCTCCTCGCGGCGCGGCTCTTCGAAATTGACGAAGACGTTGAGCTGGTCCTGCAGAATGCGCGCCGAATAGGCGATCGCGTCTTCCGGGCTCATCGCGCCATTCGTCTCGACGGTCAGCGTCAGCTTGTCATAGTCGAGAACCTGGCCCTCGCGGGTGTTTTCGACGCGATAGCTGACCTTTTTGACCGGCGAATAGAGGCTGTCGATCGGAATGAGGCCGATCGGGGCGTCTTCGGCGCGGTTGCGGTCGGCGGGCGCATAGCCCTTGCCGTTGGCGACGGTGAACTCGATGCGGATCTCGGCCCCCTCGTCGAGCGTGCAGATGACGAGTTCAGGGTTGAGGATCTGCACGTCGCCCGTCACCTGGATGTCGCCTGCGGTGACGGCCCCCGGTCCCGTCTTCTTGAGCGTCAGGCGCTTCATGCCATCGCCCTGGTATTTGATGGCGATGTCCTTGATGTTGAGGACGATGTCGGTTACGTCCTCGCGCACGCCGGGGATCGACGAGAACTCGTGCAGCACGCCGTCGATGTGAATCGACGTGATCGCCGCGCCCTGCAGAGACGACAGCAGAATGCGGCGCAGGGCGTTGCCAAGCGTCACGCCGAAGCCGCGCTCCAGCGGCTCGGCGACCGCGGTCGCGACGCGCTTGGGATCGTCTCCGGCGGCGACTTCGAGCTTGTTCGGCTTGATGAGTTCCTGCCAGTTCTTCTGGATGCTCACTTGGAGGCCTTTCCTTGAAGCTCCTGAGTGCGGCGCCGGGCATGCGCCGCGCCGCGCGAAATCAAATCAGACAATGAACTCAGACGCGGCGGCGCTTGCGCGGCCGGCAGCCGTTGTGCGGAATCGGCGTCACATCGCGGATTGAAGTGACGGTGAAGCCCGCCGCCTGCAAGGCGCGCAGCGCCGACTCGCGGCCGGAGCCCGGACCGGAGACTTCGACTTCAAGCGTGCGCACGCCGTGCTCGCCGGCCTTGCGGGCGGCGTCTTCGGCGGCCATCTGCGCGGCGTAGGGCGTGGATTTGCGCGAGCCTTTGAATCCCATCGATCCCGCGGACGACCACGACACAGTGTTGCCCTGCGCGTCGGTGATGGTGATCATGGTGTTGTTGAACGTCGAATTCACATGCGCGACGCCGGAAACGATGTTCTTGCGCTCGCGGCGACGAACGCGCGTTGTGTCCTTAGCCATTGTTCAGTCTGCCTTTCGATATCTACGCCGCCGTAATTCCAGCGGCTCCACCTGGACGGTCGGCAGTCGGGCTTCGGCAGTCGGAAATACGAATGCCGAGGACCGACGTGCGACTGCCGGAATTACTTCTTCTTGCCGGCGATCGGCTTCGCCTTGCCCTTGCGGGTGCGGGCGTTGGTGTGCGTGCGCTGGCCGCGCACGGGGAGCTGGCGGCGATGGCGCAGGCCGCGATAGCAGCCAAGATCCATCAAGCGCTTAATGTTGATCGCGACTTCGCGGCGCAGATCGCCCTCGACCATGTAGTCGCGGTCGATGGTTTCGCGAATTTGCAGAACTTCCGCGTCGGTGAGTTGCGCCACGCGGCGCTCGGCCGGGATGTTCACCTTTTCGCAGATTTCCTCGGCCTTCTTGGCGCCAATGCCGTGGATATATTGGAGCGCGATGACGACGCGCTTGTTCGTCGGGATATTGACGCCTGCAATTCGGGCCACTTTGTCTCTCCATGTGAGAAGGAGCCTTAAGCTCCGGGATGACGCCCGCGTCCGGTGGAGCCCGGCCCATGCGGACGGTTGCGAACCGTCTTCATACGAAAACAGGCCCCGCCCCCCAATCCGGGAGCCGGAGCCGCCTGTCCAACAACGTGAAGGCTGTCTATTTAGGGGCCAATGGCCAGATGGTCAAGCGACTCCGTGAAAAAACCTAGCCGGCGCCCGACAGGGCGCGGTCAATCTCCGCGGTGACATCCTCGATCGGCGCCATGCCGTCGATCTTGGTCAGCTCGCTACGCTTGGCATAGTGCGCCGACACCGGGGCCGTTTGGGCCCGATAGGCTTCGAGCCGCGTCTTGAAGCTTTCCGGATTGTCGTCGGCGCGCACCGCGCCACCCGCGGCGCGGGTCTCGTCGACCCGCTTGCGCATCCGGTCGACGAGCGCGCCTTCGTCGACGGCGAGTTCGAGCACGGCGTCGAGCGTCAAGCCCCTGCGATCGAGCAGCTCCCGCAGCGCCTCGGCCTGCGCCACAGTGCGCGGGAAGCCGTCGAGAATAAACCCGTTGGCGCAGTCAGCCGCGCCGAGTCGTTCGTCGATCAAGCCGATCACGACCTCGTCCGGCACCAGCGCGCCAGCGTCCATGATCTTCTTGGCCCTCAGTCCAATCGGAGTTTTCGCCGCGACCGCGGCGCGCAGCATGTCTCCCGTCGACAGCTGCGGCACGCCGTGCTTTTCGACGAGACGCGCCGCCTGCGTTCCCTTGCCGGCCCCCGGCGGACCGAGCAGCACCAGCCTCATCGGGCGCGTTTCCCGCCGCGAAGCTTGGTCTTGCGAATCAGCCCCTCATATTGCTGCGCCTGCATATGACCGTGGATCTGCGCCACAGTGTCCATGGTGACGCTGACGACGATGAGCAGCGACGTGCCGCCGAAATAGAACGGCAGATTGGCGTAGGCGATGAGCCCTTCCGGAATGATGCAGATCACCGCCAGATAGGCCGCGCCGAGCACCGTGATCCGCATCAGCACTTCGTCGATGAATTTCGCCGTGCGCTCGCCCGGGCGAATGCCCGGCACGAAACCGCCGTGCTTCTTGAGATTGTCCGCCGTCTCGACCGGATTGAAGACGATCGCGGTGTAGAAGAAGGCGAAGAACACGATCAATCCGACATAGGCGAGCATATACAGCGGCCGCCCGTGGCCGAAATAGGCGGAAATCGTCGCGAAGACGCTTTCGCTGCCGGTCGATTGGTAGAAATTCGCCACGGTCGTCGGCAAGAGCAGCAGCGACGATGCGAAGATCGGCGGGATGACGCCGGACGTGTTCAGCTTCAGCGGCAGGAAGGACGTCTGTCCCTCATAGACCCGGTTGCCGTGCTGGCGCTTGGGATAGGTGATCAGCAGGCGCCGCTGCGCCCGCTCCATGAATACGATGAAGGCGACGACGGCGAAGGACATGACGATGACGCCGATGATCAGCGCCGTCGAAATGGCGCCCTGCCTGCCCAGCTCCAAGGTTGACACGATCGCCGACGGAAACGCGGCGACGATGCCCGCGAAGATAATGAGCGAAGAGCCGTTGCCGATTCCGCGAGAGGTGATCTGCTCGCCAAGCCACATCAGGAACATCGTGCCGCCGACCAGCGTCACGACCGTGGTGATGCGGAAGAATATGCCCGGATCGGTGACGACGCCCTGCTGGCCCTCCAGCCCGATCGCCATCGCGTAGGCCTGGAACGTCGCGAGCGCGACGGTGAGGTAGCGGGTATATTGGTTGAGGACCTTGCGGCCCTGCTCGCCCTCTTTCTTCAGCGTCTCGAGCGTCGGAATCACCGACGTCAGCAGCTGGATGATGATCGACGCCGAAATATAGGGCATGATGTTGAGCGCGAAGATCGCACGGCGCTGCACGGCGCCGCCCGCGAACATGTTGAAGAGCTCCAGCATGCCCTTCGACTGGCCGAAAAAGCTTTTCGCGAAAGCCTCGGGGTCGATGCCCGGCAGCGGCACGTAGGTCCCGAGGCGATAGACGATCAGCGCGCCCAGCGTGAACAGGATGCGCTTTTTCAATTCCTCGGATTTGCCGAAGGCGGAGAGATTGACGTTGGCCGCGAGCTGCTCGGCTGCCGATGCCATGAAGGAACTCCCCTTTCGCGCCGCTGTCGACGCGACGCATTTTGTTGGACTAAGCGCTCGCCGTGTAGCCGTCGAGGCTCGCCCGCTCCGTTCGGAGCGATTGGTATAAAACAGCGCAGCCGCTCATGCGAGAGCGGCCGCGCTTTTTGCTTTATTGCGCCGGCGTCTCGCCGGCGAGAAGCTTCACGGAGCCGCCTGCGCCTTCGATGGCCGCGACCGCCGATTTGGAGGCGGCCGAGACCTCGAAGGCGAGCTTTGTCTTCAGCTCGCCCTGGCCGAGGATCTTGACGCCGTCGCGCGGCCTGGTGACGACGCCGGCCGCAAGCAGCGCCTCGATCGTCACCGGCGCGCCGGCGTCGAGCTTGCCGGCGTCGAGCGCCTGTTGAATGCGCCCGAGATTGACCTCGTTGTAGTGCGTCGAGAACGGATTGTAGAATCCGCGCTTCGGCAGGCGCCGATGCAACGGCATCTGGCCACCCTCGAAGCCCTTGATCGCCACGCCGGTGCGCGCCTTCTGGCCCTTGACGCCGCGCCCGCCGGTCTTGCCCTTGCCGGAGCCGATGCCGCGGCCGACGCGCATGCGGTTCTTGCTCGCGCCGGGATTGTCAGTAATTTCATTGAGTTTCATGGCCGCGTCCTCACTTCCCGCCGACGGTTTTGCCGTCGACGATTTTCACGAGATGCGCCACCTTAGCGATCATCCCGCGCACGGCCGGCGTGTCTTCCAGCGCGCGGCGGCGGCCAATGCGCGTCAGGCCGAGGCCAAGAAGCGTACGGCGCTGCCGTTCGGGACGGCCGATCGGGCTGCCGATCTGTTCGACGACGATCTGCTGCGTGCTCTTCGTCATGGGTCGTCTCCTTACGCGTCGACGGCGTCGGCGTCGACGCCTTGACGGCGCGACTGCAGCACCGAAACTTTAAGCGAGCGGCGCGCCGCGACGGAGCGCGGCGAGTCTTCGCGGCCGAGCGCATCGAAGGTCGCGCGGATCATGTTGTAGGGATTGGACGACCCCTGGCTCTTCGCCACGACGTCGTGCATGCCCAGCGTTTCGAAAATCGCGCGCATTGGACCGCCGGCGATGATTCCGGTGCCAGCCGGCGCCGCGCGCAGGATGACGCGGCCTGCCCCATGGCGGCCATGAACGTCATGATGCAGCGTGCGGCCTTCGCGCAGCGGCACGCGGATCAACGCGCGCTTGGCCGCTTCCGTCGCCTTGCGGATCGCCTCAGGCACTTCGCGCGCCTTGCCGTGTCCATAGCCAACGCGGCCCTTCTGGTCGCCGACGACGACGAGCGCGGCGAAGCCGAAACGCCGGCCGCCCTTCACCACCTTCGCGACGCGATTGATGTGGACCAGACGATCCACAAATTCGCCGTCGCGATCGTCACGATCCCGATCGCGGCCGCGACCGCCTTCTCCTTCACGCGCCATTGTCTCTTCCGTCACTTACGCGGCGTGATGCGCCGCTCGCTTCCTTCACTGCCGACCCATCGGATCGACGCCCGGCGCATCTGCGCCGGCACGCATTCCGCGCGAGAAGCGCACGCCCTCAACGGCGCGCGCCCCCAGTTAGAACTCCAAACCGCCCTCGCGGGCGCCGTCGGCGAGCGCCTTGACGCGCCCGTGATACATGTAAGCGCCACGGTCGAAGACGACCTCTTTGACGCCCTTGGCGACGGCGCGCTCCGCGAGGAGCTTGCCGACGACCTTCGCCGCCTCGACGTCCGCGCCGGTCTTCAGACCCTCGCGGTTCGCCTTCTCGAGCGAAGAGGCGGCGGCGACCGTCGCGCCCCTCTCGTCATCGATGATCTGCGCATAGATCTGCTTGGACGAGCGAAACACCGAAAGGCGCAACCGCCCCTTGGCGCGTTCACGGATCGCCCGGCGCACCCGCGCCTTTCGACGCTGTTCGACTTTGACATCCCTGGCCATGGCGGGTCCTTACTTCTTCTTGCCTTCCTTGCGGAAGATGAATTCATTGGCGTATTTGACGCCCTTGCCCTTGTAGGGCTCGGGCGGGCGCAGGGCGCGGATCTCGGCGGCGACTTGACCGACCTGGCGCCGATCCATGCCGCTGATGGTGATTTCCGTCGGCTTGGGCGTCACGATCGCGATGCCGGCCGGAATCGGATAGCTCACGTCATGCGAATAGCCGAGCGCGAGTTGCAGCGTTTTTCCCTGCACCGCGGCGCGATAGCCGACGCCGGTGATCTCAAGCTTCTTCTCAAAGCCCGTGGTCACGCCGACGACGATATTGTTGATCTGAGCGCGCGCCGTGCCCCACAGCGCGCGGGCGCGCTTGGTTTCATTGCGCGGGTCGACCGAGATGGCGTTGTCCTGCTGGACGACGGAAACGTCGTCGGGCGCCAGGAACTCCAGCTGGCCCTTCGCGCCCTTCACCTGCACGAGCTGACCGTCCACCTTGGCGGTGACGCCGGCGGGAATGACGACAGGCTTCTTGCCGATACGAGACATGGTTGCAAATCCTGTTTGATGAGGCGCAAGGTCTAGAAGACCTTGCACAGCACCTCGCCACCGACATTATTCTCGCGCGCCGCATGATCGGCCATGACGCCCTTCGGAGTCGACACGATGGTGACGCCGAGGCCATTCGCCACGCGCGGCACGGCGTCAACCGCCGCATAGACGCGGCGGCCCGGACGCGACACGCGTTCGATCTGCTTGATGACCGGTTCGCCGTCGAAATATTTCAGTTCGATCTCGAACTCGGTCCGGCCATTGCCGAAGTCGGTGCTGCTATAGCCGCGGATATAGCCCTCTTCCTTCAGCACGTCGAGCACATGCGCGCGCAGCTTCGAGCCGGGTGAGGACACCTTGTCCTTGCGGCGCATCTGCGCGTTGCGGATGCGGGTGAGGAGATCGCCCAATGGATCGTTGATCGCCATCTGCGTCTCCTTACCAGCTTGACTTCACGAGGCCGGGCACCAGGCCGCGGGACCCCAATTCGCGCAGCGCAATGCGCGACATTTTCAGCTTGCGATAAAAGCCGCGCGGACGGCCCGACACTTCGCAGCGGTTGCGCACGCGAACCGGCGCCGAATTGCGCGGGAGCTCAGCAAGCTTGAGACGCGCCTCGAACTGCTCTTCGACGCTCAGCGTCTTGTCGTTCGCAACCGCCTTCAGCCGCGCGCGCCGCCCGGCGTAAGACTTCACGAGCCTTCGCTTCCGCTTGTTGTTCTCAATCGCGCTTTTCTTCGCCATTACCAGTTTCGCCTTTCAGTATCCGCGTTTGAGGAGCTGTTACGCCCTCACTGCCGGAACGGGAAATTGAACGCCTTCAACAAGGCGCGCGCCTCTTCGTCGGTCTTGGCCGTCGTGCAAACGATCACGTCCATGCCCAGGATCGACTCGGCCTTGTCGTAGTCGATTTCGGGGAACACGATGTGCTCCTTGATGCCGAGCGCATAATTCCCGCGTCCGTCGAACGACTTCGGATTCAATCCGCGGAAGTCGCGCACGCGCGGCAAAGCGACGGTGATCAGACGATCAAGAAACTCATACATCCGCGTCTTGCGCAGCGTCACCTTCGCGCCGATCGGCATGTTCTCTCGCAACTTGAAGGTCGAGATCGCCTTGCGCGCGCGGGTGATGACCGGCTTCTGGCCAGCGATAAGGCTAAGGTCGCTCGCCGCCGACGTCGCCTTCTTGCTGTCGTTGACGGACTCGCCAACGCCCATGTTGAGCACGATCTTCTCGATCGTCGGCACTTCGAGCGCGTTCTTATATCCGAACTGCTTCTGCAGCGTCTCGCGCACGACCTCTTCGTAATGCTTCCGCATGCGCGGCACATAGTCCGCGCCGACAACAGCCGCGTCGTCGCCAGTCTTCGCCGGCTTTTCCTTAGCCGCAGGCTTTTCAGCCGATTTGGCGGCGGCCTTCTTCGGCTCCTTCGCCTCCGCGCCTTCGGCGGCGGGCTTTTGAGCCTTGGCGGGCTTTTCGGCCTTCGGCTTCTTTTCCTCAGCCATCGATCAATTCTCCGGAACGCTTGGCGACGCGGACCTTGCGGCCGTCGTCGAGAATCTTGAATCCAACGCGCGTCGCCCTGCCGTCCTTGGGATCGGCGACCGCCAGATTCGACAAATTGATCGGCGCGGCCTTGTTGATGATGCCGGCTTCGCGATCCTTGGTCTGACGCTGATGGCGCTTGACGATGTTGACGCCGTCGACGACGGCGCGGCCCTCGTCGGGAATCACGCGCAGCACTTCGCCGCTGCGGCCCTTGTCGCGGCCGGCGAGAACGACGACTTTGTCGCCCTTCTTGATCTTGGCGGCCATTACAAAACCTCCGGGGCGAGCGAGATGATCTTCATGTGGTTCTTGGCGCGCAGCTCGCGCGGCACCGGCCCGAAAATGCGGGTGCCGATCGGCTCTTTCTGATTGTTGATCAGCACCGCGGCGTTCGAATCGAAACGGATCACGGAGCCGTCGGCACGCTTGATGTCCTTCGCGGTGCGAACGACGACGGCCTTCAGCACATCGCCCTTCTTGACGCGGCCGCGCGGAATCGCCTCCTTGATCGACACGACAATAATGTCGCCGACGCCGGCGTATTTGCGCTTGGAGCCGCCCAGCACCTTGATGCACATCACGCGGCGCGCGCCGGAGTTGTCGGCGACGTCGAGATTGGTTTGCATCTGAATCATGGCTTACCCGCCTTTCGTTCCGGTCTGGTTTCGGCACGCCCCACTTTGGACTCGCCGACTTCGTCCGGACAGTTCGTTCTAACGACTACGCCTCGGCCGTCACTTCGACGACCCGCCAACGTTTCAATTTCGAGATCGGCGCGGTCTCTTCGATCGTCACCGAGTCGCCCACCTTGAACGCGCCGTTTTCGTCATGGGCGTGATAGTTCTTCGTGCGGCGCACCGTCTTCTGGAACAGCGGGTGGGTGAAACGGCGTTCGACCTTCACCACCACGGTCTTGTTCTGCTTGTCGCTGACGACGACGCCCTGGAGAATTCGCTTCGGCATGGCGCTTTAACCCTGCTTTTCGGCGCGCTTATGCGCGGCGATGGTTTTCGTGCGGGCAATGTCGCGACGAACGACGCGCACGCGTGAGGTGTTCTCGAGCTGGCCGGTCGCCCGCTGGAAGCGCAGATTGAACTGCTCTTTCTTGAGCTTCAGCACTTCGTCATTGAGCTGATCTTCGGTCATCGCCTTGATGTCGGAGAGGCGCTGTTTGGATTTCATCACGTTCCCCTTATTCGGCGATGCGTTCGATGAAGCGCGTCTTGATCGGCAGCTTCGCGGCGGCGAGCGTCAAGGCCTCGCGCGCGATAGGCGCCGGCACGCCGTCGATCTCGAACATGATGCGGCCGGGCGCAACGCGCACGGCCCAGAATTCCGGCGCGCCCTTGCCCTTGCCCATACGCACTTCGGTCGGCTTCTTGGAGACCGGCACGTCTGGGAAGATACGGATCCAGACGCGGCCGGCGCGCTTCATATGGCGCGTCATGGCGCGGCGCGCGGCTTCGATCTGGCGCGCGGTGATGCGCTCCGGCTCCAGCGCCTTAAGGCCGAACTGACCGAAGTTCAGCGAAAAGCCCGCCTTGGAGGCGCCACGGATGCGGCCCTTGAAGGCCTTGCGGAACTTGGTGCGTTTGGGTTGCAGCATGATTGCGCTCTTTAATCTTGTTCGTTACGCCGCGTCGCGCGGTTCGCGGTGCTCGCGACGGCGGCGTTCGCCGCCGCGGTCGCGATCGCCATGATCGCCGCCGGACGCCTGTTCGGCCGCCTTCTTATCTTGCGCCATCGGATCGTGCTCGAGGATTTCGCCCTTGAAGATCCACACCTTGATGCCGCAAGCGCCATAGGCGGTATGCGCGGTGGCGGTGCCGTAATCGACGTCGGCGCGCAGCGTGTGCAGCGGCACGCGTCCTTCGCGATACCATTCGAGCCGGGCGATCTCAGCGCCGCCGAGACGGCCCGAGCAATTGATGCGAATGCCCTGCGCGCCCAGCCGAATGGCCGATTGCACGGCGCGCTTCATCGCGCGGCGGAAGGCGACGCGACGTTCGAGCTGCTGCGCGATCGACTCGGCGACGAGCGCCGCTTCGGTTTCGGGCTTGCGCACTTCGACGATGTTGATGACGACTTCGCTGCCGGTGAGCTTGCCCACGAGCTTGCGGATTTTGTCGATATCCGCGCCCTTCTTGCCGATGACGACGCCGGGACGCGCCGAATAGATCGTCACGCGGCACTTCTTGTGCGGGCGCTCGATGACGATCTTCGACACCGCCGCCTGCTTTAAGGTTTTCGACACGGTTTCGCGGATCGCCATGTCCTCGTGCAGGAGCTTGGCGTATTCGCCCTTGCTGGCGAACCAGCGCGAATCCCAGGTGCGGTTGACGCCCAGTCGCAGCCCGATCGGATTAACCTTCTGACCCATGGTTTTAAATCCTTTAGGCGTTGGCTTGCGCTTGGACTTCGCGCACGATGATCGTCAGATTGGCGAAGGGCTTCTCGACGCGGCTCGCACGGCCGCGGGCGCGGGCGTGGAAACGCTTCATCACCAGCGCCTTGCCGACAAAGGCCTGGGCGACGACGAGATCGTCGACGTCGAGACCGTGATTGTTCTCGGCGTTGGCGATGGCGCTTTCAAGCGCCTTCTTCACCTCATGCGCGATCCGCTTTCTGGAGAACTCCAGATCGGCGAGCGCGCGATCCACCTTCTTGCCACGGATCAACTGCGCGAGCAGATTGAGCTTCTGCGGCGAGACGCGCAGCATGCGCGCGACGGCCTTCGCTTCATTTTCCGCAAGCCGGGGCGGATTGGCTTCCTTCGACATCGTGAGCCTCTCTTAGCCTCTCTTAGCCCCTCTTGGCCTTCTTGTCGGCCGCATGGCCGTGGAAGGTGCGGGTCGGAGCGAATTCGCCGAATTTGTGCCCGATCATGTCTTCCGACACGGACACGGGAATATGTTTCTGGCCGTTATGGACGCCGAAGGTCAGTCCCACGAATTGCGGGATGATCGTCGAGCGGCGGCTCCAGATCTTGATCACCTCGGAGCGGCCTGAGCCGCGCGAGGTCTCGGCCTTCTTAAGAAGATAGCCGTCGACGAACGGGCCCTTCCAAATCGAGCGCGCCATGGGTTAGCCCTTCTTCTTGCGATTGTGTCGCGAGGACACAATGAAACGGTCGGTGGATTTATTGGTGCGGGTCTTCTTGCCCTTGGTCGGCTTGCCCCAGGGCGTGACCGGATGACGACCGCCAGAGGTGCGGCCTTCGCCGCCGCCATGCGGATGGTCGATCGGATTCATCGTGACGCCGCGATTGTGCGGACGGCGGCCGAGCCAGCGCGAACGGCCGGCCTTGCCGATCGAAGTGTTCATATGATCGGGATTGGACACGGCGCCGAGCGTCGCGAAACACTGGCCGTGCACGAGGCGCTGCTCGCCAGAATTTAGTCTGATGATCACATAGCCCTGGTCGCGGCCGACGATCTGCGCATAGGTGCCAGCCGATCGGGCGATGGCGCCGCCCTTGCCGATCTTCATCTCGACATTGTGCACGATGGCGCCGACCGGGATGTTGGCGATCGGCATGGCGTTGCCGGGCTTCACGTCGACCTGATTGCCGGCGATCACTTCGTCGCCGACGGAGAGCCGCTGCGGCGCGAGAATGTAGGCAAGCTCATTGTCCGTGTAGCGAATGAGGGCGATGAACGCCGTGCGGTTCGGATCATATTCGAGCCGCTCGACCTTGCCCGCAACGTCGAGCTTGCGCCGCTTGAAATCGACGACGCGATAGGCCTGCTTATGGCCGCCGCCACGAAAACGCACGGTGATCCGGCCGGCGTTGTTGCGCCCGCCCTTCGAGCTCTTACCTTCGGTCAGGGTCTTGACCGGCTTGCCCTTGTAGAGCTCGCTGCGGTCGACGATGACGAGCTGGCGAAGGCTCGGCGTGACCGGCTTGAATGTCTTCAGCGCCATAGTTCTATCCTCACGCCTTCCTTACAGTCCGGTCGTCACGTCGATCTTGTGGCCCTCGGCGAGAGTCACGACCGCTTTCTTGACGTCGCTCTGCTGGCCGCGCTGACCGCGGAAGGTCTTGACCTTGCCCTTGCGCACCAGCGTATTGACCGCTTCGACCTTGACGTCGAAGAGACCTTCGACCGCCGCCTTGATCTGCGGCTTCGTCGCGGTCTTCGCGACCTTGAAGACCACCTTGTTGCTCTCCGAGGCGAGCGTCGCCTTCTCGGTGATGACCGGGGCGACGATCACGTCGTAATGGCGAACGTCCTTGCTCATTTCAGTCGCGCCTCCAGCGCGTCCACGGCGGCGCGGGTCAATACCAGCTTCTCGCGGCGGAGGATGTCGTAAACATTGACGCCTTCGACGGGCAGGATGTCGATCTTCGGGATATTGCGTGCGGCGAGCACGAAATTATTCTGCGGCGCGCCGCCGACAATGATGATCGCGTTCTCGAGGCCCGTCTTGGCGAAACTCGATGCGAGCAGCTTCGTCTTGGGCTCGGCGAGCTCCGCCGACTCCCAGACGATGATGCCGCCGTCCTTCGCCTTCGCGGACAGAGCATGTTTCAGCGCGAGCTGGCGCACCTTCTTGGTCAGGTCATGCGCATGGCTGCGCACCACTGGGCCGAAGGCGCGTCCGCCGCCGCGGAACTGCGGCGCGCGCGCCGAGCCGTGACGGGCGCCGCCGGTGCCCTTCTGCTTATGCAGCTTCTTGCCCGAGCGCGCGATCTCGGCGCGGTTCTTCACCGCATGGGTGCCGGCGCGCCGCTTGGCGAGCTGCCAGCGGATCATGCGGAAGATCAGGTCCTTGCGCGGCTCTAGGCCGAAGACCTCATCGGAGAGTTCGATCGAACCGGCCGCCTGGCCGTCGAACGACGTGACGTCGATCTTCACGGCTCAGTCCTCCTTCTTCTCTTCTTGCGGAGCGGCGTCTAAATTCGCGGCTTCACCCTGGCCGTTGCCGAGGCGGAATTTGCCCGGCTGCGGCGCATCCTTCGGCAGCGCGCGTTTCACCGCGTCGCGCACGAAAATCCAACCGCCGGCCGTGCCCGGCACCGCGCCTTCGACCAGCAGCAGTCCCCGCGCCGGGTCCGTCTGCACCACCCGCAGATTTTGCGTGGTGACGCGCTCGACGCCCATATGGCCGGCCATTTTCTTGTTCTTGAAGGTCTTGCCCGGGTCCTGACGGCCGCCGGTCGAACCGTGCGAACGGTGCGAAACGGAGACGCCGTGGGTCGCGCGCAGACCGCCGAAGCCCCAGCGTTTCATCGGGCCGGCAAAGCCCTTGCCGGTGGAGGTTCCGGTCACGTCGACGAACTGGCCGACGACGAAATGATCCGCCGTGATCTCGGCGCCGATCGGCAGCAACTCTTCCTCTTTCACCCGAAACTCGGCGAGCTTCAGCTTCGGCTCCACCGAGGCCGCGGCGAACCGCGTGCGTTCTGCCTTCGAGACATTCTTGACCTTGGCGCGGCCGATGCCGAGCTGAACGGCGGTGTAGCCGTTCTTCTCTTGAGTCCGCTGCGCGACGACCTGGCAGCCGTCGAGCTTCAGGACCGTAACCGGCACATGCTCGCCCGCCTCCGTGAAGATGCGGGTCATTCCGACCTTTTGCGCGATGACGCCCGACCGCATGATCCAATCCTTCGCAAAGCGCGCTCGCTGACTTTCGCGAGCGCCGCTTGAATTCCGTTTAGAGCTTGATCTCGACATCCACGCCGGCGGCGAGATCGAGCTTCATGAGCGCGTCCACCGTTTGCGGGGTGGGATCGACGATGTCGAGAACGCGTTTATGCGTTCTGATCTCGAACTGTTCGCGCGACTTCTTGTCGATGTGCGGCGAACGGTTCACCGTGAATTTTTCGATGCGCGTCGGCAGCGGAATCGGACCGCGGACCTGAGCGCCCGTGCGCTTGGCCGTCGAGACGATCTCCTTCGTCGACGTGTCGAGAATCCGGTGATCGAACGCCTTGAGGCGAATCCGGATATTTTGACCGTTCATTGTTCCGTCCTTTAGGACCGCGAGCGGTTCTGCTCGCCTTCATGCGCCGCGCGCTGTTGCGCGCGGCTACTTTCACAAGAGCGAGCGCTTGGCCCGCGGCCCGGGATTCGCTTTACTCGATAATGCTGGCGACGACGCCGGCGCCGACCGTTCTGCCGCCTTCGCGGATGGCGAAGCGCAGCTTCTCCTCCATGGCGATCGGCACGATCAGCGCGACTTCCATCGTCACATTGTCGCCCGGCATCACCATCTCGACGCCGTCGGGAAGCGTGACGATGCCGGTCACGTCCGTCGTGCGGAAATAGAACTGCGGGCGGTAGTTGGTGAAGAACGGCGTATGACGGCCGCCCTCTTCCTTGGTGAGGATATACGCCTCAGCCTTGAACTTCGTGTGCGGCTTCACCGAACCCGGCTTGCACAGCACCTGGCCGCGCTCGACGTCCTCGCGCTTCGTGCCGCGCAGCAGGCAGCCGACATTGTCGCCCGCCTCGCCCTGGTCGAGCAGCTTGCGGAACATCTCGACGCCCGTCACCGTCGACTTCGTCGTCGGACGGATGCCGACGATCTCGACTTCCTCGCCCACCTTGATCACGCCGCGCTCGATGCGCCCCGTCACCACCGTGCCGCGGCCCGAAATCGAGAACACGTCCTCGACCGGCATCAGGAACGGCTGATCCTTCGGCCGCTCCGGCTGCGGGATGTAGGCGTCGACCGTCTCCATCAGCTTCAGGATCGCGTCATGGCCGATCTCGGGGTTCTTGCCCTCGAGCGCGCACAGCGCCGAACCCTTGGTGATCGGAATGTCGTCGCCGGGGAACTCATACTTGCTGAGCAGCTCGCGCACTTCGAGCTCGACGAGCTCCAGAAGCTCCGGATCGTCGACCATGTCGACCTTGTTCAGGAAAACCACCAGCGCCGGCACGCCGACCTGACGGGCGAGCAGAATGTGCTCGCGGGTCTGCGGCATCGGGCCGTCGGCGGCCGAGACCACCAGGATCGCGCCGTCCATCTGCGCCGCGCCGGTGATCATGTTCTTCACATAGTCGGCGTGGCCGGGGCAGTCGACATGGGCGTAATGGCGGTTCTTCGTCTCATATTCGACATGCGCCGTCGAAATCGTGATGCCGCGCGCCTTCTCTTCCGGCGCCTTGTCGATCTGGTCATAGGCCGTAAAGGTCGCGCCGCCCGTCTCCGCCAGAACCTTGGTGATCGCCGCCGTCAAAGACGTCTTGCCATGGTCGACGTGCCCAATCGTCCCAATGTTGCAGTGCGGCTTCGTGCGTGAAAACTTTTCCTTGGCCATCGCCGTGCTCCTCTTAAAGAGTTCCGTTTGCCCGTAGTGATCGAGATCAGGCGTATTTCGCCTGCACCTTCTTCGACTCCGCCTCGGGCACTTGTTCGTAGTGATCGAATTGCATCGTGTAGCTCGCGCGTCCCTGCGTGAAGGAGCGCAGCTGATTGACGTAGCCGAACATGTTGGCGAGCGGCACCATGGCGTTGATCACCACGGCGTTGGCGCGCATGTCCTGACCTTGAATCTGTCCGCGACGGGAATTCAGATCGCCGATGACAGAACCGGTATATTCCTCCGGCGTCACCACTTCGACCTTCATGATCGGCTCGAGCAGCACCGAGCCGCCCTTCTGCAGCGC
>Ga0209514_10003765_pt1 | contig 21217 bp, 21 predicted proteins | sample Subgrocontami58m_FD_187452 | JGI IMG/M metagenome (GOLD analysis project Ga0209514, IMG submission 187452) | Subsurface groundwater microbial communities from S. Glens Falls, New York, USA - GMW37 contaminated, 5.8 m (SPAdes) (version 3) | ecosystem: Environmental > Aquatic > Deep subsurface >...
CCACGGAATGATTTTTTTGATAAAAATCGTGAACGACCACGAGACAATTTTTTTGAAAAGAGCGGAAGTAATAATCAGGGCGAAATCATGGAACAGTTCAGAAATTTAAATGCAAAACTGGATAAACTGGTAAATTTACTCACACCACAGGCAGTAGCTGAAAAAGTTAGTACACCCCCAGTGAAAGTAAAACCCATTGTTAAAGAAGAGGTGGTAGTAAAAGAAAAACCTAAGAAAAAAGCATCCGCAAAGAAGAAGTAGTAAGCTTGCCCCGCCAAAGGCGGTGGTAGTAAGTAGACAGTAGCAAGTAAAATATGAACGTTATTAAAAAACTTTTAATTTTTTTTGTTGCCGCAAGTTTTTTTGCGCTATCACCAGTACATGCACAAGAACAAGAGAGTGTACAAATGGCACAATTTGCACCGGATGAATATTTTCATGCAAAAGTCACTCGTATTTTAACAAAGGATGACCCGCAAGCTGAGCGCATGAGCCAAATAGTTCAGCAAGTACGGTTACGTATTGTAAGTGGTAAGGAAAAGGGGCTTGAAGTTACCGCACAAAATGCGGTGCTTTCAAACAAGAGTGAAGGGTTTACCTTGAAAGTTGGGGATCATATTGTTGGAATGAAATCCTATACGCCCGATGGCGTAACATATAGTATTACAGATCACTTCAGACTTTTTGGGCTTTTTGGAATTTTTCTTTTTTTCTTCATACTCATTTCAATATTTGGTAGGTTGCGCGGAGTTATGTCCTTAGGGGGGCTTATCGTGAGTATTGCAATTATCGCAGGATTTATTGTGCCGCAAATATTGCAGGGCAGAGATCCATTATTGATTAGCTTACTAGGTTCGTTTGCTATTCTTTGTATTTCACTCTATCTTGCGCACGGCTTTCATAAGCAAACAACCGTCGCGCTTGTAAGTACTTTTATTACACTAGGAATTTCTGCGTTTTTGGCAGTATTTTTTGTACATATTGCACGATTTTTTGGAACAGGAACTGAAGAAGCACTGTTTTTGCAGTTAGGCAAAGAAGCCATTAATTTGAGAGGATTATTATTAGGGGGTATTATTATCGGTACGCTTGGGGTTTTAGATGATATCACCACGGTGCAGACCGCGACGATTAAAGAATTAAAAATTGCTAATAAAAATTTCTCATTTCGCGAACTTTATCAACGTGGCAATACGATTGGCAGAGAACATATTGCTTCACTGGTAAATACGCTTGCGCTTGCCTATACGGGTGCATCGTTGCCGCTTCTGTTACTTTTTTCTCTTCAGAGTGATCAACCATTTTGGATGATATTAAATAATGAAGCCTTGTCAGAAGAAATTGTGCGGACACTTGTGGGAAGCGTTGCAATTATTCTTGCCGTACCCATTAGTACGTTTTTTGCCGCGTATTACTATGGCAAAATAAGGAGTAGAAAATTAGTATAATATTTGAAACTATGATTTCCATTGACTTGGTAGAAGAAAAAGACTTTTCCATTCTTAAAGAATTTGATAAACATGAGTGGTTCAGCGCCGATAGGGAACATTACGGTGAGCAAGAACTTGATTTTACAAAACATAAATTCGCGTTTGTTGCTCGTGAAGAAGAAAGGATGATTGGCTATATTTCTCTCACTTTTGATTTGGGAGTTGTTTACATGGAGTCGTTAATCGTATCAGAAAAATATCGTGGGCAGGGAATTGCTGCAAAACTCGTTGCGCTAGCTGAAGAAAAAGGCAGATCACTTGGCGCGCATAAAATTCGTCTCGAAACCGGCTATGATTGGAAAGCAAAAGATTTTTATGAAAAACTTGGATACGAGGTTCGTGCTCATCTTCCAAATTATTACGCCCACCGAGATTTTGTTTTAATGGATAAGGAATTGTAATGAGTATGAATTCAGAAAAACATATCTATACAAAAGAAGATATTCTTAGAAAGCGGGAAGAACTTATTTTGACTCATGAGTTTAAATTACTAAAAATATTTGATACGTTTGAGAAAACATCCGAGACAAAAGATGTTTTTCTTGCTGAAACAAAATGTGGTGAAAAACGGATTATTCGAATAGGTGAAACGCGCCCACATACATTTTTCCCAGATGGGTATATGGGAACATGCCTGATGATCCCTCGAATTTTTGAAATAGAAACAACGGGCCTGCCGTATGAGATTGAGGAATATATCGAAGGCACAATGGCTTGTGATTTGAATGGAAATATATCTGATAAAGGTGAAATTAAACAAGAAGTACTCGAACTTCTTGTTAACGCATTTTGGGAATTTCAAACAGTCGGGACTCAAACACCACTTACATCATTTTCTGTGATGGAAAAGGTTGAAAAACATTTTGAAAAAGCGAAAGAATTTTTACCAAACTCTGATGAAATTAAAGCACTTATTTTGAAACAGAGTGATTTTTTAAATACGCAGTATCCTTCAAAATGGAAATACGCGCTTGATAACTTAATTATTACCAAAGAAGGAAAGGTGTGTTTTATTGATAATGTGAATGTGGGCCTTCGTCATTTTGGATATGATTTAGGGTGGTTGATATGGCCCCAATGGCTTCACATGAAAACAGAATATTATGAAACTCATTTTGATGATCACGTGCGTTATCTTGATTCAATGAAAGAGTTGGTAAAAAGTAAAAAACTAGGTGATATTGAATTTTCTTCCTTTACGATTGACCACGCTTTTTGGTTTGTGGTTTTTGAGCGGGTGATTGGCGCACTTTTTGATGTGGGTAACCAAACACGACACTTGGCAGAGAATGGAATAGATAATAAAGAAGGAAAAGAACGAACGGAAAAACATGTTCAATTTCTCCATAAGTTATTAGAGTACGCAAAGTTAAGACTTAACTAGAAATTTTTGCAGTTTTTGATATACTCAGTACATTATTAAATAGTAACAATAACTCATATGCATATAAAACGAGAACAAATGGTTGAAATTACATTTTTTCTTTTACGAATTGTGGCTGGTCTGTTATTTCTTCAGGCTGGCGGCATGAAACTTTTTGGATGGTTTGGTGGTCTGCCGGGTGGAATGGAACTTAATACATTAATGCTCGTCGCAGGAATATTGGAATTTTTTGGTGGGATAGCAATTTTTTTCGGATTAGCAACAAGGCCCGTAGCATTCATACTTTCAGGCCAAATGGCTGTTGCTTATTTTATTGGGCATTTTCCTTCAGGATTTTGGCCGATTCAAAATCATGGTGAGCTGGCAGTTTTATTATGTTTTATCTTCTTATTTTTTGCGGCATACGGCGGCGGAAAGTGGAGCTTAGATGAAATAATATCTCAAAGGCGTATCAAAAGCACATAATATAACTTCGTTAAATGTGTGTAATAAAATAAAAAATCCTTGTAAAACCAAGGATTTTTTAGTATAGTATTATGAATAAATAATTTGAGTCTGGTGAAAAATAGCTTCCAGGTCATTTCTAAGCAAATTTTTTCTGAAAACGGATGATGAATGCGAAGGAATAGCTATCTATTCCGACAAGTTCAGCGCCGTTTTCGGGAAAAATTGGACAGAAATGAGCCGGGAGAAAGTAACACCTGATATTTTTCACCAGACTCATAACTCCTAATACATATGAATACCTCAATGAATGAGCAGGTAACCTATTTACTAAAAGATACCGGAATTACCTTGAATGGACCAAACCCTTGGGATATCCAAGTTCATGATGAACGGTTTTATAATCGCGTTTTAGCGCAAGGTTCTTTGGGATTTGGAGAATCTTATATGGATGGATGGTGGGATTGCGAGCGCATAGACGAGTGTTTAACACGGCTTTTTAAGGGTGATATCAAAAATAAACTGAAAAATAATTGGCGATTTCTTCCATTAATCCTTGCCGCACGATTTTTGAATTTACAAGGTGGAAACCGGGCATTTGAAATTGGGCGCGCACACTATGATTTAGGAAATGATCTTTTTGAGGCGATGCTTGATACGCGAATGGTGTATTCATCCGGGTACTGGAGAGATGCAAAAAATCTTGATGAGGCGCAGGAAGCAAAACTCGATTTAGTGTGTAAAAAAATTGGACTTACGAAAGGACAGCGAGTATTGGATATCGGGTGTGGATGGGGGAGTTTTGCAAAATTTGCTGCTGAAAAATACGGAGCCTCGGTTGTTGGGGTAACCGTTTCAAAAGAACAGTTAGAGCTTGCAAAAAAATCATGTGCGGGACTTGAGGTAGAATTTCGTTTACAAGACTATAGAGAATTAAACGAACAGTTTGACCACATTATTTCCCTTGGTATGTTTGAGCATGTGGGGTATAAAAATTATCGAAGTTATATGGAAGTAGTGCAGCGGTGTTTGAAAGATTCGGGATTATTTTTATTGCATACAATCGGTTCACTCGAGTCATTAATTACAAGTGATCCATGGATATTAAAATATATTTTTCCCAATTCCCAGCTTCCTTCCGTAAAGCAAATTGGTGCTGCAGCCGAAGGGATATTTGTTATGGAAGACTGGCATAATTTTTCTGCTGATTATGATACGACATTAATGGCATGGCACAAAAATTTTGAAAGCGCATGGCCACGGCTCAAAGAAAAATATGATGAACGATTTTATCGCATGTGGAGATTTTATTTATTAGTATGCGCCGGTACATTCCGTGCGCGACAAAACCAGTTATGGCAAATAGTATTTTCAAAAAAAGGCGTTTCTGGCGGATACCGATCTATTCGATAAAATCGTATGGATAAAAAAATACGAGTTGGGGCATTAATAATTAAAGATAAAAAAATACTTCTTGTGACTTCAAAGGATACGACTGTTTATTGGAGTCCGGGCGGGGGTATTGAGAATGACGAATCTCATCATGATGCATTGATACGTGAATTAAAAGAAGAACTTTCTTTAACATGTGTAGCATCAAAATTTTATACAAATATTTCCTATTATAATGCCTTTATAAAAAAAGATGTAGAATGTTTTTATTATATTGTCGAAACTGAAGGAGATCTAAAACCACAAAGTGAAATTTCGAAATATCATTGGTTTTCCAAAGAAGATATAGAAAAAGATCCTGAAAAAATAGGAGAAAATTTACGCAAGCAAATTATCAGTAAACTTATTCAAGAACGTTATCTTTAAATAACTATGAGAGGGATACCATCTCCGTTTAAGCCAAAAACAAATAAGTATTTAATTCCTGGGCAGTTTTGGGGTATACCGCTGCAAAATGGAAAATATGCTTGTGGACGTGTGGTTGAATTACCACCAAAAGGATATGGTCCTGGTGAAAGAGTTCATTTTTTAGTTGGGTTGATGGATTGGGTTGGGGATGAGTTGCCAACATTCGAGTCAATTGCGGACCACAAAATTCTTGATCAAGGAGTTGCGCATCTAATGACAATCTGGAGGAATGGTGAAAAAATTTTAGGACAAAGACCACTAGAACTTGATAATCTTGAACCTTTTTATTTTATAGGAACTTCAGAGAGAAATATTTCATCAAAGGAGGGTGACGTGTTATTGGTAAGGGGTTTTAAATTTATTCGTTATTTAACAAAAGATGAAAAGAAAAAATTTCCTTTAGATTTAGAAAATAATCCACAAGGCATGTTAGATGATAGTATGATTATTTATGGTAAAAAATCAGTATGGGGATTTAATGTTATAAGATTATTAGCCGAAGATTATTACAGCAAAGGTTTGTTGAAACTATAAGAATTTATTGGGCAAAGAATTTCGAAAAATATGAGTGTGCGCCTTGACACTTAATATTAATCGTGTAAAATGGGAAAACTATGAAAATTCTTACTTACATTTTGAAGTTTGGGAAATCCGGCATTCGTGCATTGGGCTTTTTTGGTATGCCTTTTTGTGGCTGTGCAGAGAAGCTTTTACCCATACAATTACGCTGTATTTTGAGTACTTAACATACTTTCTTTGAATACTTTAAATGCCGCGTATATCGCGGCTTTTTTAATTTTTGTACTTTGAAAATTTAAAAAAAAGAAAGGCACGTTTCATGCCCGAAATAAAAAAAGAGCATAGTAATATACTTGCGTATCTTTTTGGCAAGACGTGGAAATATGCGAATGAATGGCGCTCAAAAATTGTTGTATTTTGGACGATGTTTATTTGTGCTGAAGCGGTAGAACTTTTCATTACCCCATTCCTTTGGGCACAGATTATGAATGTAATACAAATACAAGGTATTACAGAAAAAACCATCTGGTATGTGTGTGGACTATTACTTCTTACACTTGGCATAGATATTGTTTTTTGGATGATCCATGGACCCGCGCGTGTTATTGAATGTTTTACTGCGTTTCATGTTCGCATGAATTATCGGGAATACTTGCTCAAAGGTGTGATGACGTTGCCATTGCAATGGCACACCGATCATCATTCCGGCGATACGATTGATAAGGTTGAAAAAGGCACACGTGCATTGTATGGATTTTCTTCCGGTTCTTTTCAGATAATTTATGCGCTGGTGAGGCTTGTTGGGTGTTATGCAGTCTTAACGTATTTTAGTCATTCGGCAGGTGTTATTGTTCTTGGTATGGTTATGCTTACCGCATGGATTATCATGAGATTTGATAGGATTTTGGTAGCACAATACCAACAGTTGAATAAATCAGAAAATAAGATATCAGAAAGCGTGTTTGACGCCATTAGCAATATCACGACGGTTATTATTCTACGTGTTGAACGACTGGTGTTTAATGCGATTATGGAAAAGGTAAGAAAGCCGTATCAGATCTATAAGCACAATACCATCATAAATGAGATCAAATGGTTTTTAGTGAGCATATGTAATCAGATAATGACCATAGCGGTTTTGAGTATCTATTTTTGGCATAACGTACTCGCGCATAAGAATATTATGATTGGGGATGTATACCTCCTGATAAAATATCTTGAAAATATCAGTAACTTGTTTTTTCAATTTGCTCAGCTTTACGGTGATACGCTTCAGCGTAAGGCGCAAGTATTGAATGCCGAAGAATTATCAAAGAGTTTTAGTGAAGAAAGTTTTACGAATCATGTACTGCCTGCATATTGGCAGAGGTTACAAGTTGAATCGTTATCTTTTTCCTATCACCAAACTCAAGAAGAGAATCTCCATCTTGAAAATATTTCTCTTGCGTTTTCGCGAGGGCAACGCGTTGCTTTTGTGGGTACGAGCGGAAGTGGAAAAACCACGTGTTTGAAAGTGTTGCGAGAACTCTATAAACCAACAACGTTAACGCTTACGGTTGATGGTGTGTTGATACCAGAGGGTTTTGGGGGTATCGCGCGCGCAATTTCACTGGTGCCGCAAGACTCAGAACTATTTGCCACAACGATTCTAGAAAATATTACGCTTGGCGCAGATTATGATATTGAATTTGTGAGAACATTTACTGATATGGCGTGTTTTACCGATGTCGTGATGGGCCTTCCGTATCAATTCAACTCTTCAATTAAAGAAAAGGGTGTGAATTTGAGTGGAGGTCAAAAGCAGCGCCTTGCGCTTTCACGCGGATTATTAGCGTGTCATGACAAGGATATTTGTTTACTTGATGAACCGACAAGCAGTCTTGATGCGATAACAGAAATGAAAATTTATCAAAATATTTTCAAAGCATTCGAAGGCAAATTAATTATTTCTTCAGTTCATAAACTGCATCTTTTGCCGCTCTTCGATGTCATTTATTTGTTTGATGAAGGTAGAATTGTTGCACATGGAAGCCTGGATCAATTATTGGTACACAGTTCACAATTTCAAGAATTATGGCAGCAACAGCATGAAGAGAAAGTTACATAATTTTGTTCTTTTTTAAATTCCGTTCCGATATTCATCGGGGCGGAATTTTGTATATAAAAAAATGTAAAAGAATGATATAGTAATTTGAGTCTGACAAAAACATATTATGCTTCATTTTATCCATTTTAAACATTTGGCATCGGGCAATCCGTTAAGCAAGTTGTATGCGAATATGGCGCTTCGCTCATTTGCACTTTCGCTTATCGGTATTTTTGTGCCCGTGTATCTTCTCTCAAAAAACTATAGTTTGAACGAGGTTTTTTTATTTTTTTTGATTATTGCTGCTACCCACGCGTGTATGGCTATACCCGCAACCCGGTTTGCGTTTCGGTTTGGGTATTCCGCAGGTGCTTTAGCAAGTATTCCATTTCTTGTTGCCGCGTATATATTTATAGGTACGATTGAGCAATTCCATTGGCCACTATTTTACATTTCATTGTTATTTGGGATTGGTGATGCTCTTTTTTGGATGGCGTATCATAGTGATTTTGCAGAGTGCAGTATTAATGAAAAAGTAGGGGAAGAGGTAGGATATATGCGAATTGTAAATGTGGCAGCGGCTGCTGTTGCGCCCTTATTAGGCGGTGGCATTTTACTTGTTTCAAATTTTAATGTTCTTATCATGATTGTTTCTGGTATTCTTTTTATTTCAACCGTACCATTATTTTTTATCCAAAAAAACAATCTTCACAAGCCATTTTCATTGAAAGATATTTTTTGTAAAGAAACACTAAAGAATAATTTCTTGTATGCAGTGCATGGTTTTGACCAGGGTTTGGGTGGAATTGTATGGCCAATTTTTACGTACTTAGCAGTATTACATTCATTTACGCTTTTGGGTTTTTCTGTGTCAATTTCGTTAATAGTATCACTTTTTACTATTTATATTATAGGAAAACTTTCAAATCGTTTTCCAAAGGAAGTGCTTCATGTGGGGGTTTTGGGGACATCACTCACATGGATTGCTCGAGGATTTTTGGTAACAACTTCATTTGGAGTATATGCAGCTAATATTGCAGGCGGATTATTTAATAATCTTGTTACTATTCCATTTAGCGCGCTTGTCTATAAATCAGCTAATGGACATGGGAGTTGTAATGCGTTAATTGCTCGGGAAATTTGTTATCACCTCGGGCTTATCGCACTTTATATATTCCTTATGATAACTACTTCCTTTTTTGCAGCATTTTTTATTGGCATTTTTTTACCTCTTCTTTTACTCCTATACTAAAAAGACCCCGGAGGGCTTTACAGTTAAAGTATTGTGTGATAGTCTGGAAACACGCGTTAATTCATAACCGATAAATGATATGATGGAAGATATCAAAGACGAAGAGGTTTTAGCTCCAGCAGCTGATACCGAAGAAGCAACTCCAGCTCCTGTTTCAGAAGAAGGAGAAACACAAGAGGGGGATAATGAAGATAATGGTGACAAGGCAGGTGCCTAAACACTGTTTGTAAAACACCCTCGTGTCATCGCGGGGGTGTTTTTAGTTTGCAACCTAAAGTGAATTTAAATATGGCAAACGATAACGTAATTCTTAGATTTCAAGATGTCACCTTTGAATATGAAGAACGCAAGCCCATTTTGGATGAGGCGAGTTTTTCCGTGCGCAATGGATCTAAAATCGCACTCATGGGACAAAATGGCGCAGGGAAAAGCACACTTTTTAAAATTATTCTCGATGAAGCAAAGGTAAAATACGGTCATAAGATTTTGACCCCAAAGGATGCGAGCGTAGGAATTGCAAAACAAGTTATTCCAAAAGAACAGCTTGATATGACGGTGCGTGAATGGTTTGCAGCCACCTTTGATGAGGTGCCATATAATCTTGATAAGCGCATCGCCGATGTATTTGATGCAGTAAATTTCGAAACAGACCTCACAAAAAAATTAAAGGAACACTCAGGTGGACAGCAGGCACGATTGTTGCTAGCATATTCGCTTATTCAAAAACCAGATATTTTACTTCTTGATGAGCCAACGAACAATTTAGACCAAGAAGGTATTGACCATTTAACCGGATTTTTGATGATGTATGAGAGTACGGTTATTGTTATTTCTCACGATGCGGATTTTTTAAACACCTTTACCGATGGAGTGTTGTATCTTGATAGTCATACACACAAAGTAGAACAGTATGTAGGAAATTATTTTAATGTAGTACAAGAAATAGCTGATCGTGTTGAACGGGAACGTATGCAAAATGCCCGGGCTGAAAGTGAAATCCGTAAGAAAAAAGCGCAAGCAGAAGTATTTGCACATAAGGGTGGAAAACTCCGTTCGGTTGCAAAACGTATGCGTGAATATGCCGAAGATATGCAAGAAGGTATGGTTGAGGTAAAACGTGAAGATAAGATTATTCGTGAATTTAGTATTCCATTTCAAGAATTTTCATACGAGTTTAGCGGAAGAATTGCAGAAATAAAAAGTTTCAGTGTTATTAAAAATGGCGAGCCTGTGACGCGGGAGGTTGATATGATTTTAGGAAAAGGTTTTCATATGCTACTCACGGGGCCAAACGGTATTGGTAAAAGTACTTTTTTAGCTCAAGTGGCCCAAGGAAATACAGAGCGTGCAATCATCGGTGAGAATGTGCGTGTTGGGTATTACCGGCAAGATTTTTCAACACTTGATTTTAGTAAGCGGGCATTTGATAGTCTATGGGATGTGATGGAAGAAAAAGACGAGCATGTTTTGCGCTCCACTGCCGCAGGATTTTTACTTGATAAAAAAGCATTAGAATCAACTATCTCAAGTCTTTCTGAAGGACAAAAAGGATTGTTGATGTTTGCCCAGCTTGTGCTTATGCGGCCCGGATTGTTAATTCTTGATGAACCAACAAATCATATCAATTTTAGACACCTACCAATTATTGCAAAAGCCCTTGATTCGTATGAAGGCGCAATGATTTTAGTAAGTCATATTCCAGAATTTGTTTCACAGGTACGCATAGATACGACCATTAATCTTTCAACGTTTGTTACGCAAACAAGTTGATAGAATTTGATAGAATTTTTAAAAAATGAGACAATTATTTTATTATACATAACTTCATACTTATGAATAAACATATTTTCACAATCGGAATTATTGTTTTGGCACTTGCGGCATTAGGCGTTGGCGTATATACACAAAAAAATACGCCACCTAAAAATACTCTCATGAGTTTTGATCGAAATATTTCTAAAGATGAAGAAAAGCAAGAATCACAAGCCCTTGTTGAAAATTTAATGAAAGTACGTGATCAGCAAAAATTGAAAAATAAAGAAATGCCACAAGGGGCACAGCAGGTGGCAAGTGCGACCTATACTATTTCACCCTCAAGCAAGGTTGAATGGGAGGGAAAGAAAACGCTTTTAGCTAATTATGTCGACACTGGCTCATTGATGGTCAAAGAAGGAAAAGCAGTAGTAAAAGATGGTGTCATTACGAGTGGCGAGGTGGTATTTGATATGAATAGTATCAGCGCACTTGCAACAGCAAAACAAACAGGGCAAGATATGCTTTCAAATCATTTAAAGTCGGATGCTTTTTTTGATGTTGCAGCGCATCCAACCGCTACTTTTACATTAAAAGAAGCTAGTTCTCTAAAGAGCGAAAAAGAACCTCATTTATATGCACTCAAAGGTGATCTTACGATAAAGGGAATTACAAATCCGGTAACAATGCCCGCGCGCGTATATGCAAAAGAGGGTTCAGTATTTGTTGATGCGGTTGCAACGCTTGATCGTACGAAATGGAATATCCGTTTCGGCTCCTCTAAATTTTTTGATAATTTAGCTGATAATGTTATTGATGATTATTTTACGGTTAACTTTTCATTGCATGCCTATCAAGCTGAGGGCGTATCACAACAATTGAATAAAGATCTCCTACCGCCCGATGCACCACCACTTCAAATTCCACCAACACCAACCGTAATGCTAAAATAATATTACTTTCCTTTTTCATTGCCAGTCATGGTGTTGATAATTTCCTTTGCTCCATCAACACTGTCGCTAAGTGCTCCCTTCACAGAATCTGCCGTCTCTGTTCCAATATCTTGTGCTGCGTGAACAGCAGCTATAACTGCACTGCGTGTTGCTTCCGCCACATCTCCACCTACACTTGTAACGGCCTGAATTGAGCCTTTCACTGCCTGTACTGCAACTTCAGTAATATCCTCTCCTAATTCTTTTGCACTCAAAAGTGTCTGGGCTACGGCACCTTCTACCGCTTCATCCTGTTTACCGCCTGCTTCCATGAAACCTGACACGGTTCCTTCTACGATCCCCCGCGCGGTACCTACTAATGATGAACCAGTATCTGCAATGCCTGAAATTGCTCCTCGCACGATTGATGCTACTCCGTGAATTCCTGATGATACGAATTCGCCTGTTTCTTCAAATGTGGTAACGGTCACATTACGGACTAAGTGTACTAATGAACTACCTACATCGCTTACTCCCTTAAGCCCTGCAGAAACTCCTCCCTGCACGGCATTCACGATCCTTGAAAGCAAATTAAAAACCACCATATATTTTTTCATTATGAATAAAAAAGTTGCTACATTATCTATGACCCTTTTTTTTATTCTTTCTTACATAGAGTAAATACTCAAAAAATCCTCGAGTGTACCCGAGGATTTTTTTGATAGTGAATGTGTAAATCTTCACTTAATTTTTTGCGCTCACTTTAGCCTTTGCCTTGGCTTTAGTGACGGTAATGGTGTTGGCATCCAAGACGCCGTCAGTGCCTAAAAACCCCTTTACCACAACTTTTGTTCCTACGTTTAGGTTTGCCGTCTTGGCTCCCTTGATTTTTGTATTATCATCAATGAGAACTTTAGTGGTAGTATTTTTAGTTTTAAGCATGATACTTCCATTCGTTTCACTGGTGATCTTTCCCTGGAGCGTCACCGCTTTTGGTTTTGGTTGGGGTGCAATTCGAATGGTTGTTGCAGATGCGGTTTTTGTATCAGCATCTATGAAACCCTGGAGGGTGGCATGAGTACCAAGTTTTAAGTCAGCAAATGTCATAACATGATCACCAACCATAATTTTTGTATCACCACTTAAGGTAACGGTGAACGAGGTTTTTTCAGGAGTCATTAATGTAAGAGTTAACGTTAATGGTTCAAGAAATGTTATTTCACCGCGTAATGCGCCTGCTCGAAGTGGGAGTGAAAAGTCACGAACTTGCTCGGCCTCAAGCGTAAATTGGATACCTTCTTTCAAACTTCCCATGACTTCAAGTGAATCCCCGGTTTTGAGATCAGCTAATGTGAGTGTTGCGCCAAACCGTGAATAAAATTTTGTATCCGCAGATGTCATAACGGTCCAGTCCTCATGGTCTGTTTTTAATGTGAGGCTCGTGCCACTCACTGCGTGAAGTGTTCCCTTGAGCATAACCTTATGTGCTGGTTCCGCCGTGATTCTGATATTGATTCCTGATGCATCAACTGTCTGGCCTGCGTTTGCTCGGAGTGCTCCACGTACTACCACATAATCACCAATTTTTATATCTGCAAGTGTTGTCGTGGCACCTTGAGATGTTAACTTTGTTGAAGGAGTGGTTGCGATGGTCCAGTCCCCAAGCCATCCTTTTACGGTAAGAGATGAATCAGCTTTGGCGGTAACAAAACCCCTGAGCTGCATATCTCCTTCGGTTCCGATGTGAAGATACGATTTAAGGCTTGCCTGTGTGGTTGTGTCGGCAAGTGCAATTCCTGCAGGCACCATGAGTGCGGTAGCAAGAATAAATGTGAGTACTTTTTTCATATGTTTTTTCGATTTAATGATAACAAATAATGCAATAGTGTGTGGATATTAAAAAAACCGACCTTTGTGAAGTATATGATAGTGTTTATATTTTTTACTTACCGTTGTAAGAAAAAAATACCATATGTATCACATGGTATTTTGATGTTTTTTCAACGTTTATCGTGTGATCTTATCGTGAACGATAACGGAATTGTTTTCTGTTTGAACTTCTGGAATCATGAAATTTTTTATGTTTATTTTGGAATGGCCGATCGGGCATTTCACGGGGTTGGAATACCGGCACTACCCGTTCTTCTGGAGTAAAAAAGGGCGTTTTTGATATAGGAAATGGCTTACGAATAACACGTTCGATGCTATGAATTGCTTTGCGTTGATCGGGTGTTGCAAATGAAATGGCGTGTCCGCCGCTTCCGGCACGGCCCGTTCTTCCAATGCGATGTACATAATCATCGGCACTATCGGGAAGATCATAATTAATAACAAGCTGGATTCCTTTTACATCAATTCCGCGAGCTGCAATATCAGTTGCAACAAGTACTCGGAATCTACCGATTTTAAAACCTTCAAGGGCTACCGCTCGTTGATGTAAGGAGCGGTTGGAATGAATTTCTGTTGACTGCGTTCCCATGTCGCGAATGGCACGCGCAAGTTTTGTGGCACCATGTTTGGTGCGAGAAAAAATAAGAACACTGCCGGTATATTTTGCTAACAATGTTTTAAGAAGTGAAAGTTTATCATCTTTACGTACAAAGAAAAGTTCTTGGGTTACCAGTTCTATTGCAGTTCCCGCAGGTGCAACTTCAATGCGAAGGGGGAGTATCATGGTGCTATGCGCAATACGCAATACCTCATCAGGCATAGTTGCAGAAAAAAGCATGGTTTGCCGTTGTTTTGGCACGCGCTCTAAAATCTTTTTTATTTGAGGTGCAAATCCCATATCAAGCATGCGGTCGGCTTCATCAAGTACGAGCAGTTGAACGTGTTGTAGAGAAAGGCGCGTATTTTCTATATGATCAATCAAGCGGCCCGGAGTTGCAATAATAATTTGAGGAGAAACCGAAAGTGCTCGGAGTTGTTTTTGAATATTCTCTCCGCCGATAAGCACCGCCATCCGTATACCCATAGGAGTACCTATTTTTCGTAGTGCATCATGAACTTGTAGGGCAAGTTCTCGTGTTGGTACTAAAATAAGCCCCATGCGTTTTTCTTGGCTTTGAGCAATGCGTTGAATCATAGGAAGGCCAAACGCATATGTTTTGCCGGTTCCTGTTTGCGCGATTCCCATAATATCCTTGCCTTCAAGTGCGGGGGGAATTGATTGGTACTGAATAGGGGTTGGGACGCTGAGTTTTTGCTTTGCTAAAAGCTCAAGCATTTTTGGCGCAAGCCCCAAATCATTAAAGTGGACGTTCATTTGTTGTGGTTTCATAGGTAAAGATTGGTTTTGCTGTTAAATATAATGCAATTTGAGCAGTATATCACATTTTGCTTAGTATGTCTATGGTTGCTATATTATTTTAAAGAAAAATCGTATAATATGAGTATATGATCCAGGTTCTCACCGTTATTGCGCCATTGTTTTTGATTATTTTTGCAAGCGCTGTATTGCAGCGCTGGTATCATATTGGTGATCATTGGTTTGATGTTTTGAATGAATATGCCGCAAAAATCGGGCTTCCTGTACTCATTTTTTCTGCACTCATAAAAACGCCGTTCTCACTACTTGATGAATCGCGGCTCATAATTTCCAATTCGTTATTTATCCTTGGAATTTTACTTGCGTGTCTTATATTGGGAACATTATTCATTCGCGATAAGCGAATGGCGCGAACGCTCTTTTTTTGTTTAGTTTTTGGTAATATCGCCTATTTGGGAATCCCGCTTTTAGTACAGGTATTTGGGGATAGCGTCCTTACTCAAGCAAGCTTGATTGTGGCAGTTTATTTTTTATGGATATTTAGTGTTGGTATTTGGTACGTGAGAAAAAATCAGGATACTGCCGAGCAAAAACATTCTGTTCCTTTTTATAAAAACCCACTCCTTATTGCGGTTTTCTTAGGAATTCTTATCTCAAGTTTTGGAATTAATATGCCAGCGATTATTACGACATCACTCGATATGATTTCAGCGTCAGTTACGCCAACCGTATTAATAGTAATTGGATTATTTTTAGGAAAATCAACACTCGGAAGACCAAAAGATTGGTTAGGGGCATTTCTTTTTTCATGTGTAACACTACTTGTTCTCCCCGCACTTTTTTATGTAGGTGTGTTAACAGTAGGTTTTTCAGTAGGTCTTTTTGCTACTTCCATTATTCAGGCAGCCATGCCGCTTGCCATTACTCCATTTGCACTGGCGCAAGAGTTTGATTTTGATAAGGATTTTATAGCCCGTTCTATCGTATTAAGTACCTTACTTTCTGTATTGAGCTTACCCTTTTGGATCTCAATACTTACGTAAGAGAATGGGGTTTATAGCTTCTTTTGTAGTAGTGTATTGAATGCGATTTGAAATAGATCCTAGAAAGACACCATTTTGGTGTAGTATCTTTATGAATTCAAGTATGATGCTCAAAATAGGCATTGGGAGCGCACTTCTGATAGCAGGGGGCGTTGTGTTAGTTACTTTCCCAAAGCCTGATACGCTTTCGTATCAAACTTCATCACCCGCCTCCGTACAAGACTCCGGCGTGGCACAGCCTACGCCAACACCAACTTCACCACATGAGATGGTTCGTGTGTCATCGATAGCTCCATTTGGTGCTGTTAAAAGCCCCCTCGTATTAGCAGGGGAAGCGAGAGGAAACTGGTTTTTTGAAGGATCATTTCCCGTTACATTGGTAGATGCAAATGGCAAAGTACTTGCGCAAGCAGTAGCACAAACTCCTGGGGAGTGGATGACAACAGAATTTATTCCATTTTCCGCAAAACTTGATTTTAAAAAACCAACAACATCAACGGGTACTATTATATTAAAACGAGATAATCCTTCAGGAATTGTTGAATTCGATAGCGAACTTCATTTTCCGGTACATTTTTCGGTTCAAGCAAATGCTTCACCTTCCCAAAAAACACCAACTCCAACTCCATCGAAAAAAATTACCTGCCGCCCTACCGGGTGTAGCGGGCAGGTATGTGCTGATAAGGAGGTTATGACAACATGTGAATACCGGCCAGAGTACGCATGTTATAAAAATGCAACGTGCGAAGTTCAAAAAAATGGAACATGCGGATGGACAAAAGACGCCCAACTCACCCAGTGTTTGGAGAAAAATAAAACGTCCCAACCAAGTGTTACGTATTAAATTATTCATAATCATATAGCGCCTATGAGTAACCGTGTTTTTATCGGGTTGCCAATTTCAACTAAGTTACAAGAAGAAATTGACGAGTGGAGGAAACAGTTTACGAATTTGCCGGTCAAATGGCTGCGAGGAAAGAATATTCATGTTACTTTACTACCACCGTGGTATAGTGAAGATATTGATAAAGAAAAAGAAATTCTTAAATCATTTAAAGGAACGGGGAAATTTTCACTTTCGTTTCAGCAAGTTGAGTATGGGCCACCACGACAAGCTCACTTGATTTGGGCGACAGGCGCCGTATCACCCGAACTTACTAAACTCAAAGAATCATTAGTGCATGCTTTTGGACACAAAGAAGAAGGGGTGAACCCATTTTTGCTTCACCTTACGATTGCAAGATTTCGTAAAGAACAATTTTCTTCATTTCCGATTCAAAAATTTCATGAAAAAATTTCATGGGAAACACAAGTTACCTCATTAATATTATTTAACTCACACCTTTCTTCAACCGGCGCCGATTATACGTGTTTGGATGAAGTTTTATTGTAGTTCGTTGAGGATTGACTTTATAACAAAGCCGTGATACTCTCTCGGTAGTTTTTGCTGTTTTTTGAAAATTTAATTTATGCTTCTACTTCGTACCCTTCGACAAGCTCAGGGTGATTTTTGAGTACAAAAATCAAAAAAGTGGAGATAGAAAATGTCGGAAATACAAGCTGTCGTATTTGATCTCTACGAAACTTTGGTATATTCGAGGATAAGAACGAATCCCTACAGAAGATTATTTATTGATCTTGGATTTCAACCGCAATCAATAGAATATCTTCAAGCGCGTGGAATTGCATTCACAGAAAGTTTCGGTTCACTAGCTGATTTTGTTCAAAGAATAAAACCAGATTTCTCTCTTTCACTTGAATCGTATGAAAAAGATATTGATGATGCCAAAAAATCCGTTGTGCTTTATCCAGAAACCGTCGATGTCTTAACTATCTTAAAAGAAAGAGGTTTTCGCTTGGGATTAATTTCTAACCTTGCATTTCCCTATAAAGAACCTTTTTTTAGATTAGGACTTGCCGAGTATTTTCATGAAGTGATATTTTCTTGCGATGTTGGTTTTAGCAAACCCGACAAAAGAATTTATGAAAATATATTAATGGGGTTTTACATTGAACGATCGCGCATTCTTATGACAGGGGATACGTTAGAAGCAGATGTACTTGGGCCGCAACGAGTTGGGATGCGCGCGGTGCATCTCGATAGGAGTGGTACAACGCTTAAAAGTATTTCAACGCTCCATGGAATTTTTGACTACCTATAAAAAAAGGAGACACATTCATGGGAGAACTTGAAGTGCGCGCAGCGCAGGGTGGCATAAGTGTGTTACGCATACCGAGAATGCTTTTTGATCAGTTTGGAAAAAATCCACGCACCTTATTTGGATACCCCTTGGCAGATTTTGAAAACGGCATGGCACTGACGCTTACTGAAGGTCGTGATTTCAGTGTGCTAAAGGTTTGGTATCACGAATCACGTATTACAGAAAAGAATATCGGAGGTAAAGTTGATTTTGATAATTTATTTTGTATTCATGCTGGATATACTAAAACCGGACAATGGGGATGTGTTTCAGGAAATGAGTTAAAAGAAAATATATATTGGGAATTTCGAAATAGCAATTGGTCATTATTTGGAGAAGATACTATTCCCATACTCACTCTTTTAATGCATGCAACTGTGCTTGCGCAATCGAATCTTGTAAGTTCTCATACGTTTTGGGAAGTTGACTTATGGCCTGATCGTGATTATTCGCGCCCTCCTCGTTAATTATTTGTTCATTTATTAAGAACCCCCATAGGAGGGGTTCTTTGTATTATTATTTTTTGTATGGTATTTGTGGAATGAATTTATGTCGTGCATGTGCACTCAATGATGGAAAATGATATACTAAATGAGTATATGTTTCGTATACTCATTTTTTCATTCGCAGTGATTATCATCTTGACTGGTTGGAGTCAGGAGGTTTTTGCTAAAAAATATTCAAAAGGAACATTTTTATATAACTCACAAACAAGTGAGTATTTTTATGTGAAACCGCAAAATGGGAAAGAGGTTTTATTAGGAACAAATGAGCAGCTTACAGAATCAATTCAGCCAATTTCACAGAAAGTGAATCCTAAAAATGTTTTACGCATCCCAATTAAATCATTTTCGTTTTATACAAAAGGCACTGATAGTGACAATGATGGATTAAGTGATGGGTTTGAGAATTTTATTGGGACACACGCATTAAAAAATGATTCTGATGGCGATGGGTATGCTGATAAGCATGAATTGCTTAATGCATATAGCCCGCTTTCAAAACAAAAAAAGAAAATAGTGTATCATAAAAAACCTTTCCTAGTATTTAAGTCGGGTTTATTTTTTTCTTCCACAAAAAGCAAAGGAATACTTTATGTAAATCCAAGTAATTCACGTTTCGTTTTTTTTGAAAATACGGAGTTATTTGGGAAATTTATTAAAAAAAATGCTAAACCCATGCCTATACAGAGTCTAGCAAAAACATCTGCGCCACCTGTGATTGTTTCGCCAGTTGCCAAACCTAGTGAAAGTCCGGTAATAACTCCTTCTCCAACCTTAAGTCCTTCTCCGTCGCCGATTCCATCCGTATCTCCCAAACCAACACCAAGCTTGACACCAACACCTAGTTCTACTCCAGTAGTAGCTCCATCTCCAACTCCAATTGTAATATCAACACCAAGCCCTATTCCGGTAGTAACCCCATTGCCGTCTCCAACCCCAACTCCAAGTCCAAGTCCAGTACTTACGCCATCTCCGATTATAACCCCAGCTCCAACTCCACAGCCAACCCCAACCCCGCTTGTTGTAGATGATACCGAACCACTGCGCGATGAGTCAAAAATAGAGTGCGATACGAGCGTGGATCAATTCAGGGAAACAGGAATCATGAAATGCGGACATCTATTGTGGAAGCTTTCAACAGAAAATGCAAAATTATTTAAAGAAGACCCGCGAGGATATTTCATGAAATACGATGACCTGTATTATTTTTATAAAGACTTCATGGGGGGCCACGAGCCATGGCAGGAAATGATTACTATTCTTGAAGACCCTAAACTTCCGTATCCCGCAACAGCAAATTATGCAGATAGCGTTATTAATGTGACGCCACTATTCGTTAAGGAGCAGTTTGTATATTTGGCACAGATGCCATCAAAACCCCTAAATCCATCATTTATGCATGAGATTGGTCATATTTTTGGACTTTCTTCAAAAAATAAAAATGCGTATATCTGGAAAGATTTGGATGAGGGACATGCGAATATGGTAGGGATTTTACCTTACTTAATGGCATACGATGGCAAATTTAAATTAACAGTTGATTTTTGGTGTCGGAACAAATTAAAAATAGAATGGCCATGCAATGCCTATTTTAAAAATTTTGAGGATTATCCTTTGTGGCTTGGTGCAAATAAGGATTTGGAGGAGTACCAAAAAGAAAAGGAAACATTTGGTACACTGTTTATTAACCCCCCACAAGATCAAAGTCTTCATGAACGTGGCGGCAAGTTTCAAACCATGCTCACTACATTGTATTCAGAATTTAAACAGCGGGGCGAGGGTGTGAAATTTTACGAGGCCTATGAAAAAACTCAGCAATTTTACATTGTTCAATCAGCACTCTTACCGGATCAGTGGAAAAAGAGTGACTCGTGGTATGATGATTCCTCAACAACGATTAAAAAAATGAATACATATCTTTTATTACTAAGTGTCTATTCAAAAACTGATGTATTGGATCGGTTTGAAAAAGACTGGCGATTTCCGATATTGCCAGAAACAAAAAATGCCTATACGAAGATGTCAGAAAAATCATTTGCGGATCAAGCTATTCTTGATGGCATACAGGAATTTTTAAAGAAGTAATACTGGACAAAATGCAAGAAGTGGGATAGATTTGTCTGGTATGGATAGCATAAAAAGTAATAGTATAACGCAAAAAGGTTTTGGAAAATTATCCATTATCTTTTTTATCTTTTTACTTCTTGGAGTGGGAGGCATTTATTTTTTTACTCCATTTTTTAAGGGAGAAAAAAAAGAAACTCGCTATGTACTTGCTGAAGTTAAAAAAGGAATGATAACTTCATCAGTATCAGGAAGTGGGCAGGTATCAAGTAGTAACCAAATTGATGTAAAGCCAAAGGTATCGGGCGATCTTGTCGCGCTTCAAATACAAAAAGGCCAGCAAGTGGCACAAGGAGATATTTTAGCGCGGATTAATAACTCAGATGTTAAAAAATCATTACGTGACGCCGAACTTCAAC
>Ga0209514_10003766_pt1 | contig 21215 bp, 23 predicted proteins | sample Subgrocontami58m_FD_187452 | JGI IMG/M metagenome (GOLD analysis project Ga0209514, IMG submission 187452) | Subsurface groundwater microbial communities from S. Glens Falls, New York, USA - GMW37 contaminated, 5.8 m (SPAdes) (version 3) | ecosystem: Environmental > Aquatic > Deep subsurface >...
TATGGCCCATTTGGGTAACTGAGCCAAATGGCTTTGAAATTCCGCGTCTTACGGCCTCCACACCCGCCATAAAGGTCGTTGCGACCGCTCCGTTACCTACCAATAGAATGCCCAACTTTCCCGTTGCCGGGGCGATGCCCTTTGTCTGTGTTGATGTGGTCATAAATTAAGCCTCCTAATTTGTAGCGCAGACCTTTAGGTCTGCCAATATTGGCAGGACTAAAGTCCTGCGCTACGTTTTATAAAGCTGGCGACCTATAACAATAAAAGGGGGGCGTTTGCAATAAATAAAAAAACTTTAAAAAAGTTAGCAACTTTTTTTGAGAACGTGCGATAACCTATATGGAGGAACAAAACAGGGAAATTTATGATAATGAAATGGATAAAATCAGTTGTCACAACGCCGTCGGGCGGCGAGACATCGCCCCTTGCGCAAGGGGCGCAGCAGAAGAAGAAAAAAGAGCTGGGCTTTGTGGACGTCGTTCAAGAGGCGATGCGAAAAGATGCAAAGGACCTTAAAGACCTTGTGACAATCGGCCAGACTGCGGTCGATCGCCGAAAAATGAAAGAGAAGATCAAACGCCGCGTGAAGGGTTCCATCGCCAAAGAGTTCGATGCCGAAGATATTGTTGAAGAGGTGACAGAGCGGATACTAGATGCCGCAGAGTTCGATCCCAACTACCGCGAGATATTCGAAGATAAATCTTAAGTGTTTGGAGTAGCAGCCTTCAGGCTGCGCCAATTGAATTCAACTAGCGCAGCCTGAAGGCTGCTACTCCCCTCGCCCCAACAGTTTTTTCCTGTCGTGAACGCCCAGAAATACCAATCCAAGTCCGGTCCAAATAATTCCGCGAACCCTTTTTACGATCTGTATCGTCACGCCTATCGACGGGGGATAGTGTAAGAAATAGAGGATCGCGGTATATGCGCTCTCAATGACGCCAAGCGAGCCGGGAATGAAAGAGAACGTGAAATTAATGATGGGCGCCGCGGCGCCAAGAAGGACGGCCACGTTGAACGAGAAATGATGATCGGCCGCATAGCCGATAAGAAAGACCTCAACTATCCCCAGGACCCGTCCAAAGAGGTGGCACGCAAGGGCTATCCAAAAACCCTTTTTGTTCTTCCCGTAAAAGTCCTGAATGTGCCCGTCGACCTCTTCAAGTTTTTGCAGGGTTGCAGTCGAGAACGTTTTTTTAATGCGCAGGCGCTGCGCGATCTCCGCTAGGAAGATAAAAAGCCCCTTGTGCTGATGAAGGAAGATGAAACCTACGAATATCATTGCAATGGACGTGACGATCGGGAGGCCGTATTTAATGTTGTTCGGCAGAAAATCGAGCCTCACAAGGGCAGATGCCACGCCGGCCATAATGATGACGAGCGTGCTGATCGAATGCAGCGTCCTGTCCACAACGACCGAAGCGGCGACCCCGGTCATTGGGAATTTATGGCGCAGAACATAGGCGCGCGCAGGGTCGCCGGCGACGAAGTTCAGCGGGGTGATCGCGTTGACCGCCTCGCCGATGAGCTTGGCCTTGAACAACTCTGTGAACTTTATCTTTCCGCCAAGCGGTTTCAGGAACTGATACCACGCAAGTGTGTATGCCAGATACCAAATGATAGATAATGAGAAGATCGGGACGATCCAAAAACCGACCTTCAATAACTGCCGCCCGATGTTATGAACGCCCAGCCGGTGGACCAGGACCGCGAACATCACGGCGCCGATGCCGGCGAATATATAGCGGACATATCTCTTTGCCATCGTTCGGAAGTGGCGGAGCTTCTTCTCGGCAACGATCCTGTCCTCCGGCGTATCGACCTCATACCAGCCGATGTGGCTTAGGTCAGAGATCGAGATCTCATGTCCGTTCGCGGCCAGGTGGCCGATGACCGCCTCGGCGTTCGAATTCTTTCCGTATATCTCGTATGTGGCAAGAACGGCCTCTTTATAGGCCCCGACCTTATCCTTAGGGATATAGGACGAGCCGATGTAACCGCAGTCAAAGTCCCTCAATGTCTTTTGTATCTTTTTAAGGAAGCCGCGTTCGTCCCTCTTCACTTTCATATCGTCCTGGCCGAGTTTGCGGTCGTTGTCGGTCGTGACGGTGATCCCCTTTCGTTGCGTCAGATATTTCTTTATTAATTTTTTGGGATAGATGTGATCGGCGTTCAGGATGATGAAGTCTGTGTCCAGAAAATCGAGGGCCGTCATTATTGTGCGGACGCTCCCCTCGTTGAACGCGGAGTTATAAAAGACGCGGATTTTTTTCTTGCCGGTCTTGCCCAGCGATCCAATGTGTTCTTCAAGGATATCGTGTTTATATCCTGTGACGATCCCGATCTCTTCTATCTCAGGCAGGTCCAGGCATTTCAGGACATAGTCGATCAAGGCCTTGCCGGCGACCTGCACCATGGCCTTTGGACGGTCGCGCGTCCACGTCCCCAGCCTATCTCCTCTGCCTGCTGCTAGTATTAGTGCTTTCATTATAATGCGGAGTAGCAGCCTTTAGGCTGCGCCAACTGCATTCACTTAGCGCAGCCTAAAGGCTGCTACTCCTGTAGTATCTTTTCCAACTCCACCAGCGAATCAATGACCTTGATACCCCCGCTGTAACATTCAAAGTCGTGTCTTGTGAACGTCCCGGTCTTTCCGATGAAATCAATGCCATACTCCTTGGCTCGATCGGCGTCCTTCAGCGAATCGCCGACAAAGGTCATTTCACCCTTGCCGCAACTGAACTTATTGCGCGCAAACTCAAAGTGGTCGCGACCCTTTGAAAAATTCTCGCGCCAGCCAAGGACAAGGTCGAACTTTAATTCCAGTTTCTCGACCAGCTCGTCCACGAGGTCTTGAAAATTATTTGACGAGACAACGGTCTTGACGCCTCTCTCGTTCAAAATGGAAAGGGCGTTATCAACGTCGTCGAACTTCTTGTGCGAAAAATAACTCTCTTTCTTTATCGTCTCATATTCATCCGCCGCCCTCTTGTTCCGCGCGTCTTTTGGGTGAAGGAGTTCTATCTGCTCAAAGAACGGGAGGCCCGATGTCGCGAAATACTGGTGTCGCGCCTCTTTCAATGGAGTTCCGAAATATTTATTAAGGACTGACGAGGCTATATCGGCGAACGTGTTCATTGAGTCAACGATCGTTCCGTCAAAATCGAAGATAATAACTTTCTTCATATTACTGTAGTGGCAAAGCTTGCTTTGCCTGAATTTGTAGCGCAGGTCTTTAGACCTGCCAAATCTAGCAGGACTAAAGTCCTGCGCTACGAACTTGGCAGAGCAAGCTCTGCAACTACACCTTCCGATACCTCTCCGGGTCCAGCCCCAGATATCCAAGCAGCCCCGCGCCTACCACGACGCCCACCGTCATTATGTAGAACCACCAGTTCAGCACGCCGAAGAGCGCGAATATCAGGATCATGAACGAGAAGAGGTCCTTTTTGAAGAGCATCTTGAAATATTTCAGCAGGAACTGCACGATCCGCGGTGTCCGTTCCGGAGACAGTTTTTGCAGGAATTCCCTGTCGTATGTGACGAAGCTGGCCGAGTCGGTGTATTTGCCCAAATATGCCGACATGATCAGGATGATCGCCAGCGCGCCCAGTATCAGCGCCCCGCCCCAGGCGAAAGAGGCATAGGAACCGGTGATCCTGTATTCGTGGATCATCATGCCGGTCAAGAACGCCGCGAGCGATAGATTGTCGGAGAGCGAATCTATGTATTGCCCGAATTTCGAGGTGCGAAAGGTGAGCTTGGCCACCTCACCATCGCAGCCGTCAATTATGGACGCGAGTTGAAAGAGAATAGCACCCAATAGGACTCCCTGATATGTCCTGCCGGCGGCGCCAATGCCGGCGGAGAGGCCGATGAAGATGTTTATCACCGTGATCGTGTTCGGAGTGATGCGCATCTTTGCAAGGATGAGGCTCAACGGAAGCGAGATGCGCTTATTGAGCTCTCGCGCGACGAACATCGGCGTCTTTTTGCGGATGTCCTCCGTCAACATCTTCTCGGCTATCTTTATCTCAGAGAATTTCTGGACGATGATTCCTTCATCTGCAAGGGGGACATAGTGCCGATTTTTTCCGGCCGTCAGTTCGTTCAGAAATTCTTCGATCGTCAACGGGTAGCTCTTTGTCTTAACGGCCATTTCATCAAGGTTCTGCGCCGAAAATCCCACAATTGCGCTCTTCTTACTGGCAGGTTTCAACGTGTATATCTCGTGGGCGTTGATCCTGCAACTCATGAAATTCTTCAGCGTCGAAGCTATGCCGGGAAGGATATAATTGGCGTTTATAAAAAATGCCGAGGGTTCGACCTTTTCCTTCAGCTCCGCGAGCTCATCGGCAGACAACCGATGGCCGTCCTTCACCAGGACAAGGTTCAGGTGAATATTGCGGTTCTTGACCGTCTTTTGCCACAGTTTCAACAGGTGGCGGCGATGGCTCAAAGGGGCGACAATGGTGAATGCCCCCACACCCGTCTGGTTCAGCGAGAGGATCGAACGCAGGAAGAGCGGAATGCCGGCGACCTTGTTGAAACTGTTCGCCGTTGCCTCGCGCGTGTCGGTCGGGATGAAAATAATAAATTTTGATTTCATAAATTAGTTACGGAGTAGCAGCCTTTAGGCTGCGCCAGTTGAACTTAGCGCACCCTAAAGGGTGCTACTCCGTATTAAGTAATAATTGACCAAAGAGTTTAGGTTATGTTAGGCCCTGTGCGCAATGAAAAAATACCAACGGAACCATAAAAGACCGCCGGCGTGGCGCGGGGTCGTCTATTACGCGCGTTGTCTTATACGCTCCCGCCCGCGGTGGCTCAATATTGAGGTCACAAAGCGCTGCAACGCCAAGTGCAATTTCTGCGGATATTGGGAAGAGAAGAGTCCGCCGGAGATAGACGACTATTCGGCCGCCGTTAAGTTGTTCCGGCCGGTCGTTCTGTCGCTCTCGGGCGGCGAACCGATGATTCGCAGGAACCTGCACGAGATAATAAAAAGGCTGCGCCCCTATGCCCACTATGTGGCGATCGTGACGAACGGCACGCTCTTGACCGAGGAGCGCGCGAAAGAGCTCTTTGACGCCGGCGTGGACCAGCTCTCTGTGTCTCTTGATTTTACCGATGACACGCACGACAAGATGCGCGGCGTCCCCGGCCTCTTTGCAAAGATCACAAAGATCGTCCCCGAACTTGCGGCCAAGGGATTCAATATGGCGTTCAACACGGTGATCATGGAGACGAACCTTGACCACATCGTTCCGCTCGCCAAAAAGTCGCACGAGTGGGGCGTGGGGATATCTTTCAGCACATATTGTCCGCACAAGAACGATAACCACGACCATGTCATGTCGCCCGAAAATTACGAAAAGCTCGTTTCTGTTATCCACGAGATAAAGGAGCTGAAGCGCGCGAATAGGAACGTCAAAAATTCCGACTATTATCTTGGCAGGATACCGGAATATGTGATGAACAAGGGCATTCCCAACTGCAAGGCGGGTATTAGGTGGGTTCAGGTGACGCCTGATGGATATCTGCAGCCGTGTTCGGAGCTGCCCAGATATTGTCATTTCACGGAATATTCCAGAAAGAACATTCCCATCATTAATTGCACCAAGTGCTGGTTCGCCTGTCGCGGCGAGGCCGAGGCGAATCCGGTCGGGCCGAAGAGGTTGATAGAATTGGCGAAGAGTTGATAGTTCGTCATTGCGAGGAGTCGCTCATCCTGAGCTTGTCGAAGGATGGGCGACGACGTGGCAATCTCCTGTAACTAGTTGATTTCAGGAGATCGCCACGTCGGCCTTTGGCCTCCTCGCGATGACAAATCGAATTCCCCGACAGGCTCTAAATATTGAACCGACGAGAGGAGTTGAAACTCCGACCCGCGCATTACGAATGCGCTGGATTATTAAATGATGGGGGGCTTCTTGCCCCCCTCGGCATCAATAAGCCGGGAGCCAGAGGCTGATCCGCCTCCGGCGGAAGATGGCCTTCACCCCACTAGAATGAGCCGTCCAACGGAGTTGAACCGTTGACCTGCGGTTTACGAAACCGCTGCTCTACCAACTGAGCTAGGACGGCTTTGTGAACTGGCATCTGAATGTACTCCCTATATGAAAAAGTTCGAACTGGACCCCAATCGCAAACCAGTAGTCCACCGTAAACACCAATTGCACCGGTTTGTCTATATAAAATTACGCGCGAAAACATTTTCAAGGTATAGATGCCGACAGCTCCGATTATCTGCTCATGCAGTCTGCCTTTCAGCAGGGCATTGACGCAAATCTGCCATAGATAACAACGAGTTCAAGTGTCAAATATTTGACACCCATTGGTAGAATTTCACCCATCAAAACGGCGGCAACCACCTTAAAATACTAATAATTACAATGTGTTATAAAAATAGTAAGTTGGCACAAAAATTGCTAATTCCACTAATAGATAAGCGGTTTATCATTATGAAATTACGCATAATAACATTATTGGCTGCGGCGGTTTTTATGGCCCCCATTGTCGGCGCCGGCTGCGGCGGCGGTTCCAGTTCGCCAACATCACCGGCCCAGATACCAACAAGTGTTGAGTATGCCGGAGGCGCGGTGGAAGGGGATATCTCGGTCCTGACAAGCAAGACCGTTCAATTTGTTGCAAAAGATGCCGACGGAAACCTTGCCGATGCGAGCGAGATCGTAACAACGCTTACGACAGGCAGTGGCGTCGCGGCCGACGTGTCCGGTGCCGCAAAGACGCTGACAACTGCAAAAAGTGCAGGCGAATATGGAAGTTGTTCGCTCAACGCGTCCGACCCTAGTTATATTGACTGCACAGGGCCGGCGGCGCTTCCTGCGACAGACGTGAATCCGCGCGTTGCCTATTCATTTGCATACGGCGGCGCGGCGCTTACAACTTCAACAGGCACAGGAAATTACACCGGCCGCCTCGGTGTCAGCCAAGACACCATTAACGGTGGACAGTATTCGTTCTCACAAGTCCTATCATCCGTCAACTGCAACGGGCCAAGGGTTGCATCGAACGGCAACGGCTGGCTCTTTATGACCTGCCTTCAGGTCATCTCGCCCGGCAACGGAACTATCAGAATATATTGGAGCAATACCGACGGCCTGACCTGGTCGGGGCCGGAGGAGATAACAGGCGTCAACAACACAAATATCATAAAGGCATTAAAGACAACGGAGGATGTTGCAACCGCGACCGCCTATGTTGCATATAATGGCCAAAGCGATACGATGTATCTTTACACAATAACCGGAGATGCTGACGGCAATATAACCATTAGCCCCCCCAAATTTATCTTAGGCGCAGTGCATGATATCGCAGTTGACTCAAATGGCGGGGCACATGTCTTAAGTACGGATGCATTTTACTCGTGTCCAGCATATCCTGCAGACACGTACATTAGAAATCTACAGTATAGAAAGGTCACAAGCGACGGTGGTTTTGGGGCCGGCTCAAATGTAAACGACTGCACGACCAAGGCCAACCCCGGCGCTGAACCGAGGCTCGCAGTGACACCGGACGGTTCTTTGGCGTATGCTACATGGCGCGATATCGGAGACGGCGGAGATCCTGATCCGGATATAACGTATGTCAAAGTAGCCGAAATAAACACAACCAGCACAGCTGTTAGCTGGAAAAAGACGGTCGCCGCGACCAGCTCCGTAACCGCCAACTCGGTTCTGGCCGCAGGCCAATATGCGGCAACGGACAGGAACGGAAATATGGCGCTCACCTGGGATGAGTCGGCATCTACAAGTAGCACATCAATGCGGACGTTCCTGTCGGTACTTGACGGCAGTACCGACGCCTTCGCGAGTTATCTCGTCGACACTATGACCGGCATTCTAAATGATAATCAACTGCTTTACAGCGGCACGGCTATGCAGATAGACTATGCGGGCGCGTATCATATGTTTTATCGGGACAATAGCCTGTTATACACAATGGGGACGGTGTCAAGCGGCGTGCTCACAACAACGAGCGCGATGAACCTGTCATCTACCGGAACATTTCCATATGGTTCGTTGAGCACAGATACCGACTGGTCAGGGAAGAACTTCATCGCATGGCAGGAGAACGGCATTGAAAGCCTGATATCATACGTTGCGGTAGGGACGACCGATTAAAAAAAAGGGGACAGGCTGCTTTTTCTTTTCGACTTCGCTCGAAGCATAAAAAGTAGCCTGTCCCCTTTTTTTTGGCGGGGTGTCTGGAACCGCATTCGAACCCATTTCATAAAAAAATATGATCGAACTGGCTGTCCAGAACATCCTCCTGCCAGTCCATAGGCGCAAATTGTTATAAAAATCTATACAAATTTTTGTCCGATAGCAAAAACCGCGCCTTCACCGCCGCCTGCCGGCGTCGGACTTCAGGCACGCCTTTTGCATTTTGCGGCCAGTTAAAATTTTACCCTCCCAGCCAGAGGCTGGCCTAAAACCCCCTTATAACGTCATATACCCCCATATAGGACGTATTTAGGACGTTCTTAGGACGTTAATAGGACGTAATAGGACGTTTTGGACCCCTTTACGTCCTATGCTTTAGGACGATAGGACGTTTATAGGACGATCTTAGGACGTAAATAGGACGTTATTTCTCCATGGAACCTGAAACCTGGAACATTGGAACACTGGAACTCCTACTTCCCCTCCGGCAGGACATAATGGGCGCCCCTCATCTCGCCAACCTGTTTGATCAGCCCATTTTTTTCCATGTCTTCCAGAAGGAGCCATGCGGTATTTCGCGAAACCTTCAAAAGCGTCATGACATCTTTGCGGGTCGCCTTGCCGTTTCGTTTGATGAAGGCCATGACAGATTCCTGCCTCCCCAAAACAACCTCGGGATTCTTGCCACTCTTCACCTCATATAACTTCTTGCTCGCCTTCGATCCGAAGAAAATGCCCAGCACCTGCAGAGCAACGCTAGAAAGATCGGCGGGCAGAACATATTCGGTCTTAAAACTGCGTACAACATAAGCGACTAGAAAGAACATGAACCACGCATATACAAAGATCGATCCCCACTTACTTTCGGGGGCATTTCCGGCCCATCGCCGTATCTCCTTGTCAGCTGCGTATGCGCCGGTCAGGGCGATATAGACGATCATCATTCCGCTTGGCAGTTCAAACGCCCCTTTGGCGGCAAAGTCATAGATCATTAGGCCAAGGTAAACAAAAGTGTAGAGCGTCAGGATCGGAAACAGCACGCTCAATTCGGTGAATGTTTTTTTAATGTCCATTTTTTTACCTCGCCTGTCATTGTGCCGCCGACCTTGCCCTATTTAAAATCCCCTGTGCCTCTTCTTTTGTCAGCGCACCTTTATCAACCAGGTGCTGAAGTGTCTTTGCCGCCAAAACTACAAGGTTGACCCCGCCTATCTTTGTCCCGCCAGCCTTTTTTGCTTCTTCAAATGTCGTTTCACGATCTTTTATTGTCGCTTTGCCATTTTTTACCATTTGATCCCAAAGATTCTCATAATAATTTAAATAGTTCGTCCCATCCATGGCAACGTCAGTCGCCCACAAAGACTTATTCCACCTTGATTGCCCCCACATCGCCGTTTCAGTGGGGATGCTAAGTTTTTTCGCAGTTTCTTTTGCGATGAAAGCCACGCAATACCCGCCATCTCGATAGGCACAATCATCAGCATGAACAAAGGTTGTTATTGCTAGGAGCACAAGCAACGAAGCAATTCCCAGTATGCACCTTACTCGCATTCAACCCCCCTTATTTTTTCAACCCGACCGATCTCTGTCTTTCCGGCAACCGTTATATTAACATCACATAAGGACTTAGCATTGTCAGGAGGAACAAAGGCAACCTCCGCAACCGCCCCTATCGGAAATTTTTCAAGCTCGGCAAAGAATTCGCCTTTCTCAAAGGTAATCTGCTTGAGTCCAAATACCTTAAGATTGGGCTCTTTATAAAACAGGGCCAAAGAGGCCAACGTCGATCTTATTTGAAAACTCAAGTTCTCCTCGGCACCATTCCCTTCGTTCAGAACAGTTACAAGATAATAAGGAAGCTTATCGGTTGGTTTTTCCTCTTTGTAGTCAAGGACAAGTTCGCCGATCTTATTGGGAACAGCAGAAGTCGAATCAAAAGAATTATAATATTGTTTGACTACAACATTGGGGGATTTATTGGTAAGCTTTTCAGTTATTAGGATGGTTAGAATAACGAGAATCAATGAACGAACCATTTCGCCAAGATATTTGGATAACCACCCTTTGAACATATCGGCATTTTTACATCCGTTTAGTGGTGTTTACAAGTTTAAATTGCTTTCACGGCTGTTTTGGACTAGTTCCATGTCATTCCTCTATGAACGCGAGTAAAAATAGTAAAAGGTTTTTCACCGTTCTTTTGATCATTATCTGTGCGCTATTCACAGTCACCGCTCTCCCGACGGACAGGGCAAACGAGCTTGTTTATTTTAATGTAAGCAACTTGAAGGTGCATAAACTTACTTGTGTATGGGGCCAGCGTTGCACGAAAAACTGCATCAAGATTCCACGTGCAAAGGCCTATTCTCGTGGCGGTGTACCCTGTAAGGTGTGTGGCGGATGATAATAAAATGAACGAACGGCTCAAACAAACGATGGTATTGATCAACGAGGCCAAGAAGGGAGATAGGGCCGCGTTGAACGAGGTCTGCTCTCGTTATATTAACAGGGTCCATCGTTTGGTCAGGTTCAGGATGGGCGAAAAACTTCGTGCTAAGGCCGAATCAATGGATATCGTCCAAAGCGTAATGACAAAGGCCATCGAAGATATCGGCCAGTTCGATACGGGCAGTGAATCCAAGTTCATCAACTGGCTGGCGAAGATCGTAGAAAATACACTTCGAGACAAGCTCGATTATTTTTCTGCACAGAAAAGAGATGCCTCACGTGAAGACCCGCTGGTTAAAGACGACAAGGGCGATGGGCTTTATTTTTACGACATCCCCGATCACATTTCGCCGACGGTCACGCAAAAGGTCGATTTAATGGAAAGAATGGAGAAACTGGAAGAATCTTTGGATGAGCTTAGCGCGAAACAGCGGGAGGTAGTGATCCTTAGAAATTATGCCGGCATGACGTTCAAAGAGATAGCCGAGGTTTCGGATAGCACAGAGGATGCTTCAAGAATGCTATTTGTCCGGGCCATGGACAAACTGACCGACATCCTAGCAAAGAAGTTCCAGCTATGAATAAGACGCCAAATGAAATATTTCAGGAATATCTGAATGCCCGTCTTCAAGGGGAAAAGATATCCCCAGAGGCGCTGATCGAAAAATTTCCGGAACATAAAGATTTCTTGCTGAAAAAGATCGCGGCCATGGAATTAATGCCATTTTCGGAAAATGATGTCTCGGCGCAAGGAGGCCTCTCCGGCCAGACGATCGGCGATTTCAAGGTCATAAAAGAGATCGGAAGCGGTGGCATGGGGACCGTCTATCTTGCCGAACAGATGTCGCTGAAACGGAAGGTTGCCTTAAAGGTATTATCTCGTTCGCTGTTTGCCGATAAAAAGCTGATAGACCGGTTCCGTAAAGAGGGCCAAATAATCGCTAAACTTCAGCACCACCGCATTGTCCCAGTTTATCTTGTGGGCGAGACCAAAGAGAGCTTCTTTATTGCCATGCAATATGTTGAAGGTTTGCCTCTCTCTAAGCTCATTAAAAATGCCAAGGATGAGGGAAAGAAGCTCCTAGAGCCCGGTGAGGTGAGAGACCTTGTTGCTAGCGAGCTAACTTCCGAGGAGTGTGAAGTTCTTGCCATCCCTTCCGGCGAAACGTGGACGGAGATTGCATGCAATATCATTGAAAGCGTTGCCGAGGCGGTGGATTACGCACATCACCACAATGTCCTTCACCGCGACATCAAGCCATCGAACATTATTCTTACCAAGAACGGTGATCCCGTCCTTCTTGATTTTGGGTTGAGCAAAGACTTAAGCGCCATTGACAACACGGCCACCAAGGAGCTTCTTGGCACCCCGGCATATTCGGCCCCAGAACAGCTTTTCACAAAACACCCATCGCCCGACATCAGGAGCGATATCTATTCGCTAGGCATGACGCTCTACGAACTCCTCACGTTTAACTTGCCGTACGCGGGCGAGTCTTTCGCGGACTTTGTGATATCGGTAAAATCAAAGGAGCCCACACCCCCCAATAAATTTGACCCTTCAATGCCTGGCACGTTGAATTCGATAATAATGAAGGCAATAGATAAGGACGCAAAAAGGCGCTATCAAAACGTTGGCGAGTTTCTGGATGATCTAAAAGCGTTCCTTTCGAACCATTCTGTAAAGATCAAATATCCACCGAAGCGAAACAGGCGGAAGTCTCTTTATGTTGCTGTCGCCGTGGCGTTCGCTGTTGTCCTGCCTCTGCTGGCTCATTATTTTTACACGCATTCGATGAAGATGAATTTGGACGATTATCTTTTCGAGATCGGCAAGGTAAATCAGCAGTTCATTTCTTCAAGCAGTGAAGAAATAAAGGGGGCCAATACGGAAGCCCCGGAATCTAAAATAGCCCTATTGATGAAACTTTATGGGGACAAATACTCGTATTATCTTAATGTCCATCCAAAGAATGAGTCGCTAAAGTCCATTCATGAACATCTGCTCCTTGCCTATAGCCGCGCCTATGATTCCTATGACTGCCTTTTAAAAGGGTTTAACGATGGGTCTGTTAAAATGCTAAACAGTAACGGCGATTTTTCAGATGGCAATTTCGCAAAACCAGACTCGAAATACAAGAAATGCTATTTTGCTAACATCAATCAGTTCAAGAATGAATATTCTTCATACCGGAACATGCTTGCCCCGCTTATTAATAAGGAGGGGCTTAAAACGGAATTTACCCAAGCATTTCCCGAATCCGCCGAGATCGAAAACCTCGTAAAGTGACTTGTCATTGCGAGCCCCGCAGGGGCGAAGCAATCCCCCTAAAGTAATTGCATGTTCGCTTTTGACCTCTAATCCCGCTTTACACAGTGGAGGTCAAAATGAAATACACAACATGTTGTCATTGCGAGGAACGAAGTGACGAAGCAATCCCCCGAATATTAATCGCTGTTCTGCTCTTTCTTATTGCTAGTACTCAATTGGCCCATGCCAGTGCACTTCGCCACGTCGAGCGGGTGATAGACGGCGACACAATAGTCCTCGATGGCGGCGAACGTGTGCGGCTCATAGGCATAGATACGCCGGAGGTCCATCATCCACGCGAACCAGTTCAGTGTTACGGCAGTGAGGCATCTGACTATCTCAAACAGCGGTTGGAGGGGCAGGATGTTTACCTGAAATATCAGGAAGAAAAGACAGATAAATACGGCAGAACACTTGCGTTCGTTTACCTTGGCAAAGACTTAATAAATATGGAAATGGTCAAAGCGGGCTTGGCCTTCGCATACACAAGATTTCCTTTTAAATATGAGCAGATATTTGTTAGAGTGCAAGATATAGCTAAAAAGAAACGTCTGGGCTTATGGGACGTTTGCGTAGTCGAATGCACCGACGTATGCAAAACAAATCCAGAAACTATCCCTCCCTCTCCCCTTGAGGGAGAGGGTCGGGGTGAGGGGTCTGTGAAGGACGAGGAGGCTATATGAAAAAAGTAATTCTGTTAGTCACAGTGGTCATGGTTGTTTTGTGCGCAAGCAAGGCACTCGCCGGCGATGTCATCTCATGGCAAGACGCCGCCCAATACTATGGCCAGCACAAAACAGTGGAGGGAACGGTCGTTCTTACAAAATGCACACCAAAGGTCTGTTTTTTGAATTTTCATCCAGACTATAAAACACACTTTACGGCCGTGATCTTCGCGACTGATTGGAGTAAATTTCCGGCGAATCCCGACAGCTTCTATGAGGGCAAAAAAGTCCGTGTCACCGGCCTGATTAAGGAATATCAAGGCAAACCGGAGATTATTCTAAAGCACCAAGGGCAAATCGAGGTGGTGAAGTGATAAAAAAACTGAAAGATGGGGGCGATCGCAAGACCATTTTCATCAGCAGTGTTCAGAAGGAACTGTTGAATGAGCGGCGTGCTATAAAGGTGTTTGTCGAGGGTGACGCGTTACTCAGGCGCTATTTCAACGTGTTTCTCTTCGAGGACATTCCAGCCAGCGATCGCAAAGTGGGGGCAACAGGAAGAAGCACCCATTACATTCTGGACCGCAAACGGGACATAAAGCGGACAAACAGGACATAAGCTCTTTGATAGTACAAACTGGACATAAACTGGACAAAGTAGACATTTTTAAAATGTATAGGAATTTCAAGTTTGGTTCTCGACTCACTTCGTTCGCTCGAACGATAAAATGTTAGTCTTCGAGCGAGCTTTGCTAAGTCGAGAAGCCTAATTTAAGAGGGGTATAAAATGACCATCGGTCTTCGTATAGGCGGCACGGATAAGGCCACCGATAATCTACAGAAAGAAGAACCCACAGGTTATAAAGAATATTTCACTATCAAGTATAAGAACAACAGAAGGGGGATAACGAACAAAGATAAAGACGCTGAAAGATATGCCAAGTCAGGCTGGGAAGTTGTCAGTGAATCCATTGAACCAGGAAAGTTTAAGGGTGGCGATGCGTGTTGTCTCGGTGTTTTGTGCTTGCCCCTTGCACTTCTGGCCGGTTCCACTGAAGGCTACATCGTCGTCACTTATGGAAAAAGATAATATGAGGCTTCATAATATCATGCAAAGCATTTTGTATCGTGTAGCGCTTGTCTGGCGCTGTCATCAAAAGCCCGAAAGGTCGTTCTTTATAAGAAATAGACAGTTGCCACTGTGTGCGCGCTGTTGCGGTATCCTGTTGGGGATCGTTTTAAGTCCAATAGCTCTGCTCTTCACAGTGAATGGGTATTTTGCAACGATGTTATTAATGCCTTGTATCGTAGATGGAGGAACGCAAGCCGTAAATTTAAGACAAAGCAATCATTGTTTGAGATTTGTATCTGGGATACTGTTTGGAATTGCGTTTCCAGTCGTTATCTTTAGGCTTGGCACGAGGTTTTTATGAACGATCCAAAATCTTTGCAGGAGCGTTTATACCGTTTTGTAAGAAACCATCCGATAATAAGCATCCTTATTGTTCTGTTTATTTGGGTGTCTTTTAAAACAAGTAGGCAGCTACAGCATAATGCTACCACAAAAAAAGAAGTGGCAGTTCAACAAGGTAATGGACAACAAGACGTAGCGCCCTTTAAGAAATTCATCGGTGATATCTGTAATTCACCGGCAAAAAAAGGCGAAATGGTAATATATCAGACCGATGCCGATCTGGTGGTTCCGGCAAATGGTGAACTCGTAACAGTTATTGGAGAAACCTTTGTTGAAAATTCGCCCGTCTATATTGTGGTCTCTGATGGAAAAAACGATACGATGAAGATTAAGAAAGAGTATGTTTGCTATAAAAGGGATGTTGGTGAACCGGCATTAAAGATAGAACCGGTTTTTCGTGCCGCTGATATCATCTATAAGACACCAGCAGAGGCCATTGAGACCGTAGGCAAACCAACGTTCCATAAAGAACCCTTGGTATTTAAACATTCGCAGGAGTATCAAGACGTGACCGGTTCCGGTCCAGAGAGTATTGAAGCCGGAAATATACACTGGGAAAAAGGAGATATCGGTCTGACGGCGGTGTATAAGCCCGGTATAATTGACGGCAAAATAATGACCCTGATGATCTATTTTGACCTTCCTTCAGATGCGGTGGCTAAATCTCCTCTTGATCGTTCCCCCTATGAGATGTTCAAATATGGTTTTCAAAACGCAATGCCGCGTGTGGGCTTGGAACTGCCGAAAGACAAATATGTTGAGCAGGGGAAATGGTTAATATGGAAACCGTATCATAGCGGGAACCAAGAGTTCGAAAGCCTTGAATATAATTGGATGAACAATGACATAACTCTTTCAGGAGTCGATCATGACTGAAAATACAATTTTTACATTATTGCTCATTGTTGTTTTCTTAGGGACTCTGATCTATGGTTTATGGATCAAGCCCCGAAGGTTTAAAGAGGAGGCAGAAAGGCGCAAAGCACAGATCAGGAATGTTCTATCCAAAAGACGCTATGACCTTATTACCGCTTTGGTTGGTTATATCCACGAACGCGTTTGTGACACTAAAGAGCTTGGTTGTTCTGATCCGGTGCTGTTGAGTTATCGTGACCTTAAGGCTTTTTTTGCAGAGAACGGTCTTAATTTAACGGATGCCGAGGCTACACAGCTTATCAATAATGCGGCCAAGGAATGGGGACTTGTCAATTTCTCTCCAAAGGATTGGGAAGAAAAGGTATTGAAACGATTCTTTGGTGAGATCAAAGATGCGCACCTGAAATTTATTGATGGTTTCATAAAAAGGCATCGGCATGAAGAAATTGTTGACGAAGCAGAGTTTGAAAAATTTATGAAGCTTCTTGACAGCGAATCCTGCCATTTATCCCGGCAAGAGTTGCTGACATTTTTCACCTTAAGGATGTTCCATGAAACACTGAAACGGTTTGATACGCTGGCTGAGAAAGCAACAAATGAGAACATGGATGTCGCGCTTCTTAGCATTGCATATTCCGAAGGAGATGAATTGACTGGGAACATTAAACTCTTGTCAGACGCGCTTCGGCGGCATGGTTTTAGTCCAAAAGATTGCGAATTTGAGAGCATATTGGCAAAAATAGATAAGCAAAAGCAAAAAAACGAACTCGATAGATACAAAGCTGATTTGCTGACCGGCAAGCCACATATTTCAATCGAACAAATCGATCTTATGGATGGAACAGAATTCGAACGTTTTCTTGAAGAATTGTTTAAAAATCAAAATTATCGTGTTGAGCATAAGGGAAAGGCCGGTGATCAGGGTGCCGACCTTATTATTGAACGTGGTGGCGAGCGAATTGTCGTTCAGGCAAAATGTTATAGCGATAAAGTCTCCAACACTGCCGTTCAAGAGGTCGTTGCCGCAATAAAGCACTATCGTTGTGATAGCGGAATGGTTGTGACCAATAATTATTTTCAAGATAGTGCTCTGGAATTGGCTAGATCGAATAATATAAAACTTGTAGACCGGGATGAATTGATTAATTGGATATTAAAATATTACTGATAAATAATACAGAGCCGTTTAGGAGATTTATATGAGACAACTTATTGCAATTTTTACCCTGTTATCCACGCTTTTTTTAACAGGCTGTGATTTGTTTAACGATAACCCAGCGCAGGCCTATAATAAATATTTAAAAAACATTGAGAGTTTGTTTCAACGCAATTCTGCTAAAATTTTAAAACAAATATCAGATTCAAATGAGCCAAGTGAATTTTCAGAGAAGGCATATAAGATGAACTATAACCCTGAGGAAACCTCCAGCGATGAAGAGAAAATCATTCGTTTAGTAAATAAGATATGGATAGAATTCTGCAATCGTAACAACCCAACCTGTCAGAAATTTTACAATGAAATGTCACGAATTATAGAACCCGCTGAGTCTAAAGATAAAAATAGCGATTTCAAACTCCGTTTCAATGTAAGAGAGGTTAATTACGACTGGCTGTTTTCTACGATTACGAGTTTAGGTGAAGATCTGGCAACCCAATGTGTTACTGGATCTAAGGGAAAGTTCTATTATAATGATGGGTGTCCCATAAATTATGAAAATTTGTGTTCTGACATGCTCTTTCGTGATGGCAGAGCTTACGTAAAAGCCGTAGATGATAAGTTCAAAGTCCACGAAGTTGAGCTAGAAGATGAGAATAGCTATGAAGTTTTTTTGTCAGAAACTGAAGGGGTAAGAAAAGAAGAGAAACGGAATTATGATGTTCAAAATTCATATAAATATAACGTATGTAAAGCATACGGATTGGCCATTAAAAATAAACCAAATGATATTGCAACAGTTTATGGTAAACCAGATTGGTTTGAATCGATAGGTTTGTTGAATGCTAGTAGGATGATAGGGACTGAAAAATTGCATTTGGTAGATGGCGTGCCAATATTAAGCAATAACATGATCTTTATTTGTGGGGAGTTGTCTCCTAAAGCTTTGGATGGAGCAGAAAATATAAAATTTAGTGCTCCTCGAATATATACTGGCCTCATGAATGCTCAATTAAGTTGCAAAAAAACCATAGAAGAATACTGCAAGCTAACAGGTCAAATTGGCGATAAGATGTTCAAAACTGTAAGAGATAGGTCGTGTGGTGAAAGAAAATTCTTTATGGAAGATATTGAACAAAGTGCTAATAATGACAGAACGGTGACTTTAGCGGAAAAAGAAGAGATGATTACTAATATTAGGAAACTATTTAGTTGGTGTAAGGATGCTATCGATATGGGTTATTCATGGGAAGTGCAATGGCCAAAATGTAACTAGCATGTTAAACTAATTTTAATTATATGATTACAACATTACAATCCTTTTTCATAACAGCTGTTTTCTTTTTGATTTTATCACCATTTTTGGGATGGAGCATATGGAAATATTTTATTTCAGTTACTTTGGTGGTAGTAATAATAGTGCTGAAATTATATGCCCATTTTGATAAAAATAAATGTCAATATTTCATTTCTAAGCATTCAACTGCATTTTCAGAATTTCAAAAAGAGATATTGGAAATTGCTCCATCTCTATTTCTTTCCCAAAAACAATACTACACGTTTTTTATTAAAGCGGATCCTTCTGCCGCAGTTGGTTGGGCCACTATATTGTCAGCAATACTGTTTATATATTCTCTGGTAGTCCACCAGTGGTTAATTGTAGCATTATCTGTCGCAACGCTTATTTATCTTACATTTACAAAAATTAAGGCCACGTTCCCAACGTTCAATAACAGACAAGATTTAAATAGACTTTATTATTTCTATTCAAGGGCTAAACAGATTAAACCTCTTAGTGAATTTGATAAACGAAAATTAGCGCTTGAGCATGAAAATATTAATAAAGTCATAAATAATCTTCTTTATCCTGTGTGATTCCGCTGAGTTGTTGATCGTTCGCTTTTCCCCTCGTTTCCCGCTGTATCTAATGAAAGTCCAATGACCTGACCAGCTCTCTTGCTGGTCTGAAAGTCCCGCCAAAACCAACGGGGCAAGGAGGCACCATGAGGAATATCTATGTAATAGTGTGCTGTCTGATCGGCGGATCACTTTTATTTGCAGGCTGCGCCAGTACGGGAGGTGTAGGCCATGGCCTTACGCCTAAAAATCTTGGGAAAGAAAAGATCGTTGAAAAAAGCGGTAGCCGTCCGGACTGGGCATTTGACCGCCCGATGTATGTGAAAGGAGGCATCGTCTATTCCTCGGGGTTCTTCTCCGATGCCCCCAATCTGGGCAAGGGGCTTGAGGTGGCCACAAAGCTTGCGCAGGCAAAGATGGCAGAGTCGATCAGAATGCGCCTCAAGGATGATTTTACCTATGCCAGCGAAGGCCTCGACGTCGATTCAACGATGCTTGAGCGGATACTCAATACAACGACAGATGAGATGGTCGTGCGAGGCTTCTTTCAAAACAAGCTCTACTACGAAAAGAAACAGGTTATGACACCGACGGGCATAAAGTACCGTTATGACTGCTTCGCGCTGGCGGAGATCACCCGCGAAAATTACATGGATGCCGTCAATAGGGCAATTGGTACCAATATATCCGGGACGGTTAGCGCGGCGTTTCGAAAAAAGGTTGATGAACGGCAACGGTCATTCTTCCGGCTCGGTGAAAAAGAGGAGGCTATTGACAAAACAGAGGAACCCTCGCAATGAAAACAGCCATCCTCATCGCTATTGCCGTAACCTTTGCGGCTAATGTTCTGCCTGGCTCGGTTTATGCAAAACGGGCAGAGTGTAAAAGCGGTGAGGAACTCGTCTTTTCTATTCCCGAGGTAAAGCCCGAATGGATAGATAAACCCCATTCAAAGGAAGGTAGTTTTGAGGCCTTTGTAGGCCTATCAACGCAAAACAATAAGCTGGAAGATGGTATTACGCTAGCCGTCGAAAATGCCAATGGAAGCATCGTGGAGGCGCTGGGACAGGTTATAAAAAAACAAAGCCAGGGTGTTCTGACCTTCGAACAAGATGAAGTGAAGCAAAGCTGGGGGAGCGCCGGAGCGGCGTCATATCTCCAACACAAGGAGCGCCGCGCGATCTACTACGAAAAATGGGCCGCCTATGACAAGTGCAAACCTAAATATCACTACAATGTATGGGTGCAGATAATAGTACCATCGAGCGAGTTCAAGGCGGAGACCTTGAGGGCCGAAAAATACCTGCGGGACATTCAACGGGCCGAAGAGGTAAGGGCAAAGGCCGATCTTATGCCTTCCCCCGAAGCAATGCAGATACGTAACCGGCTGCGGCAACATTCGCCCCCATCTACGGTAAATGATTATTTGGTGCCGGAAGTGTTAAATCCCCAGTTGTATGCGACGCCATCTTATCGTTATGATTTCAGTTGTGGCTCCTTTGCCGTTTATGGCGGCTATACGCACATGCCGTCCGTTAACAGCGAAATGGGAAAACAAGAAAAGGGAGTGTTCAACATCAATTTTGACCTTGAATGGGGGCTGACAAGGAACTTTTGCATGGGCTTTGGAATGGGCTGGGCGATGACAAAAATGGCCAATGACAAGAACGGCCACATTGTCCCTATGTTCTTCAGGTTCGACTACAAGGGGCCATTTGACTCTGATGGGCGCTTTATTGGGTGGTTAGGGGTTGAAATTGGAGGAGTAATTCTTAACAACTTCAAGAAAAGAGACAACTCGAGCAGTCAGAAGGATACTGGAGCATTCATGGCCGGCCCGGCGGGGGGCATGGATATTCGCCTACAAGGCGATCTTTATCTTACATTTGGAGCATCCTATACGCCAATATTTTACAAGAACACAATCCATATGGTCGAGACGCGAGTTGGAATTAGATATTATTTTTGAACATTAGGCCTCGGCATTTATTGATGGGGGCTCCCGCCACCAAAGCGTCGGCGGGCAGGTAAGGATGCCAGCGAGTATATTCAAATAAACTGTGCCGGTTGTGCTTGCCGACCGTCAGACAAGCGAAGTCAATTTAAATTCACTCGGCAGACTGCAAAAGGCGTGACAGACGCCGAAGTTATAATGTGGCTTCAGCCGAAGGCTGATCCGCCTCTGGCGGAGGCGGGCTTTTGCTATACTCGACAGCTTTCTCGATGATCTATGCCGCCA
>Ga0209514_10003767_pt1 | contig 21215 bp, 20 predicted proteins | sample Subgrocontami58m_FD_187452 | JGI IMG/M metagenome (GOLD analysis project Ga0209514, IMG submission 187452) | Subsurface groundwater microbial communities from S. Glens Falls, New York, USA - GMW37 contaminated, 5.8 m (SPAdes) (version 3) | ecosystem: Environmental > Aquatic > Deep subsurface >...
CCGCACCTCTTCCATCGCCTTGCGGAAGTGGCGCGCCGCAATGGAGAACTTGCTGTAGTCTCCCATCTCTCCGCCCTGGTCCACGTACTCGCGGATGGCGAGCATGGTGGCCCTGCGGCAGATGAAGGCGATATCGCCGCCTGAGTAGTCGTTCGTAAGGTCGGCCAGTGTGTCCAGGTTCACGTCGGACGCCAGGGTCTTATTGCGCGTGTGCACCTTGAGAATCTCAAGCCGCGCCTTTGCATCCGGCAGCGGCAACTGGATGATCTGGTCGAACCGGCCGGGGGCGAGCAGCGCCGGGTCCACCATGTCCAGCCGGTTGGTGGCGCCCAGCAGAATGACGCCCCCAAGCTCTTCGACGCCGTCAATCTCGGCCAGGAGGGCGCTGACCATCCGCTCCGTGACCTGCGAGTCCCCGCCGGAGCCGCGATGGGGCGCCAGCGCGTCAATTTCGTCGAAGAACATGATGCAGGGAGCGGTCATGCGCGCCTTCTTGAAGAGCTCGCGGACGTCCTTTTCGCTCTCGCCGACCCACTTGGAGAGGAGCTGAGACCCCTTGATGGAGATGAAGTTCGTGCCGCTCTCGCTGGCGACGGCCCTGGCCAGCAGCGTCTTGCCGGTGCCGGGCGGGCCGGACAGCAGGATGCCCCTGGCGGGCTTGGCGTTGGCGTGCTTGAACAGCGTGGCGTACTTCATGGGCCATTCGATGGTCTCGCGGAGCGCCTGCTTGGCCTCCTCCAGGCCGCCCACGTCCTCCCACTTGACCTTGTCAACGTCCGTGGCGAGCTCACGGATGGCGGAGGGCTTCAGGCCCTTGATGGCCTCCATGAAGTCTTCCTTGTGGACCATCAGCCCCTTGAGCTTCTCCGGCGTTAGCGCGTCCGTGTTGAAGTCAATGGTCTGCATCTCCTTGCGGAGACGTATCATGGCCGCCTCTCGGCAGAGGTTCGCCAGGTCCGCGCCCACGTAGCCGTAGGTCAGGTTGGAGACCGCGCCCAGGTCCACGTCCGGCGCCATGGGCATGGTGCGCGTGTGGATTTTGAGGATCTCCATGCGACCCTTGTAGTCGGGGATGGAAATGTGTATCTCCCGGTCGAAGCGTCCGGGACGGCGCAGAGCGGGGTCCAGCGAGCCGGGAATGTTGGTGGCCGCGATGACCATGACCTGGCCGCGCGACTCCAGTCCGTCCATGAGCGCCATAAGCTGCGCCACGACGCGCTTCTCCACCTCGCCGTACACGTCCTCGCGCTTGGTGGCGATGGAGTCAATCTCGTCCAGGAAGATGATGCTGGGGGCGTTTTCCTGGGCCTCGCGGAAGACCTCGCGGAGGTGGGCCTCGGACTCGCCGTAGAACTTGTGGAAGACCTCAGGCCCGCTGACATAGACGAAGTGGGCGGAAGTCTCTCCCGCCACGGCCCGCGCCGTCAGCGTCTTGCCCGTGCCTGGCGGGCCGTAGAGCAGGACGCCCTTGGGCGGCTCGATACCCAGTTTGGTGAAAACCTCCGGGTGCTTCAGCGGCAGCTCCACGACCTCGCGGACCTGCTGAAGCTGCGCGCCCAGACCGCCCACGTCCGTGTAGGAGACCTTCTGACCTTCCTTGGTCTTGTCTCCCGCCTTCACCTTGACCGCCGTATCCGTTCCGACGACCACCGGTCCCTCCGGGTCCGTGGACCCCACGATGAAGTCGATGGCGGGCAGGTCACCGCGCTCCAGACGGGTCTTGTCCCCCTTGTCAACCACCATGCCCTGAAGATGGCGGGACAGCTCTTCCGTCGTCTTGCCCGCGGGGTCGGAGAAGGTGGTGAGGGCGGACAGGTTGACCTCTTTGCCCAGGACGTACGTGGCCTTGCTGACGGTGATGGACTCTCCGAGCCCTACTTTCGCGTTGATGCGGACGAGGTCGTCAATTTGGATGACGCCCTTGCCCCGCTCGGTCGTGTACGTGCGCATCACCTTGGCGTGGGTCGTGCGCTTCCCGTCCAGGCGGACGACGTCGCCGATGACGGCGCCTATTCGCTCCATGTCCTGAGGGTCTATCCGCGCTATGCCGCGACCCGTGTCGCCGGCGGGCGCCTCCGCGACCTCCAGTCCTATGTTCTTTTCGTCGCTTTTGGTAGTTCCGTCAGACAAGAGATCCGCCTCCTCGCAGTAAGCCCGGGAAAGGGCCAAATTTCGGGGTGCTCAGCTATCTGAGCGCCATAGGGGGCCAACCGGACTACACGGTAGCATCTCCATTATAGCTTGTCAAGGAACTGTCCATCCGTGCAATTGCTCTCCGTGTTGTCGTGGCGTAATGTGATGGATGAGGGCCGGGAGGCGGGCGGCCCTGATGGGGGGCGGTTCGTGGACTACCACGTGGGCACGTCAGGCTTCGTGTACCGGCACTGGTCGGGTGTGTTCTACCCGCCGGGGCTGCCGCAGGGCCAGTGGCTGGCATACTACGCCCGGCGCTTCGCCACCGTGGAGTTGAACAGCACCTTCTACCACCTGCCGTCCGAAGCCGCCTTCGACGGCTGGCGGGCGCGCACGCCGGAGGGCTTCGTTTTCGCGGTCAAGGCGAGCCGTTTCATCACGCACATCAAGCGGCTGCGCGCCGCGGCGGCGCCCGTGCGGACCTTCCTGGAGCGGGCGCGGCGCCTGGGCCAGAGGCTGGGGCCGGTGCTCTACCAGCTCCCGCTGCAGATGCGGCGCGACGATGGTCTGCTGGAGGCGTTCCTCGTGCTGCTGCCGAAGGAGTACCGCCACGCCTTCGAGTTCCGCAACGAGATCTGGTTCGCGGACGGCGTCCTGGACCTGCTACGCTGGTACAACGCAGGCTTCTGTGTGATGGACATGGTGGGCTATCGCTGCCCCCTGACAGCCACCGCCGACTTCGCGTACGTGCGGTTCCACGGGCCATCGGGAGCGTACTTCGGTCCGTATTCGGACGCAGAGCTGCGGGAGTGGGCGGGAAAGATACGGGGGCTGGCCTCTGGACTGGATGCGGCGTACGTCTACTTCAACAACGACGCGGGCGGCGCGGCGGTCTCCAACGCGCTTACGCTGGGGGAGATGCTGAGGGAGTGATGACCTTACCCCCGTCGGCTCCCACAGGGAACCGCAGGTTCTCTGTACTCTCTCCGAGCGAAGGTATTATTGGGCGAGTGTGTGAATGGGAAATGTGGCACGGCCCTATCGTTCCTCGCGGAGTCCCTCGCAGGAAGGACCATGCGAGGAAGTTCTCCACCGACGACGCACAGAGAGCGACGGATTGGCGCTGTGGGAGACGCATACGAACGTCGCAATCAACGAGTCGGGCCGGGTGTCCGTGCGCCCAGTGAGCGGTCGCGCAGCCAGGTACGCCTAGTGCATATGGGCGTGGTCGCCGCCCGCGGACGCTGCATCATACCCACGCATGGCGTCGTACCGCGCGACCTGCTCCTGAGTCAGCAGCGGCAGCGTCTCCAGGTGCGTCGCCAAGTGGGCAAGGCGTAGCTCGCCGCGCAGGCTCTCCACCTGCCGCACCTGCGCGGCGAGGGCTTCCGGCGTGACCGTGTGGGTGCGGAACATCTCCTCCAGTCGCGCCTCCTCTATGAGCACGTTCTCCCCCAGCGCCGTCGTCCGCTCCTTCATGCGCGCGTACAGGCGGGACACTGTGTCCCTCTGCTCCGACGTCAGGCTAATCTGCGTCTGCATGTCCAGGAGGTGCTTCGGTCCTGGGTAGCCATTCAGCTCGGCGGCGCGCGCCTGTCCCATGCCGTTGCCGTCCCGCAGATCGCGCACCTCCTGCGTCGTGAGCCCCTGGATACCGGGGTAGGCGTCGCTGCGCGCGTAGGGCGAAGCCGCCGCGCCCCGCTCCAGCACGGCGACGCGGTCCGCGAGCATTTGCGTCTGCGCCGCGAAGAAGGCGATGCCCGACGCGCCCACGGCGGCTACAATGATCAAGGCGACAAACATCCAGCGCATGTGATACCCCTCCCTTGTGCCAGTAACTATAAACTCTCCTTGAGCTTCCGTGCCAGCCGCAGCGTCATCCCCGGCACGGCGGCCACCTCCTCCACGGGCGCCTCGCGGATGGCCTGCACGCTGCCGAACCGGCGCAGCAGCATCCGCTTGCGCTTGGGGCCGATGCCCGTCACGTCGTCCATGACGCTGCGGATGCCCTTCTCCGAGCGCAGGTTGCGGTGGTAGGTGATGGCGAAACGGTGCGCCTCGTCGCGCAGGCGTTGGACGAGGTGCAGCGCGGGCGAGGAACGCGGCAGCAGGATGGATTCCGTTCGCTGTGGCACGAAGATCTCCTCACGCTCCTTTGCAATGCTCGCCACGGGCAGCCCCGCCATGCCCATCTCCTGCAGTACCTCCTGCGCCGCCGCCAGATGGCCCCTGCCGCCGTCAATAAGCACGAGGTCGGGCAGCACGCCGAAGGACTCATCTTCCTTCGCTTTCGCGGGCGCATGGCCGTCGCCTTCGACGCCTGAGACAGGGGGCGCTAGGTGTTTAAAGCGGCGACGCAGCATCTCCTGCATCATGGCGTAGTCGTTGGGGCCGGGCACCGTCTTGATGCGGAAGCGGCGGTAGTGCGCGCGCCTCGGCTTGCCGTCCTCGAAGACGACCATGCTCCCCACGGCGTTGGTGCCCTGGATGTTGGAGATGTCGTAGCACTCGATACGCCTGGGCGCGCGCGGCAGCTCCAGATGCTCACCCAACTCGTCGAGAGCGTGGGCCAGCGCGTCGGCGTCGGTCATGAAGCTGACCCGCGCCTGGGCGAGTCCCTCCCTGGCATTCTCGGCGACCATCTGCACCAGCCTGCGTTTGCCGCCGCGCAGGGGCGCTTCGATGCGGACGCGGCCTCCCCGCTGAGACGTCAGCCACGCCTCGATGTCGGCCTTCTCATCGGGGATGATCGACGTCAGGATGGACGACGGGACGAACGACGCCGCGTGGTAGTACTGCTTAATGAAGCTGCCCATGACGGTGGCGTCGCTTTCACCTTGGACGCCCTGCATGACGAAGTGGTCGCGTCCGATGATTTTGCCCGCGCGGACAAAGAAGACCTGCACATGCGCCTCGTCGCGGGAGCGGGCCATGGCGATGATGTCTTCGTCCACCATGCGCATGGAGACTTCCTTCTGCTCCTGGATGACGCGCTCCACGGCATGGGCCTGGTCGCGCAGGGCGGCGGCGCGCTCGAACTCCAATCGTTCGGAGGCCTCGTCCATGCGCGCGCGCAGGTCGTCAAGCACCTGGTCGGCCCTGCCCTCCAGGAACTTGATGACGTCGTCAATGACCTTGCGGTATTGCTCCCTGTCGGCCAGGCCCACGCACGGCGCCACGCAGCGGTGAATGTAGTACTCCAGGCACGGGCGCGGGTCGTCGCCGGTGATCGTCTTGGTGCACGAGCGGTAGGGGAACAGCCGCTTGAGCAGGTCGAGGGTCTTGCGGACGGAGCCGGCGCTGGCGAATGGGCCGAAATACCGGCCGCCGTCCTTCTCCATGCGCCGCGTGATATAGACGCGCGGAAAGGGGTCCGCGAGGTCAATCTTGAGGTAGGGGTAGGTCTTGTCGTCCTTGAGCTGGACGTTGTAGTGGGGTTTGTGGCGCTTGATGAGGGTGTTTTCCAGGATGAGCGCCTCGGCGTCGCTGCCCGTGACGATGTACTCCAGGTCGGCGATGTGCGCCACGAGCTGGGCCGTCTTGGGTGAGTCCAGGGAGGACTGGATGCCGAAGTAGGAGCGGACGCGGCTGCGCAGGCTGGCGGCCTTGCCCACGTAGATGACGTGGCCCGCCTCGTCCTTCATGATGTAGACGCCGGGCCGAGTGGGCAGGCTGGCGACGCGTCCCCTGAGCCTCTCGGCGCTCATAGCCATAACAATCTATTGTAGCACCGAGACGGGGCGTGGGGTGCGGCGGGGAGCTACCGCAGAAGGATGCCCTGGCCCTCCATGACCTTGAGGACGACCATCACCACCGCCACGATGCTCGTGAGCAGGGCAAGGGTCAGGAAGTCGCTCTTCAGGTGGCGGACGTCCGGGGTCAGTATCTGACGGGGGCCTTTCGTGACCGGAAGGGGAGCGCTTTTCTTAGCAGGGGCGGAGGCGGGAATAGTTGCCGGCGCGGGCGTTGGCGCCGCGGCTGTGGCCACGGGAGCGGCTGGCCCGGCGACTGCCGACGCGTCGCCATGCTGTCGCGCCTTCTTGCGCCTGGCTAGCTCGTGGTGCCGCGCGGCGATGCGCCTGGACTGTTGCTTGGGCATGTGTCTAACGTCCTCCGCTAAGCTCGCACTATTATACAGCAGGACAGCAAAAGAGGGTAGCCCTGCAAACGAAGACGCCATCGTCGGCCTTGCGGAACGTGCCATTGGGGCAAGCCGCGGACGTTTACAGCGCCCGTCCCCGGCGCTATTGTGAGAGTAAGACGAGTCGTGAGGCGGTAGGGGATGGCAAACGCCAGCGCTGACATCGTTATTGACGGCGGCGAGAAGTCGGGCAGCGGCACGATTGTCCGCATGGCCGTGGCGCTGGCCGCGCTCACGGGGCGCTCACTGCGCCTGTACAACATCCGCGCCCGGCGCGCGAAGCCCGGCCTGGCGCATCAGCACCTCACGGCCATCGAGGCTGTGCGCGAAGTGTGTGGCGGAACGCTGGACGGCGCGATGGTCGGCTCGCGCGAGATAGTCTTCCGTCCCGGCCCGGACGTGCGCGGCGGCAGCTATCGCTGGGCCATAGGCACGGCGGGATCCACAACGATGCTGGCCCTCTGTCTCCTTCCCGTCACCGCCTACGCCTCCGGCCCGTGCGTGTGCCGCGTCGAAGGCGGGCTGTTCCAGGACTTTGCCCCGTCGTTCTTTCACTTCCAGCGGGTGTTGCTGCCTGCCCTCAGGCGCATGGGGCTCTCGGCGGAGGCCACGATGCACCGGCCCGGCTATGTTCCGCGCGGTGGTGGAGTCATAGAGGTGCGTGTCGAGCCTGTCCGCGCCGCGCTGCGGCCACTGGCGCTTGCCGAGCGACGGGGGAGGCCTCGACTTCGTGGCGTCGCGCTGGCGTCGCGCCTGGCGGAGCGCCGCGTCGCCGAGCGGATGGCCGCGCGCTGCAACGACGTGCTACGCGGCCAGGGCTACGCCGCGGAGTTCGACATCGTGAATGACACATCATCGCCGCAACCGGGTGCGGCGCTGGCCCTTTTCGCCGAGTATGAGAATGGCTGTGTGCTGGGCGCCGACCAGGCGGGCGCGCCCGGTCGGGCCTCAGAGGCCATCGGCGAACACGTCGCCCGCGCGCTGTTGGAAGACATTGGCACGGGGGCGACGGTGGACCGCCACCTGGCGGACCAGCTCATCGTGTTCGCGGCGCTGGCGGACGGCGTCAGCGAGTTCGTGTTGCCTGCCGTGACGGACCATGTGGAGTCCAATTTGTGGCTGGTGGAGCGCTTCCTGGGCGTTCGGACGGAGTTGCTCGGACAGCGGCTCCGCGTCACAGGCGCGGGGTACGTCCGTCGGCAGGCCCACGAGTCTCTCGACCCGCGTGCTGACGGTAGCTAGCTGACCAAGTACAGCGTGGGGTAGATGAACACCCACGCCACGTCAACGAAGTGCCAGTATTTGACCGCCGCCTCGGCTCCCCATGAGTTCCCGCGGGTGAAGCGCCCGTTCCTGCCCAAATAGTAGATGATAGCCAGCAGGACGATGCCGGAGACCACGTGGAACGCGTGGACGCCGGTCAGAGTGAAGAAAATCGTTCCGAAAATGGTGGATGGCGGGAAGAAGTGGAAGGCTTCGTACCACTCGAAGATGACGCCCAGCACGAAGACCAGCCCGAAGCCGATGGTGTAGAGGATATTCCGACGGAAAAGTTTCTGGTCGCCACAGGTGGCCCCCATTTCCGCGCGGTAGGCGGTGAGGCTGCTCAAAAGCAGGACGATGGAGATGGCGAACCCCAGGGTCTGGTTGAGCTCCAGAGGCCGGGCTACGCCCTGCAGGTAGAAACGGCTGGACAGGAGCGCCGCGAAGAGGAAGCTCTCCGACAGGAAGAAGAGCCAGAGACCGATGCGGTTGATGGCCAGTCGGCTGTGGGTGCCGTGGGCGGCGTGAATTGCGGTTGCTGCGGGCATGTCAGTTACTCCTCCGGGTGGGGGTGTCGGACGTGGCCGATGTGCATGAAGTACTGGACGATGGGCCACGCGCCGACGAAGGCGAACGGGGCCAGGACAAGCCAGTTGTCTTTCGTCATCCTCACGCCTATCACGAACTCCACGATTTCAATCACCATGACCACGCCGAAGACGATGAGCCCGCGCTTCAGCTTCTTCCCAAGGTCGGCGCTTTCCGTCGCGCCGTATTTTGTCGGATTGTCCATATCTGATTATGCCCTCCCTTAGTGACTCTGGGGGCCGGCGGGGGTGTGGGCGGCCTTCGGGGCGCTCGTAGCGCTGGGAACGCCATAGTCGTACTGGTTCCCCGCGACCACCGGCTGGCGCGGGAAGTTCTCCAGCGGTGGTGGGGAGGAGGTCTGCCACTCCAGCGTGGTGGCGCGCCACGGGTTGTCGCCCGCCGCCGGGCCGCGGATCCAGGCGCGCACAAGGTTGAAGACCATGACCAGGAAGCTGGCGCCCAGCATGAAAGCGGAGATGCTGATGAACAGGTTGAGGTCGGCCATGCTGGCGGGATAGTCGAACACACGGCGGTTCATGCCCTTGAGTCCGACCGCGAACATGGGGATGAACGTAAGGTTGTAGGCGATAATCATCCACCAGAAGTGGAGCTTGCCCAGCTTCTCGTTGTACATGCGGCCGGTGATCTTGGGGAACCAGTAGTAGAGGCCGGCCATGAGTCCGAATATCTCGCCGCCCATGATGGTGTAATGGAAGTGGGCGACGACGAAGTAGGTGTTCTGGAGCTGAATGTCCGTGGGGACGTCCGCCAGGTAGATGCCGGTGATGCCGCCGACGAGGAAGTTGAACACGAAGCCCAGGGCGAATAGCATGGGGGTCTTGAGCCACAGCCTGCCCTGCCAGATGGTCCCGATGGCCGCAAGGAACACGACGCCCGTCGGAATGGAGATTAGCTCCGTGGTGACCATGAACGGGAGGTGCAGGAAGTTCGGCATGCCGCTGACGAACATGTGGTGCGCCCACACGATGAAGCTCAAGCCCACGATCGCCAGGAAGGCGCCCGCCGCCCACTTGTATGCGAAGACCGGCTTGCGGGAGAAGTGCGCCAGTACTTCCAGGGCGGCGCCGAAGCCGGGCAGGATCATGATGTACACGGCCGGGTGGGAGTAGAACCAGAAGACGTGCTGGTACAGGAGGGGCGCTCCGCCGCGCGTCGCGTCGAAGAACGCCATGCCCGCCACGCGCTCAAGGATGACCATGATGAGGCCGTAGGCGACGAACTGGGTCGCCGTCAGGCTGATCAGCGAGGCGGCGAAGATGGACCAGACGAAGATGGGGATGCGGCCCCATGTCATGCCGGGGGCACGCAGGGTGGTGATGGTGGTGAGGAAGTTGAGCGCGCCCAGGATGGAGGAGAAGCCAAAGGTAAGGAACGCCAGAAGGAAGAAGAGCTGGCCCGTGGCGTTCACTACGGAGAGCGGCGGATAGGCGGTCCAGCCGGAGTCAAAACCCCCGAAAAGCGGAGAGAGCAGCAGCAGCACCGCCACGGGCGGGACGATCCAGAAGCTCAGGGCATTGAGGCGGGGGAAGGCCACGTCCTCCGCGCCGATGAGCAGCGGCACGGTGAAGTTGGCGAATCCGCCGATGATGGCGGCCACGGCCACGGCCACCATCAGGATGCCGTGCAAACTCATTGTGGTGGCGAATTCAATGGGCCCCATGATGTTGCGGCCGGGCGTCATGAGTTCCCACCTCATGAGCATGGCCAGGCTGCCGGCCAGAAGCATCACGAGGATGAATGTGACGGTGTACTGGACGCCCACCACTTTGTGGTCGGTATTGAAGGCGAAGTATCGCTGCCAGCCCTTGGCTGTGCTGACCTTGGCCTTCAGTCCAAACCACTCGCGCGCCCACTGGTCCCACATGCCGACGCCCATCAGCCAGCCCGGCAGGGCGAAGAGGTATCCCAGCGCGATGGTGGGCTCGCCGGGGTCAGCGCGCCCGGAGAGGGCGGACAGCCCGATACCGAGACCCGCGCCGATCAGATAGCCGATGGCGGCGAAGACAAGGCCCTTACCTATCGGTCCCAGAGCGGAGAGAACGGCCATGAGCGCCCTCCTTGGACACTACTGCTTTTTCTGCTGCTGCGCGACCCACGCCTCGAAGTCTTTCTGTTCGACGATGCGGACGGGGATGCTCATCATTCCATGCCCGGCGCCGCACAGCTGGGTGCACTGAAGCCGAATGGTGTCGTCCGTGCTGGCGGAGCCTATCCGGTTGGGCGTGGCGTAGGCCTGGGTGACCAGACCGGGTACGGCGTCAAGCTTCACCCGGAAAGCGGGGACCCAGAAACCGTGCAGGACGTCTCTCGCGGTGATATCAAAGCGGACGTGCTTGTTGACGGGAAGCACCATCTCCTTGCCTGTCGTCGCATTGCCGTAGGAGGGGTACGTGACCTGCCAGCCGAAGCGATAGCCATCCACCTGGACGACCAGGTCGGGCTTTTCCGCGGCGTCGGCGAAGAGCTCCATCATGCCGGTGATGCCCGGGTGGATGATGACAACAAGGCACAGGGCGCTCGTGATGATGAACCACACGGCGACGACGGTCTTGTTCGTGTGCACCTGGGGCCCGCCCGTGGTCGGCTCGCCCTCGACGCGGAACCGGAAGATGCTGTAGATCAGCGTCACGACCACGAACATGAAAACGGGGACGGCCAGGAGGGTCAGAGTCCGGAACGCGTCGTCCGCGACCTTCGCTTCTCGAGCGGCGGCCTGGGGGAAGAAATCAACCGAGCCGACAACCAGGAGTCCGAGCACCGTCAGGATGGTCCACAGGGTAGCGACTATCAGGGTATCGCGCCTCACACAGCCTCCTTCAGTCCGGCGGCCAGCCGGCGTCAGGCCCGGAATGGACACACAAACGCTATTAGTTTAGGAGGTATGGCGTTCCCAAAATAGGTGCGGATGCATCCTTTTCTCCGCGAAGGGGAGGATGCCGATGGGAGGATGGGGGGGACGGCCCCGGCGCCAGCCGGGGCCGCCTAAATCAGCTTGTGCTCCGAGGCGAAGACCACGGCCTGCAGTCGGTTCTGCACGCCCAGTTTGGCGAGCACCCGGTTGATGTAGTTGCGCGCCGTGACGATTTGTATGGACAGGGTGCTGGCCACCTTCTCCGTCGTCATGCCTGAAGCGAGAAGTTGAAGCACCTGCGTTTCGCGGCGGGAGAGCTGCGGAAGCGGAGTCGTGTCGTCACGCGCGGCCTCCGTCGCGTGCCCGTTGCCTTCGACCAGCAGGTCCCGCAGCGCCGTGCTGGCCTTGCGGGCGAACTCCTCTGTATGGCGGTGCCCGGTGACGTCGCGGAAAAGATGAACGACGCGAAGCGCGTTCCTTTCAGCCTTCGGGATGACGATGCTCATGTTCAGCCACTTCACGTCACCGTCGCGCAGGGAGCAGAGGACGTCGTAGTCTGGTGTGGGACGGCCGCGCCGCGCCTTCGCAATCACCGGACAATTGCGCCTGCAGAAGCGATAGTTCTGCGGCGCCCTGCCCGCCACCACCTCGTGACACGGCTTGCCAAGCACCTCCTCCGCTTTGAGGCCGAGGATGCGCTCGGCGCTGGGACTCCAGTACATGATGCGCTGATGGGAGTCCACGACGCACATGCCGTCGTGCGTAACGAGACCTTCCCAGAATGAGTTGTTCGCAAAGGCCTTTGGTTTGCGTGGCATGGCGGAATTTCTCAACCGCTGGACTGCCAGACACCATATCACAGAATGGTGAAGAATTCCACAGATGTGTTCATGAAAGGACGCCCCGGCGAGGCGGCGTACGACGCTGGCTGCTATAATAACAATCTGGACTCTGGCATAGAGTTGCGTGATGCCTAACATCTGTCTGCACATGCGCATCGCCCTGGAGGCGTCGGACCGCCTGGGCATGACGGCCCTGGAGCGCCACTTGGGTAGCTTTCTGCTGGGATCCACAGCCCCGGACGTGCGCGTGAGCTTGGGATGGCGGCGGGAGCGCACCCATTTCTTCGACCTGGCGAAGGACGGCGTGGGCGCGGGTGTCCAGGGCCTCTTCCGCGCGTACCCGGACCTTCTGGCGCGGGCGCGTGTGAACGAGCCTACGCGCGCGTTCCTGGCCGGGTACATCACGCACCTGCTGCTGGACGAGACGTGGATTGTGGACATCTACCGTCCCTACTTCGGCGCTGGCTCGGCGCTTGGCGGCGACGTGCGTGCGAACCTGCTGGACCGTACCCTGCAGTACGAGATGGACCGTCGTGAGCGGGAGGACCAGCGGACTCTCGCCCTGTGGCGGCGCGCGCTGGCGGACGCGGGCGACGGCGTGCGGGTGAACTTTCTCAACGGCCTGACGCTGCGGCAGTGGCGCGACTTCGTAGTGCGCGCGGCCAACCGCAACCCCAGCTGGGAGTATTTCCGCGGCCTTGTCGAGCGCATGTTCGTGGGGCCGAAGGCGCTCTCGCGGGCTGAGATGGAGGAGTACCTTGCCCAACTGCCCGCGGCGCTCAAGCGCCTGGATGGGCACGTGCCCGCGGACACGCTGGCCCAATTCCGCAGTCGGGCTATGAGCAGGTCGCTGAACGCCTTCAGGATATACCTGTCATGAGAATCGTTCGCGGCGCCGCCGCCGCACGGACAGACCTGTTGCGCAGGCCGCCTCCCGACGCCGCGGAGGTGCCTCAGTCCGTGCTGGACCGCCTGCGCGCGCTGTTCGGCGAGCCGCTGACGCCGGAGCAGGCCGTGGCGCGCATCATCCGCGACGTGCGTGAGCGCGGCGACGCCGCCATCCGCGACTACACGCAGCGCATTGACGGCGTCGCGCTGGACGCGCTGGAGGTGCCGCGGCAGGAGATAGAGGCGGCCTACAAGCAGGTGGAGCGGCCCGTGGTCAAGGCGATGCGCCTGGCCGCGGAGCGCGTGCGTGCCTTTCACCAGCGCGGCATGCCCAAGGGCTGGATAGACATGGACGCCGGCCTGGGCGAAATGGTGCGCCCGCTGGAGCGCATAGGCGCGTACATTCCGGGAGGCACGGCGGCTTATCCGTCCACTGTTCTGATGACGGTCGTTCCCGCCAAGGTGGCGGGCGTCCCGGATGTCGTTCTGACGACGCCCGCGCGGAAAGGCGGCGAGGTGCCGCCGGTCGTGCTGGTGGCCGCGGACATCGCCGGTGTGGACAGGGTCTATCGCGTGGGCGGCGCGCAGGCCATCGCGGCCCTTGCGCACGGCACCGAGAGCGTGCCGCGGGTGGACAAGATATTCGGGCCGGGGAACCTGTTCGTCATGCTCGCCAAGCGCCAGGTCTTCGGCGCGGTGGGCATTGACGCGCTGCAGGGGCCCACGGAGACGCTTATCGTCGCGGACGACACCGCGGACCCCGCCATCTGCGCCGCCGACATGCTGGCCCAGGCGGAGCACGACGTGCTGGCCGCGCCTCTGCTCATCACCACGTCCGCGGCGCTGGCGGAGCAAGTGCGCCGCGAGCTGGACCGCCAGATGGAGACTCTTGAGCGCAGGGAGATTGCGGCGGGGGCGCTGTCCAACCGCGGGGGCATCGCCGTGGTGGACACGCTCGCGGAGGCCGTTGAGCTGGCGAACGAGTACGGGCCGGAGCACCTGTGCCTGCTGGTCCGGGACCCGTGGGCCTGGGTGGACCGCATCAGAAACGCGGGCGGCGTGTTCGTCGGGGAAGGCTCGCCGGAGGTCTTCGGCGACTACGTGGCCGGGCCGAGCCACGTGATGCCCACCAGCGGCACCGCGCGATTCAGCGGGCCGGTGAACATCCGCGACTTCTTCAAGGTGACGAGCGTGGTCGCTCTGCGGGGAGACGTGCTCACCGAGCTGGCGGAGGCGGCCTCCGTGATCGCCCGCGCCGAAGGGCTGACCGCGCACGCCCGCGCCGCGGAGCTGCGGCTGGGCAGGCCACCCGCCGCGCGGAAGATGCCCGCTCCCATGCCCGTTCGGAAGCGAAACTCTCGCCCTGAGAAGGGGTAAGGCAGTGGCCTCACAGGAAAGCCGCGGGCAAGACCCCCTCGCCCGGCTCATCCGCCCGCACCTGCTGCGGATGGCGGGCTACCAGCCTATACGTCCCGTGGAGGCCGTGAGCGAGGAGGAGGGACGCCCCGCCGCCGACATCGTGAAGCTGGACGGGAACGAGAACCCGTACGGCTGCTCGCCGCGCGTGCGCCATGCCCTCGCCGAGTTCCCGTGGTACCACCTGTACCCGGACCCGGAGCAGAGCCGCCTGCGGACGGCCCTGGCCCGGTACATGGGGCTGAAGCCGGAGAACATCGTTGCGGGCGCGGGCAGCGACGAGATCATTGACCTGCTGCTGCGCCTGACGCTGGAGCCGGGCGACGCCGTGGTGGACTGCGTGCCCACCTTCGGCATGTACCGCTTCTCCACGGAGCTGTGCGGGGGCCGCGTTGTCGCCGTGCCACGCCGCGCCGACTTCGGGCTGGACATGCCAGCCGTGACGCGGGCGCTGGGCGGCGCCAAGGTTACATTCGTCGCCTCGCCCAACAACCCGTCGGGCAACCTGCCGCCTCAGGCCGAAATAGAAGAGCTGTTGAAAGGCGGGGTACTGGTTGTGGTGGACGAGGCGTACCACGAGTTCAGCGGGGAGACCGTCGCGCCCTTGGTCCCGCGCTACCGTAATCTGGTGGTCCTGCGCACATTCAGCAAGTGGGCCGGTCTGGCGGGGCTGCGCGTCGGCTACGGCGCCATGGCCCCGGAGCTGGCCGCGCGGCTGATGCAGATCAAGCCGCCGTACAACGTGAACGCCGCCGCCGAGGTGGCCGCGCTGGCCGCCTTGGAGGACGCGACGCACCTCCACGAGACCGTGCGCAAAATCGTCGCGGAGCGCGAGCGCCTGTCCACGGAGCTGTCGCGGATGCCGTACCTGACGGTGTACCCGTCGCGGGCCAACTTCCTGCTCTGCCGCGTCGCGGGCGTCGGCCCTTCCGCGGAAGGGTTGCACGCGGCGACGCGCCGCAAGGGCGTTTTACTTCGCTACTTCAACACACCGTACCTGAAAGACTGCCTGCGCGTCAGCGTGGGCCGGCCGGAGGACACCGACCGGCTGCTGACAGCCCTGCGCCAGGCGTGGGAGGAGTGCCGTGTCAGAGCGTAAAGCGCGCGTCGAGCGGGCCACGGGCGAGACGACTATCAAGGTCTCATTGGACCTGGACGGGACGGGGAAGTACCGCGTCGCGACGGGGATGGCGATGCTTGACCACCTGGTGGCGCAGCTTGCGCGCCACGGGCGCTTCGACATGGACGTCGCGGCGAAGGCGCTGAGCGACCCGGACGGGCACCACCTTGCGGAGGACCTGGCGATTGTGCTGGGGCGCGCGTTCAGCGAGGCGCTGGGCGAGCGGCAGGGCATCACGCGCATGGGGCATGCCATCGTGCCGCTGGACGAGGCGCTTGCGCTGGTGGCGGTGGACGTGGGCGGACGCGGCTATGCGGTCATTGACGCGCCGATGGACGGCGAAAAGATCGGCGACATGCCCTCCGACATGGTGCGGCACGTGCTGGAGACGCTGGCGCGGGAGGCGAAGATCAACCTGCACGCGCGCATCTTGGCCGGGGTGAACGACCACCACCGCGCGGAGGCGCTGTTCAAGGCGCTGGCCCGCGCTCTGGACCAGGCGACGCGCCGCGACCCGCGGACCGCGGGGCAGGCGCCCAGCACCAAGGGCGTTATCGAGCGGTAGCCGTCCGCCTGCGCCCGCGCGCCGCCGCCTGCGACGGCGCTTTGCCCGCTCCGTTCCGCGTCTCCTCAAGCTCGTAGCGGAACAGCTCAATGACCGGGTTGGCGAGGAGCGTGCGGCACATCTCCTGGACGCGGGCGTTGGCTTTATCGCGCGTCGGCTCGTCCACCGTGATCTCGATGTACTTGCCGACGCGGACGCCCTTCGCGCAGTCGAAGCCGAGCGTCTGGAGGGTGTTGCGGACGGTCAGGCCCTGGGGGTCGTTGACTGTGGGCTTGAGGGTGACGTAGACCTTCGCGAGATACATCTGTTTCGTGTCCACCTTTTCATGAGGCGATGTGTTTAGTATAACCGAGGTCGGGTAACCTCATCCCTCCGGCGGGCCGCGATGCGGTCCTGCACCCGCGAATAAAGCCACTCCTACCGCAGCTTCTCCCCCGTCAGCAGCCGGAAGACCTCCTGATAGCGCTCGGACGTGCGCCGCACGATCTCCTCCGGCAGCGTTGGCGCGGGCGGCTCCTTGTTCCAGCCGGCCGCCGTGAGCCAGTCGCGCACGATCTGCTTGTCGAAGCTGGGCTGTGACGCACCCGGCGCGTACAGCTTCGCGTCCCAGAAGCGGCTGGAGTCCGGCGTCAGCATTTCGTCAATGACGCACAGCTCGTCGTCAATGTACCCGAACTCAAACTTCGTGTCCGCGATGATGATCCCCTTCCGGCGGGCCTCGTCGTGGGCGAAGGTGTAGATGGCGATGGACTTGTCCCGAAGCGCCCGTGCCGTCGCCTCTCCGGCCATATCGGCTACTTGCTGAAAGGACATGGGCAGGTCGTGGCCCGCCTCCGCCTTCGTCGTGGGCGTGAAGAGCGGCTCCGGCAGGCGGTCGCTCTCGCGCAGGCCCTTCGGCGTGGGCATGCCGCCGATGGTGCCGTGCGCCCGGTACTCCGTCCACGCGGAGCCGGACAGGTAGCCGCGCACGACGCACTCCGCGTCAACGCGCTTCGCCTTGCGCGCCACCGTCGCCCGTCGCGCGACCTCCGGCGGAAGGGCGGCGATAGCGCCGGCCACGGACAGCTTGGCGGTCTTGTCCCGCTCGTACGCCATCGCGACGAGGTGGTTCCGGCACAGGTGGGCCGTCTTCCGGAACCAGAAGGCGGAGATCTGCGACAGGACGGCCCCCTTCTCCGGAATGCCGTTGGGCAGGACGACGTCGAAGGCGGAGATACGGTCGGTGGCGACCAGGAGCAGGTAATCGCCCAGGTCGTAGTTGTCCCGCACCTTGCCCCTGTGCAGCAGGTTGGGCAGGTCGGTCCTGAGCAGGACGGACATGGCGCTCCTCGTTTCTAGCCGATGGTCCCGAAGGCCATCAGCACGGCAATGGCGATGATAACGCCGAAGACAATGGCCAGGCCCGCGAGCATGAGCCAGGGGATAAGGAAAATGACGACGGCCTTGCCGGTGGTCAGGTTGTAGTTGACCTTGACGGCAAGGAAATCGAGGGCGGCGACCCATATGGTGACGCCCACGCTGACTATGGTGGCGACGGCGGCGCCCGCCTGCCCCGCGACGAGTGGGAGGAACTGGAAGGGCACGATCAGAACGCCCGGCACGCCCGCCATCATGTAGCCCGCGAAGAGGCTGCGGAACGTACCCTGCGCCTTGAACCACCGCGCGACAATATGGTACCCGAAGGCCGCCGACAGGAAGCCCAGGGGTGTCATCACGAGGACGACAGGCCCGTAGATGTTCCGGAACAGGCGCCCTGATATAGGCAGCAGTCGCTCCAACTCCGGCTGGGGGATGGCCCACGCCGCCAGCGCACCCGTCAGGCTGAAGAAGGCCAGCAGCCACATGCCCCACGCCAGCTTGCGCTCGCGGCAGACGTAGGCGAGCGTGGCCCGCGGGCGGACGATGACTCCCCACGCGGCCTGCCAGAAGGTCAGCGAGGGGTTGGCGACTGGGGGTTGGGGGCTGGCGGGCTGCGCAGGCTCCGGCGCGACGGGCGACTGCGGTGTCTGCGTCACGGCTATAACCCGATGCGCTTGAAGATGCCGTCCACGTGGCGGATATAGTAGGTGTAGTCGGCCAGGCGGCCCAGCTCGCTTTCAGACAGGTGGGCGCGGACATCGGCGTCGGCCTTGAGCAGCGCCATGAAGTCCTTCTCCTCGTCCCACGCCCGCATGGCATTGCGCTGCACGAGCTTGTACGCCTGCTGCCGGCTCAGCCCCTTCTCGATAAGCGCCAGCAGGACGCGCTGGGAGAAGACCAGCCCGCGCGACAGCTCGATGTTGCGGCGCATCCGCTCCGGAAAGACCTTTAGCCCGCGCATAATGTACGTGAACGTGTCCAGCATGTAGTCCAGTGCCAGGCAGGAGTCCGGCAGGATGATGCGCTCCGCGGACGAGTGGCTGATGTCACGCTCGTGCCACAGGGCCACGTTCTCCATTGCGGTGACGGCGTGGCCGCGCAGCAGACGGGCCAGGCCGCAGACGCGCTCGGAAAGCTCCGGGTTGCGCTTGTGCGGCATGGCGCTGGAGCCGGTCTGGCCTTCGCTGAACGGCTCCTCGACCTCGCGCACCTCCGTCCGCTGCAGCCCGCGTATCTCCGTGGCGAACTTCTCCAGCGATGCGCCGCACAGGGCCAGCGTCGTGACGAACTGGGCGTGGCGGTCGCGCTGGACGACTTGGCTTGAGACGGGGTCGACGCCCAGGCGGAGGCGCTTCAGCGCGTACTCCTCGACCTCCAGCGGGACGGTGGCGTGCGTGCCCACCGCGCCGGAGATCTTGCCGACGGACACGGCCTCCCGCGCCTGCTCAAGGCGCGCGCGGTTGCGGCGCGTCTCCTCGACCCACAGGGCCATCTTCAGTCCGAATGAGATTGGCTCCGCGTGGACGCCGTGGGTGCGGCCCATCATCAGCGTGCGCCTGTGCTCCAGTGCGCGCTCGACGAGGATGCCTTCCAGAATGCGGAGGTCGTCCAGCAGGAGGTCGGCGGCCTTACGGAGTTGCAATGCCTGGGCGGTGTCAATGACGTCGTTGGAGGTGAGGCCCAGGTGGACGAAGCGGCTGGCCTCGCCGATGCTGGGCGCGATGGCGCGCAGGAAGGCGGTGACATCGTGGCGGGTCTCCGCGAACGCCTGCCGGTAGAGGCGCGGGTCGAAGCGGGCCTTGCGGATGGCGGCGAGCGCGTCCTGGGGGATGGCGCCCTGCTCGGCCCAGCCCTCGCAGACGGCTATCTCAACCTTCACCCAGTTCTGGAACTTTGCGCGGTCGGACCACGCGCTTTTCATGCGGGGTCGGGAGTAGCGTTCAATCAAGGGAGGTCACCTCACCCCCTGGCCCCCTCTCCTTGAGGAGAGGGGGAAGTGTAGTTTGCTTCTGGGAGGACACCTCCCAGACTCTCCGGCGGGGGCTGCGCCCCTGCATCTGCTTAGACGAGTGGGTGTGTGTTGACCGGACGCCGCCCTGATTGCGTCGTGTCGAGCGCGGCGAGGAATCGTTCCCTGTTTCCGCTCAGGTGACACAACAATTTCGCCATTCCGAACGTAGCGCGAGGAATCTCTCCAAGGGCAGTGCGCCGCGCCATGTGAAGAGGCCCGTCACGCCTTCGCGGCGATGTCATTGCGGTGATGGCAGCCCTGGAACTGGATGCGCTTCACGTTATCATACGCCTTGCGTCGCGCCTCGGCCAGGGTGCGGCCCAGCGCGGCCACGGTCAGCACGCGCCCACCATCCGTCACGGCCTGGCGCACGCCCTTGCTCGTGGTCAACCTGGTGCCCGCGTGGAACACCATCACGTCCTTGTCCACGTCGTCCAGGCCGTGGATGGGGAAGCCCGTCTTGTAGGGGCCCGGGTAGCCGCCCGACGCCAGGACGACGCCCACGCACGCCTCCTGCCGCCACTCGGCGCGGACGCGGTCGAGCCGCCCTTCGACGACGGCCAGCAGGATGTCCAGCAGGTCGCTCCTCAGGCGGGGCAGGATGACCTGCGTCTCCGGGTCGCCGAAGCGGCAGTTGAACTCCAGCACTCGCGCGCCGTGCGGTGTGACCATGAGGCCCGGGTAGAGGACTCCGCAATATGGAGTGCCCTCCGCGGCCAGTGCTCGCGCCACGGGAAGCGTCACGTTGCCGTGCGCCCGCGCTTCGTCCGCCGTGTTGAACCAGCCGGGCGGGCTGTACGCGCCCATGCCGCCGGTGTTCTGGCCCTTATCGCCGTCGCTGACGCGCTTGTAGTCGCACGCGGAGGGCATGGGCTGGACGCTCTCGCCGCTGACGAAGGCGTGCAGGCTCACCTCGCGCCCGGACAGGCACTCCTCGATGAGTACGCGGTCGCCCGCCGCGCCGAAGACGCGGGCCTCCATGGCGTCATGGACGGCCTTGAGTGCCTCGTCGCGGGTGCGGCAGATGGTGACGCCCTTGCCCGCGGCCAGGCCGTCCGCCTTGACCACGTAGGGCGGGGCGTGCTCGGCGATGTGGGCGCGGGCCGCCGTGGCGTCGCTGAAGATGTCGGCGAAGCCCGTCGGGATGCCTGCGCGCTGCATGATGCCCTTGCTGAAGACCTTACTGGCCTCTATCTGCGCCGCCTCCCGCGTCGGCCCGAAGACGGCGAGACCCTCCGCGCGGAAGCGGTCCACGATGCCTCCGGCCAGCGGCCCCTCCGGCCCGACGACGGTCAGGTCAACGTGGTGCTCTTTCGCGGCCTTGAGCAGGGCGTCAATATCCGTGGCCTTGATACGCAGGTTCCGGGCGATACGCGCCGTGCCGGCGTTGCCCGGCGCGACGAAGATGTCGGTCGCGCGCGGCGACTGCGCCAGCTTCCACGCGATGGTGTGTTCCCGCGCGCCGGAGCCAACGACGAGGATGTTCATCATGCCCGCGTGACGGTGGCTTTGACAGGTATCTGGTTCCTGAGCGTGAAGACGCCCACGCAGCGCGCCAGGGCCTCTTCCTTAAGAGCCTCCGCGACGCGCGGGTCCACGCCCTTGTCCACCTGCACGGTGAAACGGACTTCCCGAAGCATCGGGGCGTCCCCGACGCCGTAGGCGCGGGAGAAGTCCAGGTCGCACTCGCCGATGGCCTTCATGCTCGCCAGCTTCACGCCTCGGCTGGCGGCGGCTGTGGCGAATGTGGACGCGAAGCAGGCGGTGAAGCCCATAATGCAGTAATTCATCGGGCCCGGCCTGCGCCCCTGGCCGCCCATAAAGGTCGGGGAGTCGCACTCGAACACGACCTGTCCCGCCTCGTACTTGACCGCGGCCTGGAGTTGGGGTTTGGACTCGTCCAGGTTCCACTCGGCCTCCAGACGGTTCACCCGCTTCGCCTTCGACGGGTCGGAGCGTATCGCCTGGGCCTCCTGCTCAATGCGCTGGACGTTGACGTTGTTCATGGCGCCTCCTG
>Ga0209514_10003770_pt1 | contig 21207 bp, 17 predicted proteins | sample Subgrocontami58m_FD_187452 | JGI IMG/M metagenome (GOLD analysis project Ga0209514, IMG submission 187452) | Subsurface groundwater microbial communities from S. Glens Falls, New York, USA - GMW37 contaminated, 5.8 m (SPAdes) (version 3) | ecosystem: Environmental > Aquatic > Deep subsurface >...
GCGGTCCGGAGGCGGCGCGATAGAAGAGGGGAGCAACGAAGCAGGGGGCCAGAAGCGCCGAGCAGACTGGGCACAATTCTCCGGGGTGCGGTACTGAGGCCTGCGACCAAGCCCCGCGGCGCCGCGGGCCGCCTATTCCTCCTCGAGCACGCGCAGGACCACCGGCTTGCCGACCAGCACGGGGAGACGGGCGATCTGGTCGACCGCCCGACGCACGGTCTGCACCGGAGCCCGGTGGACCAGGATGGTGACGTTCCCGGTGCGCGGCTCGGAGCCGTCGACCAGAGAGGCGGCGGCGTGGCGGATCGAGATGCCGTGATTCCCGAGCACGGTGGTGATCAGGCCGATCACGCCGGGGATGTCGCGGATCGGGAAGCGCAGGTAGACCTCCCCCTCCCCGTCGTCGGTCAAGGGGCGCGCGACCGCGAGGGCGAGGTGCGCGGGCGCGTCGTCGCGCGCGGCGTCGATGATGTCGGCGAGCACGGCGCTCGCGGTGGGCAAGGAGCCCGCGCCCTTCCCCTCGAAGACCATCTCCCCTACCGCGTCGCCGCGGATCAGGACCGCGTTGTATTCGTTGCGCACCGCGGCCAGGGGGTGGGTGAGCGGGAGCAGCGCGGGATGGACGCGCAGGTCGAGCCGGCCGCCGCGCTCGCGCGCCACCGCCACGTGCTTCACCGCGAAGCCCAAGGCACGCGCGTTGCGCAGGTCCTCGGGGCCGATGGCGCGGATCCCCTCCACGGGCACGTCGGACACGGCCAATTCCGCGCCGAAGGCGATCTGCGCGAGCAGCACCAGCTTCTGCGTGGCGTCGACGCCGTCCAGATCGAGCGACGGGTCGGCCTCGCAAAAGCCGCGCGCCTGCGCGAGCTTCACCGCCGCATCGAACCCGATCCCCTCCTCGGCCATCTGCGTCAGGATGAAATTGTTCGTGCCGTTGAGAATGCCGCAGAGCGAGGAGATCTGGTCGCCGACCAGCCCGTGCTGGAGCGCGCGGATCAGCGGGATTCCGGCGCACACGCTGGCCTCGAAGCCGATCCGTTTGCGCTGCGCCGCGGCCAGCCGGAAGAGGTCGGCCCCGGCCTGCGCCAGCACCGCCTTGTTCGCCGTGACCACGTGCTTGCGCGCGCCCAGCGCCCGGGCGATGAAGGTGCGCGCGGGCTCGACCCCGCCGATCAGTTCGACCACCACGTCGATGTCTTCGGCGACCAGCACCGCCTCGGCGCGGTCCGTGAGCAGATCGCGGGATACGTTGCGCGGCTTATCCAGATCCCGCACCAGCACCCGCCGCACGTCGAGCTCGACCCCGCTCCGCTCCGACACCAGCGTGCGATTGCGCCGAATCAGATCGACCAGCCCGCTCCCGACCGTGCCGCAGCCGAGAATCCCGAGGTTCACGCGTTTCGCCACCATGGCCCCCTCCTCGTCACACCCGTGCCCCAGCCACTGCCTCCGCGCCTGCGCGCACGCCGTCGAGCGCCTGCTCCAGGTCGCGCAAGAGGTCGCGCGCGTCCTCGATCCCCACGCTGAGCCGGATCAGCCCGTCGGGAATCCCGTTGCGGCGCCGCACCTCCGGCTCGACGCTCGCGTGGGTCATGGTCGGCGGGTGGCAGAGGAGCGACTTCACCGAGCCCAGGGACTCGGCGAGGGTGAAGATGCGCGTGCGCGTGGCGAATCGCTTCGCCTCCTCGACGTCGGCTTTGATCTCGAAGGAGAGCATCGCTCCGAAGTCCCGCTGCTGACGCTTCGCGATCTCGTGCCCCGGGTGCGAGGGCAAGCCCGGAAAGTGCACGCGCTCGACCTTGGGGTGACTCGCGAGGAACTCCGCGACCTTGCGGGCGTTCGCGCAATGGCGGTCCATGCGCACGCCCAGGGTCTTGATGCCACGCAGGGTGAGGAAGCAGTCCTGGGGCCCGGGCACGGCGCCGACCGCGTTCTGGTAGAAGCGCAATTGTTCGAACCGGCCGGCGTCATCGACGGTGATTGCGCCGCCGATCACGTCGGAGTGGCCGTTCAGGTACTTCGTGGTGGAGTGGACCACGATGTCGGCGCCGAGCTCGAGCGGGCGCTGGAGGTAGGGCGTGGCGAACGTGTTGTCGACCACCGTGAGGACGCCGCGAGCGCGGGCGATCTTCGACGCCTCGACGATGTCGGTGACCTTGAGCAGCGGGTTCGATGGCGACTCGAGCCAGAGGAACCGGGTGCGCGGCCCGATCGCCCGCTCGATCTCCTCCAGGCAGGTGGTGTCGGCGAAGGAGAAGTCGAGCCCGAACTTCCGGTAGACCTTGGTGAAAATGCGATAGGCGCCGCCGTACAGGTCGCGACCGGCCACCACGTGGTCGCCGCTCTGCAGCAGGTTCAGACAGGTGTTGATCGCCGCCAGACCGCTGGCGAACGCCAGACCGTGGCGCGCGCCTTCGAGGGATGCGATGCACTGCTCCAGCGCCCTGCGGGTGGGATTCTCGGTGCGCGAGTAGCTGAAGCCCTTGGTCACGCCCGGCTCGATCTGCTCGAACGTGGACGTCTGGTGGATCGGGAACGTCACCGAGCCGGTTTGCGGGTCGTTCGGTTGCCCGGAGTGGATCGCCAGCGTGTCGAACTCGAAGCTCATCGGTGGTCTCCTCTGGGGTCGGGGAGTGCGGGATTGCGCCCTTCGTTCGGGCCGCGCAGGCCCATCCATGCCGTGGGAATGTGTTTCATGTCGCAGACACCATGAACTGTATCGAAGAACTTGTGTTGCTATTACAGACTATATATTCGTCATATGAATCTGTTGTGCGTAATAACGGATACTGTATACGCGCGAACGGACATCTTGTCAAGGACAAAATGCGCGCGGTACGCGGATCTGCGGTCGCCGCCGCTCACGCAGGGGTCGCCGCCGCTCACGCAGGGGTCGCCGCCGCTCACGCAGGGGTCGCCGCCGCTCACGCAGGGGTCGCCGCCGCTCACGCAGGGGTCGGCCTTCGCTCAAGCTCGCGGCGAACGGCTCCGGGCGACTGCCACGAAGGGCACCGGGGGCCGTGCGGCACGCGGCGCAGCTGGGGATTCCACCTCGATTCCTCGATTCCGGTTGGGGAATCCGCGAGCGCGTCAGCGGGCCGACTTCACCACCCGGCCGTTGGAGTCGACGAAGTCGATGAGCAGGAGCTTCACCGTGAGCAGGTGGAGGCAGACGTCCCGATCGGGCTGGGGGAGGACGTCTTCCTTGGAGTCGGCGACGGAATAGTACAGCCGCACGACGAGGCCCGGGTTTTCCGCGAGTCGGGCGATCTCGGGCAGCCGCGGGAGGGGGATGGAACCGGTGCCGGCGGCCGAGATGGTCACGCGGCTGGTGCCGAACGCCTGGCCGACCTGGGCGAGTCCGGCCCGCAGGATTGCCGCGTCGGCGTCGATTTCGACCCAAGGTCCCGACGAGGCCTGGTCCCCCTCCGGAGCACGATTCGCGAAATCGGTGACGTACACCAGTTGGGCCACGTTCTGCGAGACGGGGCCGACGCCGAAGGTCTGCCGGATCCTCTCGGCGAACCCGGCCGGGCCGGAGGCGTCGGGCTGGAACGGCTGCGACGAAGTGCGTACGGCGGTGAATTCCTGGTCCTCGGAGGCCACCACGGCGTGGAAGGACGGGTCCTCCTTCTGGCGCTGCTCGAGGGAGACCCACTCGTCGTTCCACCACACCGGCGCGGCGACCAGCTCCTCCGAGCCCTCGACCCGGGCGGCGCCGCCGACGCGGACCATGCGGGTCTCGGTCTGCTCGAACGGGGTGGGATTGCCGGTCAGGCGGCGGGTGAGGAAATCGAAGGCGGCCTGGACCCCCTCGTTGCGGGGCTGCGGGGCGACCACCGGAGGCTTCCCCTTGCACACGGGGCAAGCGACCTGGGCGCCTTCGATGATCTTGTTCATCACGGGATTGGGCTGGGCCCCAGCGGAAGTGGAACGGCGGGACTTGCACTTCTTGCACAGAATGTTGCCCCAGCCAAGGCAGGTCTTGCAGGTGATCTTCTCGGTGCCCTTGGCCGAGGTGCGCTTCTTGGTGCCGTCGCCGCCGCAGGAATCGCAGTCCTTGGCGCCGACGCCCTTGCAGTCGGGGCAGGGCACCTTGAGCGCACCCTGGCAGCGACTGCACGGGATCTTGTAGGCGCAGAAGGCGATCACGGCGTCGAAGGTCCCGCCGAGGAGCTGCTCCGCGCGCGGGCGCAGCCCGCTGCGCTTGCCCGCCTTGAACGCCTCGAGGGATTCCTCGTAATCGCCCGCCTGGTAGTTCTCGAAGGCCCGCAGCAGGGCGCGGTCATCGCCCTTGAGGAGGTCCTGTGCCTGCTCCTTGACCTGTTCGAAACGCCGCTTGCATTCTTCGTTCTCGGGGGCCGCCAGGAGGGCGCGGACGAAGTACGGGGCGGCGCGCCGCTTTTCCTTCTTGAACAAGAAGTCGCCGAGGGTCATCTGGCCCTGGACGTAGTACTGCGGATCGAGGGCCATCGCGAGCGTGATGAGCCGGACGCCGATGTCGTCGCGCTTGAGCTCGTCGATGCACCATTTCCCGGTCTCGAAGTAGTCGCCCGGGCGGTCGGGGTGGAGCGCGAGCAGCTTCTCCTCGAGGATGTCGATGCTGCTCTTCTGGCGGACGATCTCCGCGATCTTGGCGCGCGGGATGTTCATGCCGCCGCCGCGGGCCAGCTCGATCTTGATCTCGTTTTCGTCCTCGTGGACGATCTTGCCCTCGATCGTCCGGCCGTCGGTGAGCGTGACCAGGTCGGCGCGGGCGGCGGTCGCCGCCAGCAGGGCGCCGGCCGCCACGAGGGACAGGAGCGTGCGGTTCATGGCTCTTCCTCCGGTCTACGGACGCATCGTGGGATCGGACGCGAGCAGGAGCAACAGTTCGCACAGCGCGGTAAGACCGTTGCGCAGCTGAACCATGACCGTCTTGGCCTTCAGCTCGCGCTGGTCGAAGCGACGCAGGATCGCGCGCTGCTTGTCCTCGTAGAGCTTGCGCCGATCCTGCACGCTGAACAGGAGGTCCACCTGCTTGACGGCGATGTACACCTCGCAGCAAGTCGACTGGAGCGCGTTGGTGCAGAAGTCGGCCTGCACCTTCCGCTGGTTCTCGATCCGCTGCAGCTGCTCGCGGGTGCTCTCGCTGTCGGAGACCATCGCGACGAGGAGGGAGAGCAGCGCGCACGTGCCCTGCGCCTGGGCCGCGACCCGGCTCTCGTTGACCGGAGCGGCGTCCGAGCGCTGGCGGATGTCCTCCACGATTCGGTCGATCAGCTCGGTCCGGGTCTTCGACTCGTCCCGGCGGCGGGCGATTGTCGCTACGGCTTCGGACATCCGTTGCCAGGTGGTGAGCCATTCGTTGAGCGTGCGGTCGAGATCCTGGTCGACCAGGTCCTGGCGCGTGCCGCTGTACGACTGCTGGGCGAGTCTCGCCACCGCGCCCTGGAACTCGCTGACCCCGATCTGGGCTTTCTCGGGGTCGCGGGCGAGGACGGCGAACAGGGCGCTGACTCCGCTGGCGCCCGCGGAGACGTACTGCCACGGCAGGGTGCTCTGGAAGGACTGGTTGGCGTAGCGCGGCACCTGGTCGGCGAGCGCCTGCATCGGCCAGGTGAAGGGGTCGGGCTCGCTGCTCTCCACCTCTCCGGTCTCGGCCAGAGCGCGGGCGCGGTCGTGACGCTTGCCGAAGGGGACGCGCTCGGCGTAGGCCTTCATCATGTCCCGTGCGGCAGCGTCCTTCTTGAGGGCGGCGTAGGTGAGGCCCATCTCGTACTTGATTTCCGGGTCCGGCTGGAGGGTCTGGGCGGCGCGCAGTTCCTGGAGCGCGGCGATGGGATTGCCGCCCTCGCGGAGCGAGATGCCGTACTGGAAGTGCGCGTACCAGGACGATCCGTCGGCGGCGAGGATCGACTTGATCTCGGCGAGGGCGCCTTGCGCGTCACCGGTCTCGCGCATCAGCCGGGCGGCGAGCGCCTTGAGGTCGGCCTCGCCCGGGCTGCGCGCGATCGACTCGCGCACCGCGGCCTGCGCTTTCACCTTGTCCGACGCGGCGGCGGCCGCCAGGGCGATCTTGAAGTTCACGCCCGGCCAGGCGGAATTGAGGCTGCGCAGCTCCTCGAAGCGGTTCTTCGCCTCATCCGAGCGGTCGAGGAGGAGCAGCGTGTCCCCCACGCGCGCGAGCAGCTCGGGCTTGCGCGTCAACTGATAGGCGTTGAGGAGGAAGGAGATGCCGTTGTCCGGCTCGCCGTAGCGGATCGCCAGCTCGCCGGCGAGCTGGAGCACGTCCTCGTACTGGAACAGCGCGCAGAGCTTCTTGGCGGAGTAGTAGGCCTCCTGGTCCCGCCCGATGTGGTGCAGGGAGAGCGTCTGGAAGCGCTGCGCGTCGTACGCCTGCTCGTTGACCGCGACGACCTGCTCCGCGTACTCGAGGGCCTTGTCCCAGACCTTCTGGGCGAAGAAGAGCGTCGCGCGCTTGAGCTTGAGCTCGACCGAATCGGGGGCGAGCGTGGAGACCTTCTCGATGATCGACAGGGCCTCGACGTACTTTTTCTGGTCGATCAGGATCTGCGCCAGGCGGCCGGCCACGTCGGCGTCGTCGGGCTTCGCGACGAGGACGACGCGGTACTCGGTCGCGGCGTCCTCCTTCCGGCCTTGACAGCGATCGTCGTACAGGAAACCGAGCAGCACGTGGGCGTCGAGGAGGTCGGGCTTGGCCTCGAGGCACTTCTTGTACCAGCGCTCGGCCTCGGTCAGGTCGTCCATGCGGTCGGCGGTGGTGCCGAGGAGGAGCATGGTCTCGTGGTGCGTCGGCCGCAAGTCGAGGACGCGCTTGAGCGACTCCACCGCCTCCTTGTTCTTCTTGAGCTCGAAATAACAGCCGCCGAGCTCGAACCACGCTTCGACGTAGTCGGGCTTTTTCGCAACGGCCTTCTTGAAGCAGGAGATCTGTTCTTCGAGCCGGATCTGCTTCTCGACGTTGCCGAGGCCCCCGGCGGTGCCTTCCTCGATGGACAGCTGGCCGCGGTGGAGGTCAGCGGCGCGCCAGACGCGGTCGCCGGTGCCGCTGCCGGCCTTGATCCCCGTGGCTTTGCCGAGGTTGTAGTAGTACTCGGCATCGCGAGCCATGTGGAAGTAGAGCCCGACGCCCGCGCCCACGACCGCCAGTCCGACGACCACCTTGAGCAGAAGGGGCTTGAGCTCGTAGTACAGACTGTACTCGGAAGCAGCGAGGACGCGGCCGCCCGACACGCCGGCGACCCGGCAGTCCTCCCGGACGCATCCGCCCGCCTTGTCCCAGCAGTCGTCGTGGTAGGTCCCCTCGCAGGAGGGGCAGGTCTGGCGGGGCTGGGCGTCGCGGATCTCGAGCGCGCAGAACACGCACTTGACCATCGGCAGGCCCCGCGGGGCCGACGTCGGAGGCGGAATGCCCGCGGCCTTCTTCGGGGTCGGCCCGGCGGGCGGAGCCTTCGTGGGAACGGCGGCCGCCGGACGCCGGACCGGGCTTGCGGCGGGCGCCGGCTTCGGCGCGGGCGGCGCCAGCTTCCCCTCCGGGATCATGAGATCGTCGACCTTCCAGGGGCTCGACCGGGCGGGCGGCGGATCGTCGAGCAGGAGCAGGTCCTCCGGCTCGGGCGGCGCCGCCGGACCGGCGGCCAGCCCGCTCATCTCCTGCTCCGTGACGTAGCCCTTGGAGAGCAGGATCTGCGCCAGCCGCGGGACGTTGCCGTCGCCCCTGCGCTTGGCCTCCTGGATCAGGCCGAAGCACTCGCGCATCTGATCGGGCGAGACGAGGCCCTGTTCAACCAACTTCTTGCCGAGCGATACGTCGTCTTGCAAGGTTTCCTCCTGTGGGGTCGCGGACTTCACGACCCGCACATGTTCCGCGGTAATGAAGTGGCGGTCCTGAAGCTGCTGAAGGAGGGTGCCCGCGTCGAGCCCCTCCCGAAGCTCATGCAGGCAGCGCGTGACCTGCCCCTGGGTGGCAAAGCCTCGCTGAAGGACGATCCTGGCGTGCTCTCGGTCGGTCGACGCTACCTTCGCGCCTATTCTTATAACCATGGCGGACTCCCCAGGCAACGGTTGTTTCGGGCACGAGGGTTGCGAAAGCAACGCCCGTGCCGTCCCCAAGAGGCCGCCGAACCCGCGCTGCCGGCGGGGTTGGGTCCGGGAGGGAGGGAAAAGCCTGCACCACGGCGGCGCATCGCTGCATTCGGGAGCAGGGCGTGACTCGGCGCGTGGGAATTGACAGGGGGTTCCGCTGCGTGAGATAGTGTCGCCTGTGGAAGACTTGAAGCTCTACAAGCCCGACGGCACGCTCGGGCTCGAGTTCCAGTCGGACGGCCCGCAGGCGCGGCCGGTGGTGATCCTGCTCCGACTGATCAACGACGCGCTCGACTCGACGGCGACCGACATCCACATCGAGCCCGAGGGACGCAAGTCGGTGGTGCGTTACCGGGTCGACGGCTTCCTGCGCCCGGCGGCGGCGTACGAGCACGACCTGGGGCGCCAGCTCCTGCAGTGCGTGAAGGTGCTCTGCGATCTCGACATCACGAACAAGAACCGTTTCCAGGACGGCTCGTTCCGCGGCATTCGCGCGAATCACGAGATCGACTTCCGCGTGTCGGTGATGCAGGAGGTCGGCGGGGACAAGATGGTGATCCGCATCCTCGACCGCACGGTGGGGACGAACCTCATCGAGCGGCTGGGGATGCACCAGGATCTGGTGGACACGCTGCGCGCGTTCGCGCGGCGCACGCAAGGCACCCTGATCGTCGCGGGCCCGACCGGCGCCGGGAAGACGACGACGCTCTACGGGATCCTGAACGAGATCGACCGGGCGCGGCGCAACGCGATCTCGATCGAGGATCCGGTAGAGTACCACCTGCCGCTGATGACGCAGATCCACGTCGACCCGAAGCTGAAGATGACATTCGCAGCGTCGCTGCGGTCGGCGCTGCGCCAGGACCCGAACGTGTTGATGATCGGCGAGATCCGCGACGCGGAGACTGCGGACATCGCCCTGCAGTCGGCGCTCACCGGGCACCTGGTCCTGACCACGACCCACGCCAAGGACGCGATCGGGGCGATTTTCCGGCTGGTCGACCTGAAGATCCCGCCGTACCAGCTGGTCAGCTCGGTCGACCTGATCCTGGCGCAGCGCCTCGCGCGCAAGCTGTGCGTACAGTGCAAGCAGCCGATGTCGGTGACGCCGCGCTATTTCGAGCTGCTGGGATTCCCCGTGCCGCAGACCGACACGGTCTACCGCGCACGCGGATGTGCCGCCTGCGGCGACACGGGCTACTCGGGGCGGACCGGGATCTCCGAGCTGCTGCAGATGAACGATGCCCTGCGCGAGGCAATCCTGCGGAAGGCCCCGGAGACCGAGCTGCAGGCGATGGTCAACTCAGGGCCGTACGCCCGGATGATCCACGACGCCATGCGCAAGGTGGAGGCGGGGATCATGAGCATGGAGGAGGTATCACGGGTGCTGGGGTAGGCGCGGGCCGGCTCGTCCGGCGCACGCGTGCCGCGGATCTTGCGGCGCTACTCCTTTCGCCGCGCGTAGCCGCGCGTCTCGTAGTGGAGCTTCTTGGCTTGCTGCAGGCGCTCGTCCGCGCGGCGGATCAGTTGCTCGGGATCGTTGCCATCCTGCGGGAATCGGGCAATCCCCGCGCTGGCGCCCAACCCCGTCGCCGTCACGATGGCGTGTACGGCGCGCACGATCAGCGCCTGCGCGTCGGGCAGGTCGCCGTTGGCCACCAGCAGGAACTCGTCACCGCCATATCGTCCGAGCACCTCGCCGTGCCGGACCACGCTGCGCAGCGAGCTCCCCACCTTGCGCAGAACCACATCGCCCGCCAAGTGCCCCTGCCGATCGTTGACCGCCTTGAACCCGTCCAGGTCGAACAGGACGATCGCAGGCCCCGGGCTAGTCCGCTCGGCCCGACGTATCGCCTGCTGCAGCTCATCGAGCACGGCGCGGCGGTTTTTCAGCCCGGTGAGAGAGTCGGTGTTCGCCAGCGCCGTCAATCGTTCGATCAACCCGGCGTTCTCCAGCTCCAGTTGATGCCGCACCGTGCCCATGGCGCCGAAGACCAGGCCGAACAGGATGGGGTGAACCAGGAATACGACATGGAGCGGATGCTGCCACACCACCTCCCAGGGGCCGGCATCCTCATGATGCCCGACGGCCAAATCCAGACCGATCGAGAACAGCGGAATAGGGAGGCCCCACACCACGCCGAACCAGAAGTATAGGTTGCGGCGCACATCGTACGTGAACGGCCGCCACAGCGCCTGTAGGTAGGCTCTTATTGTATTCATCCGCCATGGTGGGCGCAAACCTGGTGCCGCCCTGGGGTGCATGACCGCAGCTGCGCGAGACCGTGGCATCGGCCGTCCATCCGTGAAATCCGTGAAATCCGTAGTTTGGTCATCCTTCGGCGGACCGCGCTCTCTGCAGTTGGCCGCCCGCAACTGCAGTGTCTCGCTGGCCTGGCACCGTGCCGGGTTCCGTTCCAGTGGATCCTGCGCGGACGCTAGAATGCAGCCTCGGGAGGGGTAAATTCCCCGCACCGCGGAGGGATTCCCCGCAAAAACTCCCGCAAGTGCCGTGGATTTGGCAATATACTCGCGGTATGTGAATTGCTTGAATCGACCGCGTGGTGCCCTTTGCGAGGTGGCGGATGGACCAGGGGCTGCTTCCGCTGGTGCAAGACCCGACGGGGGAGTTGAGCCTGCTCAACGAGATCACCCAGAAGATCAACCTCGGCACCTCGCTGGAAGAAGTTCTCGACCTGATCTTCGCGCGGCTGCGGGAATTCATCCCCTACAGCCGGATCGCGCTTGCGTTGCTGTCCGCGGATCGCGAACGCCTGACGGTCAACGCCCTGCGGTCGGACGAAAAAGTGGTGTTGGCGCGCGGGTATTCCGGCCCGGTGCGAGGGTCGAGCCTGGAGCCCCTGTTGCAGGACGGCACGATCCGAATCATCGGCGACCTGGCGGAGTACCTGGCGCGAAATCCCGCGAGCGAATCCACCCGGCTGATCGTGAAGGAAGGGATGCGATCGAGCCTCACCCTGCCGCTGTTGATGCAGGGGCAGCCGGTGGGGGTGGTGTTCTTCTCGAGCCGGCAGGCGCACGTGTACCAGTTGGAGCACGAGTTGTTCCTGCGCAGCATCGTGGGGCACATGGCGATCGCGGTGGAGCGCACGCGGCTGATGGACGCGCTGTGGGAGCGGACGCGCAGCCTGGAGAACGTGCTGCAGAATTCGGCCGACTCGATCGTGGTGCTGGACTCGGAGGAGCGGATCGTCACCTGGAGCGAGGGTGCGCGGCGGATCTTCGGCTGGGAGGCGCCGGAATTGACGGGCCGGGGGTATGACATGCTGGTACCGGCCGCGCGGCAGGCGCGCGAGGAATACGCCGAGCTGCTGCGGAAAGTGGCGCGGGACGGCTACGTCAAGGACTGGGAGTGCGTGCGGGTGGGGCGCGATGGCCGGCGGATCCTGGTGAACCTGACGACGACGCTGCTGCGCGACGAGCGGGGGAAGAACCTCGGCCGCTCCGCGGTCATGCGGGATGTGACGCACATCAAGCGGTTGCAGGAGGACCTGGTGCGGTCACGCAGCCTCGCGGCGGTCGGCGAGTTGGCCGCCACCGTGGCCCACGAGATCAAGAATCCGCTCGCGGCGATCAGCGGCGCGGTCCAGGTGCTGGAGGACGCGATTCCGGTGCAGGACCGCCGCCGGCCGGTGGTCGGGGAGATCCTGGAGCAGATCCGGCGACTGGACAAGACGGTGCGCGACCTCCTGACCTTCTCCCGTCCCATGACCCCGGATCGCCGGACGATCGACCTGCGCGAAACGTTGATGCGCGCCTGGACGCTGCTCTCGCAACAGGCGGGCGCCGAGCGGGTGCGCTTCGTGTTCGAAGGGGATGGGAGCATGACGGTTCCGGCGGACCCGGACCTCCTGCACCAGGTTTGGATCAACGTGCTGCAGAACGCGGTGGAAGCCATGTCCGCGGGCGGCGACCTGCGGGTCGTTGCGGTCGCCGACGACGGCGTGCGGGTGTCGGTATCCGACACCGGGTGTGGCATCGACGCCGACCAGGTGCCGCGCCTGTTCCGGCCGTTCTTCACCACCAAGACTCGCGGCACGGGCCTCGGCCTGGCGATTTCGCGCAAGATCCTCGAGGCTCACGGGGGCACGATCCGGGTCGACAGCGTTTCCGGCAAGGGCACCACCATCACCATGGAGATCCCGCGATGAACATCCTCGTGGTCGACGACGAACGACTGATCCGGTGGTCGCTCCGGGAACGGCTGATCCGGGAAGGATACTCGGTGGTCGAGGCGGAGAACGGCAAGTCCGCGCTTGCCGCCGTGGAGCGCGATCGGCCCGACCTGGCCCTGCTCGACATGCGGCTGCCGGACACCGACGGCATCACCCTGCTCAAGAGCTTCATCGAGGCCGACCCGAGCCTGCCGGTGATCATCATCACCGCCTACTCCTCGGTCGACACCGCGGTCGAAGCGATGCGCCTGGGCGCCTACGACTACATCGCCAAGCCGTTCAACATGGAGGAGATGACGCTCACCGTCAAGCGGGCGCTGGAGACATCCGCGCTGCGCCGCGAGGTGCGCGACCACACCCGCGACTTGCAGACGCGGTTCGGCCTGCACAACCTGGTCGGCGGTTCTCCGGCGATGCTGCGGGTGCTCGCCCTGGTCAAGAAGGTTTCGCAGAGCGGCGCCACCACGGTGCTGGTCCGCGGGGAGAGCGGGACCGGCAAGGACCTGATCGCCAAGGCGATCCACTACGAGTCGGACCGGGCCGAACGGCCGTTCATGAACATCACCTGTACTGCGCTTCAGGACACCCTGCTCGAGAGCGAGCTGTTCGGCCACGAGCGGGGCTCTTTCACCGACGCGAAGCTGCAGAAGAAGGGGCTCTTCGAGCTCGCCGACGGCGGCACCATCTTCATGGACGAGATCGGCGACATGTCGCCGACGCTGCAGGCCAAGCTCCTGCGCGCGCTCGAGGAGAAGGCCTTCCGGCGCATCGGGGGCATCCAGGATATCCGGGTCAACGTGCGCGTGATCGCCGCGACCAACCAGGACCTGGAAAAGCTCATCGCCGAGAAGAAGTTCCGCGAAGACCTCTTCTACCGCCTCAACGTGATCAGCATCGAAGCCCCGCACGTGCGCAACCGCCGGGAGGACATCCCGCTCCTGGTCGAGCACTTCCTCGGCCACTTTTCCCGCGAGTTCAAGAAGGCGCCTCGCAAGGTCTCTGACGACGCGATGGCCCGCCTGACGACCTACGACTGGCCCGGCAACGTGCGCGAGCTGAAAAACGTGATCGAACGCGCGGTCTTGCTCGGGTCCGAATCGACCCTGGGCGTGGAAGACATCACGCTCGGCCGCGCGGGCGCCCAGCCCGGAAAGGGCTCCCGCCTGATGGCCCTGCCCTCCCAAGGGATCCGCTTCGACGACCTCGAGAAGGACTTGGTGATCCAGTCGCTCGAGCGGGCGGGCGGAAACCAGACCAAGGCCGGCGAGCTGCTCGGGATGACGCGCGACCAGGTGCGCTACCGGATCGAGAAATTCGGCCTGGAGCGCCCGCACCACGAGGCCACCCACCCAGGGTGACCGGCGCGTCGTCGTTCGGACCGGGCCGCTCCCTCCGCTGTCGGCGCGGGAAGCGCGGCCGCTCCGGTTCAACCCGCCCGCGCGAACACGTCCGTTGCGGGCGCCCTCCGACACGCTCGACTGCCCCGGGGAGCCACTCCGGCCCGCCACCTACTCGGCCCGACCCGCGTTGCTCCCTTCCGCAACCCGCGCCTCCACGGACCGATGTTCGCGAATCGCCAGCAGCGGTACGCGGATCCCGCGCAGCACCTCCTCGGCCACGCTGCCGAAGACCCATCGCGGCACCCCCGAGTAGCCGTGGGTCGACATCGCCACCAGGTGGATGTCCCCGGAAGCCGCACGCTCGAGGATCTTCACCGCCGCTCCCCCATGCTCCACCACCGGCTGCACATCGATCCCTTCGGCGCGCAGCTGCTCGGCCATCCGCTTCACATAGTTCTCGGCCCGCAGAGTCCAGGCCTCCGCCTCCACATGCGCGTGCGGGGCCAGCGCCGCGGATGGGCCCCACTCCGCCACCCGGAGCAGTTCCACCATCCCCCGGCCGCGCGTCGCGATCCAGCGCACGCAGGGGAGGATCGACTCCGATCCGGCGGAGCCGTCCAGCGGGACCAGGATGCGCAGCCCGGTCTCGGGCGGTGTCACCCGGGTGCCGCCCGCCCGGTGCAGGAACACGGGCACGGTCGCCAGCCGCAAGACCTCCTCCGCCACGCTGCCGCGCACCAACCGCTCCAGCCCGGTGCGTCCGTGCGTGGCCATCGCGATCAGGCTTGCGCGCGACTCCTCGGCATGGGCGAGGATCTTTCCGGCCGCGTGGCCGAACCGGACGTCGGTGGTCACTTTGACCCCCTCCTCCGCGTATCTCGCCGCGAGGTCGGCCAGGTAGTCCTTTGCCTTGTGCCCACTGCAGGTGACCGGCACGACCGTGCCCGAGAATCCGGCCGTGGTGTCCACCACGACCAGGAGGTTCAGCTCCACGCCGGGGGAGTGAAAGAAGGCGAGGGCCCGGGGCAGGACGCGCTCGGACAGGGGCGACCCGTCCAGGGGAACGATGATGCGCTCGATCATGACGACCTCCCTTGATTCCTCGGATCCTCTGAAGCCAACCTCCGCTTCCCACGTTGCGCAACCCGCGTGCCCGCGGCCGCCGCGGTTTTTCCCGGGCGATTTGGGAAAGATCCCGCGGCCCGATCGCGCCCCAGCGTGGCGCGGCGTTTGCCATCCTTCACGGGTGGAGCAACCACCGCAGTCAGGAGGTGCGCCATGTCCACGTACCGCAAGATCCTGGTCCCGCTCGACGGCTCTGCTCTGGCCGAAAACGCGCTCCCCTTCGCGGAGACCCTCGCCTCCTTGTTTGAAGCGGAGCTGCATCTGCTACGGGTGAACGAGCCGCTCGCCTTCGGAGAGAACCGCCTGACCGCGGTGACCGAAGAGGAGGTCGTGCGCTATCTCGAGCAGATCCGCGCCCGACTCGAAGCGCGCGGCGTCCGCGTGCGCTGGGATCGGGCGATGGGCTCGGCCCACGAGGCGATCCAGACCTACGTTCGGGGGTGCGCCATCGACCTGGTGGCGATGGCCACGCACGGGGCGGGCGGAAGCACCGCACACGGGTTCGGCAGCGTCGCGCTCAAGTGCCTGCGCACCCTGGACCTTCCCCTCTACCTCGTGCGTTCGTCGGAGCGTGCGCGGCCCGACCCGGCCGCTCCGCCCCGCCGACCGGAACGGATCCTGGTGCCGCTCGACGGGTCGGAACTCGCCGAGGAGATTCTCACCCGGCTCGAAACCCTCCTCCACCGCTACGATGCCGAGGTCCGCCTGATCCGGATCGTGCCCTCGAACACGATGATGCGGAGCCGACACGGGGGTGCGGCTACGGATGCGACCAGGGAAGCCGCGGGCTATCTCGCGAAGACCTCGCAGGGGCTGCAGTCCCGGGGCGTGAAGACCGGGCCCCCGATTTCGCTCCATGGCGACCCGGCGGACGAGATCCTGCGTGCCGCAAGCGACCTCCACGCCGACCTGGTGGCGATGTGCACCCACGGCCGGAGCGGCTTCTCGCGCTGGTTCTTCGGCAGCGTCGCCGAGAAAGTGCTGGCCGCCGCACGCGCGCCCATGCTGATCGTGCGGGCACGAGGGTAGAAAGACTCGGGGACCGCGGGAATTCCCGTGCTCGTGAAGATCAGTCTCCGGCACGCGGCGTGCGATCCGATGGGCATTCGAGGGACGGGAGGTCGCCATGCCACAGAAAATCCTGGTTCCGCTCGACGGCAGCGAGTTGGCCGATCGGATGCTGGCCACCGTACGTGGCCTTCTACTCCGGCAGGACGCGGAAGTCACCCTGCTCCACGTGCTGCGGCGATTGCCGCAGGCGGACTACCGGGACGCCGGCGACCTGACCGCGGAGGAAGCGAAGCTCCACCTGGAGCGCCTCCAGAGAGGCTTGACCGAGCAGGGGGCACGCGTGCGCGTCGCGTTCATGGGCGGCCACGCTGCGGAAGAGATCATCAAATTCGCCGAGGCCCTGCGGCCATCGATGATCGCCATGTCCACCCACGGAAGGACCGGCCTTACGCGCGTTCTCCGCGGCAGCGTGGCCGAGGACGTGCTGCGCCGCTCGCCCTTTCCGGTGCTCTTGTGCAACCCGCACGCTCTGCAGGGCGGCGGACGGCCGGCGGAACTTCGGATCCGCCGGATCCTGGTGCCTACCGACGGCTCGGAGGCGTCCGCGAGGGTGATCCCGATAGTGGAGGAATTCGGGCAGTGGGGCGGGGTCGAGGCGATCCTGCTCCACGTCGCGGCGGTCTATCCCGACCCGCTGGGGTACCCCGTCGCCACCATGCTGCCGACGTCGGAGGAAGCCGCCCAGGTGGCGGAGTGCTTCGCGAAGAAATTCGCTCCGGGGAAGGTCACGGTGCGCACCCGGGTGGCCTTCGGCATGCCGGATATGCAAATCGTGCAGGCCGCCATCGCGGAAAACGCGGACCTGGTGGCCATGGCGACTCACGGGCGCACGGGGTTCGCGCGGTTCCTCCTCGGTTCGGTGACCGAGTCCGTCCTGCGCGCGAGTCCCTGCCCGGTGGTAGTGGTCGGCACTACGCTGGAGCAGGACGCCATGGTCCATTCACGGGAAGATGGGATACTCCGGGAGGTGTGACATGAAGCCGCGCAAGAACGACCTCGACCGGGTCCCGCTGCTGACCGCCCGGGATCTCATGACCCAGCCGGTCATCACGCTCCGGTCCGAAATGGGGGTGCGCGAGGCCGCCGGGCTCCTCGTCGATCACAACGTGCACGGCGCTCCGGTGGTGGAGCCGGACGGCCGGGTGGTCGGCGTGTTGAGCATGACCGACATCGCGAGGTACGAGCGCGACCGCGACACTTCGCTCCAGCGGGAGTCGGATTGGTACCGGATCGCGCGCGAGGGCCGCCTGGTGGGCGTGCCGTGGCGCAAGGGATTTCACGCGGAGCCGCCCGAGGCGGTGTTCGTCCGCGAGATCATGAGCCCGTTCGTGATCTCCGTGTTCGAAGACGCGAGCCTCGCCGACGTGGTGAGCATCCTGCTGCGCAACCTGGTCCATCGGCTGATCGTGGTCCGGGAGCCCGGACCGAAGCTGGTGGGGGTGGTGAGCGAGACCGACATCCTCGTGGCGATCTACTCCGCGCTGTCGCCCGAGAAGGTCAAGGCCGTCGTGTGATTGCGCCGGGAGGACAGCGTCATGCCGTGGGACCGGAAAGAGCGGGTGCTGGTGGTCGACGACGACCCGGACGCCCTCAAGACCTACACCGACATCCTCGCGTCGGAGGGGTACGACGTGAGCACGGCGGCGGACGGGGAGCAGGCCCTGGACCGCATTGACCGGTGCCGGCCGGACGTGATCCTGCTCGACGTGATGATGCCGGGCAAGGACGGGATCGAGGTGGCGCGTCTGCTGACGCAGCGGCACGATACCGAGAACATCCCGGTCGTGATCATCACGGCGCTCAACTCCTTCTCCGTGGGCAGCGGCCTGGCCGGGATCCCCGGGATCCGGCGGTTCCTGTACAAGCCCTGCCCGACATCCCAGCTGATCGAGGGTATCCGGGATGCGCTTCGATCGCACGATTGACGCGGTGCGGGAGTTCCTCGCCGCGCTCGCGGATCCGCACACGTACGCGCCCATGCGGAACTCGTACGTGGTGTTCGGATTTCTCTGGGGGCTCCCGATCCCGATTTTCTCCTGCGCGATCGATGGCTGGGCCACCGGGCGCAGCTTCACCCTCGGACTCCTGTGGGAGCATCCGGTGCAGATCTTCTTCCTGGCCCATCCGATCCTCTTCGCCGTGGTGTTCGGCGCGATGGGCACGGTGCGCTGGACCAAGGACCGGCAGATCCAGGGGTTGATCGCGGACCTCGAGCGACATGTGAAGGAGTTGGACGAGGCGAACGTCCGGCTCCGGGAGTTGGATCACCTCAAGGCCCAGTTCGTCGCGAACGTGACCCACGAGCTCAAGACCCCTCTGGTGTCGATCCGCGGCTACAACGAGAGCATCCTCGAGGGGAGGTTCGGTCCGATCTCGGAAAAGCAGCGGGACGGCCTGACGGTGGCCATGCGAAACATCGTCCGCCTGCAGAACCTGATCGCGGAGGTGCTCGAGTTCGAGCGCATCGACGCCGGAGAGCTGCGGCTGGACCGGAGCGACTTCGATCTGTTCCCGCTGGTGCAGGAGGCGGTGGAGTCGCTCCGACCGAAGCTCGACGCGAAGCGGCTGTCGATCGAGCTCGCGATGCCGGCCGGGACCGAGGTGAACGCCGACCGGGAGCAGATCTCGCGAGTGCTTCTGAACCTGATCGCCAACGCGGTGAAGTTCTCGCCCGAGGGCGGGACGCTCGGCATCGACGCACATGTGGAGGAGGGCGGCACGGTTCAGGTCACGGTGTGGGACCGCGGATCGGGGATCCCGGCCGGGCTGCAGAAGCACCTGTTCACTCGTTTCTGGCAGGCGACCAAGGGCCTGTACCAGAAGGGCGAGGGAACGGGCCTCGGCCTGGTGATCAGCCGGGGAATCCTGGAGGCGCACGGCGGGACGATCGAGGTGGTTTCGTCGGAGCGAGCCGGCACCCAGGTGCACTTCCGCCTGAAGCGGGCGGACGCTGCGGGATCGGTGCCGGCCCGGGAGGCGCGGCCGGAGCCGGGCCGCGCCGCGCCGGGACCGGAAGATTCACGAACCCGCCAGGCAGCATCATGAATCATCCGGGCCAGGGCATGAGGGCCCGTGGGGAGCATCGACCGCGGTCGGGGGCCTTTCGGGAGTAGGAGCGAGAGCCATGAGGATCCTGGCGATCGACGACGAGAAGGACACGCTCGACTTCCTGCGCGAGGTGCTCTCGCAGGCGGGGCACGAGGTGAGCACGGCCGCGACCGCGGGGGAGGCGATGGTCTACATCCAGCTCACCCGGTTCGACGCGGTCCTGCTGGATCTCATGATGCCGGGCCTCGACGGCCACCAGTTCCAAAAATGGATGCGCGAACATTGGGACGTCTCGGATACCCCGGTGGTGGTGATCTCCTGCCTGACCGACGCGCAGAACAAGCAGCAGGCGCGCATCGACGGATGCTTCGACTATCTCGAAAAGCCGTTCCAGACCCGCCGGCTGTTCGAGATCCTCGACCGCCTCGAGCGGGGACAGACCCAGGGCGCGGGGTTGGAGGCGATCTGAGCGGGATCTGTGGCCGCGCGGGTGGGAGGAACGACGATGACCGAAGCGCCGGGGCCGGGCTCGGACATCCCGTTCGTCCAGCACGATCCCGACTCGCCCGGCTGGCGCGACGTCCTGCGCCACTACATCGGCGACCTCGTGTACGGTGCCAACGACGGCGTGGTGACCACCTTCGCGGTGGTGAGCGGAGTGGCCGGAGCGGGCCTTTCGACACTGACCATCGTCATCCTGGGAATCGTCAACCTGCTGGCGGACGGGTTCTCGATGGGTGCGTCGAACTACCTGGCGATCCGCTCCACGGCGATGGCGCACCTCGCCGACCGCGGGCGCCGCGAGCCGTTCCATCATGCGTGCGCGACATCGCTGTCCTTCATCGTCGTCGGCGCGGTGCCGCTGCTGCCCTTCCTGGTCCCGGGCGCCGCAGATCGTGCCTTCGGCATCAGCCTGGTCGCCAGCGGGATCTCCCTGTTCGCGGTCGGGGCGTTGCGATCGAGCGTCTCGACGAGCGGTTGGCTGCGCTGCGGGATCGAGATGTTCGCGGTGGGCATGACGGCCGCCCTGGTCGCATACGTCGCGGGCGCCGCGACGGCGGGGCTGGTGAGGGCTTGAGCAGGCGAGGATCATGCGCCATGCGATCGCGTCGTCAGCAACCGCGGAGGCCCGGCCCGTATCGCAGGGCGCGGGGCGATAGCAGGCGGAGGCCAAGCCGATGAACCCGGAAATGCTGCGGATCCTGGTCGCACTGGACGGTTCGACCCGTGGGGAGACGATTCTCGCCAGCCTGATGCCCCTGGCGCGCGCACGGCCGGTGGGCCTGGTGCTGTTCCGCGTGGCGGAGCCGCGGGAATCGAGCGAGGCCGCGCGCGCCTACCTGGCGGAGGTCACGGCGGCGCTGACCCGGCAGGGGCTCGACGCGGTCGCCCTGGTCGGCCAGGGCAGCCCGGCCGCGGAGATCTTGAAGACGGCGCAGACCACCGGCGTGGACCTGATCGCGCTGGCCACGCACGGGCGCACGGGCGTGCCCCGCGTGCTGTGCGGCAGCGTGACCGAAGAGGTCCTGCGTCGCGCGCCGATCCCGCTGCTGGTGGATCGCGCGGGGACGCGCAAGGCGGAGTGGAAGCGCATCGTCGTGGCGCTGGACGGGTCGCAGGAAGCGGAGACGATCCTGCCCGACGCCTGCCGCCTCGCGCGCTTGCTGGGGGCGCATGTGGACCTGGTGCAGTCGGTGTTCGTCTCGGCGATGCCGCTGGCCGGCATGCCCGAGATGCCCCTCTGCATGCCGCCGCACGATCCGATGCCCTACTTGCGGCGCACCCGCGAACGGCTGGCGGAAACCTTCGGCGTCCAAGCGGAAACCGCCGCGCTCGGCGGGACTCCCGCCGCGGAGATCGTGCGCTGGGCGACCGATCGAAACGCCGATCTGGTATGCCTGACGACGCACGGCCGCACCGGTCTTGCGCGCGCCTTCCTGGGCAGCGTCGCGGAGCAGGTATTGCGCACCGCCCCTTGCGCGGTGATGGTGCGGCGCCTCGCGGGCGTGGGCGTGGCGGAGACCGTCGGTCATCCCGTGAAGTAGGGCGGCGCCGCCCCCCGTCACTCCTCCGCGGGCGCCTTGACGTTGTCCCCGGAATTGCGGTCCACCAGCTTGTTGAGCGGGTCGATGCCGACCCGGGCGGGCCGGGCGGCGACGTGAAAGGTCAGCTCCGACCGGCCCTTGCGGACCCTGCGCTTCTCGATGAAGAGCGCCTGGTCCTGGTCGTCGAGCGCGCCGACGTCCATCCAGTCGTCGAAGTCGAGCTCGGTCTGATTGCCCTGGTCGTCGCTGCGGAATTTCTGGGCCTGCACCCCGATGGTCACGTCGTATCCGCCG
>Ga0209514_10003771_pt1 | contig 21206 bp, 17 predicted proteins | sample Subgrocontami58m_FD_187452 | JGI IMG/M metagenome (GOLD analysis project Ga0209514, IMG submission 187452) | Subsurface groundwater microbial communities from S. Glens Falls, New York, USA - GMW37 contaminated, 5.8 m (SPAdes) (version 3) | ecosystem: Environmental > Aquatic > Deep subsurface >...
CATTGGAACTTTGGCGAGCTTAGCATAATGCCGGTTATCCTGCTCATTCTGAGAGCTGTATATCCCCGGGTCATCGGCGCTGATAACCACCAGGCCGCCGTTGACGCCCGTGGTCGACGCCGCCATGAATGGGTCGGCGGCGACGTTCAAGCCTACCTGCTTCATCGAAACCAGTGTGCGGGCGCCGGCATAGGAAGCCCCCAATCCCAGCTCCATAGCTACTTTCTCATTGGTCGACCATTCGGCATAGATATCTTTATATTTGGAGATAGCTTCAAGTATCTCGCTGCTAGGGGTTCCCGGGTAGGCGGCGGCAACTCTGACGCCGGCGTGATAAGCCCCCAGGGCAAACGCTTCGTTTCCTGAAAGAAGTTTTAACATTTCGATAATTTTCCCGCCCCTCATTTCTGACATTTAACAGAATTTTTTATTAGTAGGGGCGACCCTAGTGGTCGCCCATGGCTGTGGATTTACCGAGACTATTTTCAGGGAAATCTCCCATCCCGACAAGTCGTGACCATTAAGTATGAAAATAGATATATTTTTAATGTAGGGGCGGGTTTCGAACCCGTCCGCCCATGCGGTCAGGTTTTTAACCTGACCCTACGACTATCAGGAATTTACCTATTTTCGGAGAAATCCTCTATGCTCAGTTGCACTGAGCACCATGAAGAATAAAAATAATACTCCTCCTATCTGTCATTCTGTCCGAGCGGGTATCGGACTCCGATGTTTCACTCGGAGAGTGAGCGAAGCGACGAAGAATCTCTCGCCGTAGCGACATGCCCGTATCAGCGAGGAATTGGAGATTCTTCACTACGTTCAGAATGACAAGTGAAGGTCTATTTTCGTGAGAATTTATAATAGTACCAATTGAGCAATTTTAACATATAAATTCAGCATAGGACAATTGGTCGTTAATTTAACATAAAGTTACGGGCTGTTGATTTTTCCTCCAAAGAATCTATAATAGGCACACATAGAAACGGGAGGCGGTTATGAGCTTCAAGGATAATAGGGAATTTGTTAAAGCATTACAAAAGACCGGAGATGCAGTGGTCGTCCGAACCGAGGTGGACTGGGATTTGGAGGCTGGAGCAATCACACGGCGGGTATGCGAAACTGGCGGCCCGGCCCCCCTTTTCGAAAAAATCAAAGACTACCCTGCCGGGTACCGCATCCTGGGCGCACCCCTGGCAAACTACCGCCGCCTGGCTGTAGCTATGGATATGTCCCCTGATTCTACCCTGAAGACCATCCAGGAACAATACGAACAACGGATAGAACACCCAATTAAACCCAAACTGGTTAAAGACGGCCCGTGCAAGGAAAATATTGTCAGGGGTAAGGATGTAGACCTTTTTCAGTTCGCCATCCCTATGGTCCACGAGGGTGACGGCGGCCGGTACATCGGCACCTGGCATATAAATATAAACAAGGACCCGGATTCCGACTGGACAAACTGGGGGATGTACCGGTTGATGGCCCATAATCATACCGATATGGCGGGCTTTTTCGCCACCCACCAGCACCAGGGGCTAATCTATTTCCGGAAGTATCAGCCCAGGGGTTTACCTATGCCTTTTGCTGTAGCTATCGGCGCTGACCCGCTTTCTTCTCTTGTAGCCGGGACTGCTTTTAAAAAGGGTGAAAACGAGGTTGATTTTGCCGGGGCACTGGCCCGGGAGCCAATTGAACTCGTCAAATGTGAGACAAATGACTTGGAGGTTCCATCTCACGCTGAGATTATCCTTGAAGGGGAGATCTTGCCGGGGACAAATCTGCCGGAAGGGCCGTTCGGGGAATATCCGGGCTACCGTTTCCCGGAGCGCCGCTCTTCACCAATTTTCCGTGTCAATTGCATCACTTACCGTAACGACCCCATTATGACACTATCTTGTGTAGGCTTTCCAACGGATGATTCCCATGTTAGCGTGTCGCTGGGGGCTGCGGTGGCTTTCAAGAGGTCTTTGAAGGCAAGGGGCGTACCGGTAACCCAGGTTAATTGGCCCACTGAGGGAGTTGAACATCTGATGGTAGTGGGCATAGAGAAGCGGGACGATGCTACCGTTGATCTCATCGAGCAAATGGTATTGGGTAGCCGGACTCCTATCTGTGTGACTATGATAGTGGATTCGGACGTGGACGTCTTTAATTTAAAAGAGGTCATACATGCCTTCCTGACTAAATGCCACCCCATACGGGGAGTCCGCCGCCACGAGTCTTTCTGGACATTATCTCCGTATCTTAGCCATGAGGAGTGGGTTGCCAACCGGGGGGCGCGGCTAATTCTGGACTGCACCTGGCCCTCAAGCTGGAAAAAAGAAACCACTATCCCGCCTCGCGCCTCGTTTGCCGTTATGTACCCCGAAGGCGTGAAAGAATTGGTATTAAGGAAATGGAAGGAGTATGGTTTCTAAGGATCCCCTTTATGCTCATTATCTGTAACTGTTTCATTTACCTGGTTGTAGTAGTCAATATTTACCAGTTATATAACTTCAAGGGGGATTGGAATTATGGAATATGATACCTTCGTTAAGAGTCTGGAAGAACTACCTCAGGGTAAGGAGATAGAGCTATTTGTACGAGAGCTGGCGCCGGGCCGGAACAAGTATCTGGTGCACAAGGTAAAAGGTGTCGTCTCCTCCGCCTCCGTACCTCAAGGGCAAACCCTGTGGCTCCGTTTCCATACCGGTTACCGTCACCCCCAACCCTGGAATATCAAAATAACAGCCGAACTGGAGTAAAAGACACAGAGTTAGAACTAATCGGAAGAGGAAATCCAGGAAGGGAGAGGTGAGTGTAGCTGGACTGGAACATTCCCCTCTCTTTAATTCTCTCCCCAAAGGGGCGAGAGGTTTATCCCGCTATGCGATATTGCCATAGCGCAACTTCGTTACGTTCTTTAAGGTTAGCTATATCGTGGGTTTTAGAATAGTTCAGCCGCCCCGCTAGACGGGGCGGCGGTCTTTTTATCGTAGAATTCAGTTAACGCCGGAGCAACGTCCAAAATGAAATCCATCTTTTATGGTTGGTGGATAGTTATAGCCGTCGGTATTATCCATTTCTGGGGAGCCGGGACTGCTTTCTATAGTTTCACCGCTTTCTTCAACCCCATCGTAGCGGAATATGGTTGGAGCTATGCAGCCACGTCTTTCGCTATGTCGCTCCGAAGCATGGAAACGGGGATTGCCGCCCCTATTGTGGGCTTCCTGACTGACAGGTATGGCCCGCGAAGATTAGTTTTAGCCGGCTCATTTCTGGCTGGCGTCGGATTTATACTGCTGAGCCGCGTGGACTCCCTGTGGAGCTTCTATGCCTTCTCTATTTTTCTATCCATAGGGACAAGCTTCTGTTTTACTGTGCCTGGATACACGGCAATAGCCAACTGGTTTGAAAAGAAACGGAGCATAGCCCTGGGGCTGGCTATAGCCTCTATTGGCGGCAGCGGTGTGATTATCCTGCTGATGAACTGGCTGATTGAGCAATACGGATGGCGGAACGCTTTGGTGATCGCTGGATTGGGTATGTGGATAATCTGCATTCCGGCAGCTCTTGTGCTCCGGCATCACCCTGAGGACTATGGGTATATGCCGGATGGCGGTAAGAGTGAGCAGGCTAAGTCGGTTAAAACGCAGGATGAAACACCGGTCAAGGCACAACATACAGGATTTAAAACAATGGAAGCTGTTAAGACCCGTGGCTTCTGGCTGATTGCTGCCGGGTCTACAGCCTCAGCCACCGGTGTAAACGCCGTGGGTGTGCATGTGATGCCATCGCTGCTCAGTATCGACATCCCGCGAAACACAGCCGGTTTCCTGGCCGCTCTGGTGGTGATGAGCAGCATAGCCGGGAGGTTAGGCTTTGGCTGGCTTGGCGACCGATTCCCTAAAAAATACTTATTTGGCATGGCTCTTTTCTTGCAGGCTGTCAGTTTGTTGGTTCTGGCCTATAGCCATAGCCTGTGGCAGGCTACCCTCTTTGCCGTGCTTTTTGGTCCCGGCTATGGCGGTGTCACTGCTCTAAGGTTCTCGATTCAAGCCGAATATTTTGGGAGGCGGTCTTTTGGAAGCATCCAGGGGTTATTATCAGGAATCCATACAATCGGTACAATCATCGGACCTGTATTGGCGGGATGGTTTTTTGATATTAAAGGCAACTACTTCCTGGCCTGGCTTGTGCTTGGTCTGTCAACTTTAGCCGTTGTGCCATTGCTGGTGCTTGCCAGGGAGTCTCAAAAGGGCCAAATGCAGCGCGGCGACTAAGCGGGTTACCCGTTTATTGTCATTCTGAACGCAGTGAAGAATCTCCAAGGGGCTTGAGTCACCAGTATTTTGTTATTTTCCAATGGAAGGCTTTGACGACCATAATGAAGCCGTTTTCATCTAAGTCAGTTAAGATTCTTCCACTAATTATAAATTGCAATCAAAATAGCACATATACAGTTGGTGAATGCACAGGCTCCGACTTGTCGGAGTGCCACCACTTTCTTGCGTCATCATGATGGCAAATGAGACCGCTACGCATAGTTATCTTTGTAAAGCTATGCCAGAGTCAGTAACCTGGAGAGAAGTGGCAGGTAATTAAGAAGCGCCCTTGCGATTAAGGATACTATGGATTTTCTCTATCAGGTCATCCGGTTTAAATGGTTTGGCGATAAAATCATTAGCGCCCCGCTTTAGAGCCTCATCAACTACCGAGCCTCGTGCGCTAAAAGCTATAACCGGGATTTGTGATGTGGGGCGTAATTTATCCAGCACCTCAAGCCCCGTCATAGGAGACATAAATATATCGAGAAGCATGATATCGGGCTTCTCCGTTTCAACCAAATTCATCGCCGCCTCTCCGCTTGTTGCCGTAATAACATCAAAACCTGCCGTAGTTAAGGCGACTTTTACAAAACGGAGTATTCCACTATCATCTTCAACTACTAATACGCGTTTTTTAATGCTCATAGCAGCTAAATAATACAATGCTTCATATTATTTTTCAAATCTACAGATTAAAGAAAGCAAGATGGCCGCCCCGATAAAATCGGGGCGGCCATCCTCACTAACTGTTAAGTCTAATACAAACGTATTAAATTTTAATGCATGACGACAGAAAAAACATACCTCGTTATTGCGAGTGAAGCGAAGCAATCTTATGCCCCTGAGGCCGACCTCGACATTCCAGAGTGGAGATTGCTTCGTCGCTCCGCTTCTCGCAAAGACGAATCATTCATCATTACTTTTTACGTTAGTATTAATTATGGCTAGGCGTCATAGTAGAGATAGAACTCGTACGGGTGCGGGCGCAGCGCGATCTGCTGCATCTCGTTCTTCCTCTTATACTCGATCCAGGTCTCGATGAGGTCGGGCGTAAAGACCCCGCCTTCCAGCAGAAAATCGTGGTCCTTCTCCAGGGCTTCCAGCACCTCGCCGAGGGAACCGGGAGTGGATTTAATTTTGGCCTTTTCCTCTGCCGGCAACTCGTAGATGTCCTTATCCAGTGGCTGGCCCGGGTCCAGTTTCCTCTTGATGCCATCCAGACCGGCCATGAGCATCGCCGGGAGGGCCAGATAAGGGTTGGATGTGGCATCGGGGCAACGGTACTCGATACGCTTCGTCCTGGGATTGGAAGAATACATGGGGATGCGGACCGAAGCGCTGCGATTGCGCTGGGAATAAACCAGGTTTATCGGGGCTTCGTAGCCCGGCACCAGACGCCGGTAGGAGTTGGTAGTCGGCGCTGCAAAGGCCAGAAGGGCGGGCGAGTGCGCCAGCAGCCCGGCTATATAATGCTTGGCCATCTGGCTGATCATGGCATAACCTTTGGCATCGAAGAACAGGTTGACGCCATTCTTCCACAGGCTCTGGTGGACGTGCATCCCGGAGCCGTTATCCTGGAAGAGGGGTTTGGGCATGAAGGTGGCGGTGAACCCCTTCTTAACGCAGGTGTTCTTGGCTATATACTTATAGAGTAGTACATTATCAGCCATCTTGGTCAGGGTGTCGTATTTCATGTCGAACTCGACCTGACCGGCGGTGGCCACTTCATGATGGTGGACCTCGATGTTAATGCCTGAATCTATCATCTTGAGGGCAATCTCCGAACGCAGGTCCTGGAGCTTGTCGGTGGGGGGTGTTGGGAAATAGCCTTCCTTGTAGCGCGGCTTGTAGCCCAGGTTGTGGCCGTGGGCGTTTCCGTTGCCGTTGCCGGAGGCATTTCCGTTTTCGCCAGAGTTCCAGATGCCTTCTTCGGAGTCAATAAAATAGTACCCGCTGTGGCTATTCTGGTCGAAGCGGATACTGTTGAATATGAAGTACTCCAGCTCCGGCCCCCAGTAGCTCGTGTCTGCTATGCCTGTGGACCTGAGATAAGCCTCGGCCTTCTGCGCCACATACCGGGGGTCGCGGGAGTACGGTTGACCGGTCATGGGGTCCTTGACGTTGCACACAAGGCTCAGCGTCGGTATTTCGCAGGCCGGGTCTACAATAGCGGTGGTCGGATCGGGGAACAGGAGCATGTCGCTTTCGTGGATCTTCTGGAAACCGCGGATACTGGAGCCGTCAAATCCAATACCTTCGGTGAATAAATCCTCCGATAGTTCCGTTGCCGGGACGGAGAAGTGCTGCCACAAACCCGGCAGGTCTATGAACTTAAGGTCTACAATCCTCAAATTCTTACTCTCTACCAACTGGATTACATCCCTGGCGGTCTTTCTAGGGGCAGCTTTGGTTGTTGTCATTATTGATCTCCTTGTGTAGCTAATATAATGGATTGGCTCCCGGCTAAATAGCCAGTTTGCCTTCTTCTCTGGTTCTAACCCGTACTGCTGTATCGATGGTGGAAATAAAGACCTTGCCGTCACCTATGTGCCCGGTCTGGGCGCGGCTGATGATAGCCTCCGTTATAGCCGGCGCTTCCTCATCCTCAACCACGATCTCAAGCTTGAGCTTGGGTAGATACTCGGAGCGGGCGGTATCGCCCTGCCCGTTCAGGTGGCCCTTCTGCCTGCCGTGACCTTTTACCTCGGTAAGGGTCATACCGGGATACCCCACGGCTTCCAGGGCCTTGCGCACCGGGCCTAAGCGTTCCCGCCGGATAATTGCCTCGATCTTTTTCAATTGGCATCCTCTGAATGATATGTTATTAAGGATAAAGGGGAAATGTTTCATATATGTTACAAGGGAGTTAAATTTAGATTACGGGACGAGATGACGTTATTGAGTCCATCGAGTCAGTTGCGTCCATTGAGTCTATTAATCGGGGACTCAGGGTAACAATGCAAAGACCCTGAGCCGTAATCCACCATCAAACATTAGCAATTATGCCTACGAAAGGTAGTGGGCTAGCTCTCCCCCTTTCGTAAAAGGGGGATAAAAGGGGGATTTTCCTGTTAGATAAGTGGAGAAGGGAAATCCCTCTCAATCTCCCTTTACCAAAGGGAGAGGTTAATTGCCGTCTCCCGAATCGGAATGCTCACCAATTGGTGAAGGAACTGCTGCTTTGGCTAGATTCAATGGGTGGTGGATTTGGGCTGATGGTGAACTCTTGTAATTTGAACGGCTCTATAGTTTATGATATAGTCATGCCATCATGGGAATTTCAACAGGTTCAAGTATGGGAAGCCTTCGTATTGGGAAGGCATGTATGATGACAGGAAGCCGGTCCTTCAAGGGGATGGCCCTGGTATTGGCTTCCATCGTTTTTATCTCCACTTCGTGCGTTTCAAAAGCGACTTTTGATGAGCTACAAACACAACTAAACCAGAACCAGCGGCAACTATCCACTCAACAGGCAGAGACCGCACGGTTAACGTCCGCATTAACCCAGGAACAAGTCAAACTTAAAGAACTGAGCACGCAGCTATCCGCTATACAAGGGGAGCTATCTTCGACTCAGAATAAAGCCTCAAATTTAGAATCACAGATAGCGGTTGTCAAGGCCGATCTTTCTTCAACGCAAAATAGGGCCTCTACTCTGGAATCTCAATTGACAGGCACAAAGGTAGAGCTATCCACGGCTCAAAGCAAGGCTTCCGGGCTGGATAAACAAGTTCTGAGCCTGCAATCTTCCCTGGATGCCGAAAAACAAACAGCTTCCCAATTAAGCAGCCAACTTACCCAGGCAAAGAACACGAACACTACATTGGGCCAACAATTAGACAACCTGAAATCAGAGTTATCTCAAGCTAAAAAAGCGATTACAGCTTTGAATCCGACAACCCTTTCAATCCCTGGAACTTCAGCCTCTAAAGATACAACGATCTCATCAAAAACGTCCACAAATCTCGGCGATGGCATTATCCTGACGTATGAGCCAGCTCAGCCGACCACGGGACGTCCAATACGGTTCAGTTTAGATGGTTTAGGCGCCTGGGCAAGAGTTGATATAACTTTTTTGAATCCGGGTGGCATGCCGACGGATTGGGTTGATGAAAAAGAAGCTTTCTACAGTAAAGCTGGTTCGCAGGAATTGCTTAAAACAAACAGCGTTTTCGCTAATGCCAACGGCCAAATAACCTGGGTCCGACCAAATGTTTTAGACCCTGAAGGCCAGTGGACGGTTCAAATAAAAGTTAATGATAAGACATATAAAGGGAACTACACTCTTTCCCCTTTACAGCTTCAGGTGAAGATACTTTCTCAATTAGGCGTATCGTTCAGGCAATATTCCGGGAGCATAAGCGAGGTTTTTGTTACCGAAGGCATACCTCTAGCATTGGCTCTGGATTTAAGCGGGACTCTCTATTTTATAAATGAAACATTAAAGCCATATCTTGGTCAGTCGTATATCAAAATACCCGATTTATATCTTTTCTCTAACCGTGAATCGTTCAACAAAGCAATGACATCAGCCGGCAGAACGATGATGGGGTTTGAGGCCGGAGTATTTTTTTCAGGTAAAAATAGAGGTATCTATATCATGGCCGATCCCCTCAAATCGGAAATACTAAAGACCTTAATTCACGAATACACACATCTTGTCATTGATGAATTATTACCTGGTACTGAGATCCCTGGATGGCTCAACGAAGGGCTGGCCACATATTTAGAGCTACATATAGGGCCTGAATTCGGCGCCGGTTTGATGGCTCAGAGAGAGGTATTTGGCCGGGCGGATGAGGTCTACGTAAACCTGGTAAGAAATTCTGTGTTTACCTTAGCTCAACTGAGGAGTCAGAAGGACTGGAATAGCCAACTCAGTAAAAATCTAATATATTTACAGTACTCACAGGCATATATGGCCGTACGCTATATGCTTGAGCGGTTCGGCAACCAGTCGGCAGCGCTCATCTTTAATGAGATGAAAAATGGCCAATCTTTTGATACGGCTTTTCAGAAAACTACAGGTATATCTGTAGCCAGTTTTGAGCAGGGCTGGCTTGGCTGGCAGAGGAATTGGAAAGATAGCAGGCGGGAAGCTATTCGCCAGTATATAAATCAGGCGGATGCGATTATGAACGACATCAGCAACCTTAGCCAGGACCGTAATAATCGTGTCCTCATAGAAAATTCAATGCCTCTTAGTTCGAGGATTCCCACACAGGAGCAATTCGTAAGCCGTGCGGTGGCATCGGATAGTAAAGCCCTTGCGCTTAGCCCGCCATCAACTCTGAGGGATATAAATACGGAGCTAATCGCTTATACCTCCCTTTATAAAAAATGGCTTCAAACGGTGTTAGATGCGTTTAAACAGGGGGACAATACCATGATAGAAAAAGCTAATGCTATGATTCCTGAAGTCAACGGGAGAGAACTCAGGCTGTTATCGCAATTGAACGACATTAAGTTTGACTGGGGATTGACGCATTAGTTCCTTGCGATAACCCAGTCAAAGCCATGATATTGGGGCAATCACCCCTTTACAGGTGGAACCGCAAAAAATGAAAATAGATTGCATTATTCCTTTGCGGCCGGGGTAAATCCCCCTGCGCCCCCTTTTGTAAATGGGGAGATTTAAAACCTCTCCCTTTCATAAAGGGAGAATTGAGAGGGATTTTAGTCCTCCTCCATACTAACTCTTATCCTTGTTTTCGGGGGAATCCCCCATCCCAATTCATCGGGACCATGAAGGATGAAAATTGACGTATTTTTAACATAGGCCCCGATTCGACGGGGTCCGCCCACGCGGTCAGGTTAAAAACCTGACCCTACGACAATCAGGAGTTGCCTATTTTCGGGAGAATAGATTGGCTAATCTCAATAACCTTATAAAAGAACTCTGGCCCGAATCCTTAATAAACCTGCTGGAAACAGCCGGCGAGGTTGCTCATGGCCTCAATTATAAACTCTTCGTTGTAGGGGGAGCCGTCAGAGACCTGCTCCTGGGACGGGCTAATCTTGACCTGGATCTGGTGGTGCAGGGGAATGGGGTGGAGGTAGCTCAGCAAATGGCCGACAGGTTAAACGCCAGGCGGGTAGTCCACAACCGCTTCGGCACTGCCACGCTATACCCCGATGGAAAGGGGCTGGATATTATAACAGCCCGACGTGAAGGTTATCCACATCCCGGAGCTTTGCCTGTCGTACAGCCCAGCAATCTGGCAGATGACCTGTTCCGCCGCGACTTTACCATTAACACGCTGGCTATGAAAATAGAACCGGGGCCTTTTGGCGAACTGATAGACCCCTATGGCGGCCAGGAGGATTTGGAAAACCGCTTAATCCGCATCTTACACCCCAAAAGCTTTATTGATGACGCCACCCGCATCCTGCGGGCGTTGCGCTATGAGCAGCGGCTATGCTTTCAAATTGAGGAGGTTACGGCGGCGGCTATCCACCGGGATATGGCTATGCTGGACACTATCAGCGGCGACAGGTTACGCCATGAGTTGGAGCTAATTCTGGAGGAGCCGTGCCCGGATAGGACATTCCGCCGTATGGATGAGGTGGGCGCATTGTCGAAATTGGTGCTATCCTGGAAGGGCGATGCTGATATAGAGAGGCGCATGGCGCTGGCAAGGCAGGAGGAACCCTCCTTTTCTCTTTATCTGGCGCTTTTTGTCTATCCTTTAGACCTGGCCGATACCGAACAATTTATCGCTCGTATGCGCTTCCCGCAAAAAGTAGCCCAAATCCTGCGCCAGACGCTGGAACTCAAAGCTAAGTTGCCTCTGTTAGCCAGTGCGGATTTACTCCCCAGCGATATCTACCGTTTACTGAAAGAATATTCTCCAACAGCCATACAGACCAATGCTCTGGTCACTAACTCGCCTCAGGTGCGACAAAACCTGCATCTTTATCTGGACAAACTACGTTATGCCAGATTGTCCCTTAAAGGCGACGAACTGGTAGCTATGGGTGTCGAGCCAGGCCCAATCCTGGGCAAGCTTCTCGACTGTTTATTAGAGGCAAAGCTAAACGGAGAGGCTCCAACACACGAGGACGAAGTTAGACTGATAAGAATATGGCTGACCAAGTAAGGGCACAGCCCCGATAAACCGGGGGTCTTCGAAATGCTGTGCCCCTACGGTGCAACCCTATAAAATGTGGCTCGGTTCCTTATCCAGTTTCAAACGCTTGAGGGTCTCAGGCCTGGGTATGCCGTTCTTGTCCCAGCCGCGCAGCTCATAATATTCGTCCAGCAACGCATTCCATTTATCAGGCTCCAGGCACAGGCCCTTCCTGGCTCCCTCTTTAATAGGCTCGAAGAATATCTTTGGCGGAGTGTCATGCCGGCGGTCTTCCCCGTCCCGGACATTAAACATCTTCTCCATGTTCCACCCCCGCTCTGAAATAGTCCACAATTCCTCTTTTGTCATATCCCAGCCGGTAACAGCGTTGATGACCTCCAACGGTTGCTCAAAACCGAACAGGTCCGGCGCAAACCACTGCGTCCAGAATTTGCATAGACCAAGACAATCAGACATGGTGTTGAGGTTCTGCTGCCACATAGCGAAGAAGGCTTTGGTATCCCATGCGTAAGGGTCGGGGTTGGTGGGACGCCCGATTATCTTTGACAGCACGTCGGCGGGCAAGCCCATGAACTCCAGGTTGCAGCGGCCCCTCAGGTGGTCGTTGCCCCGGTTAGAGGTCTGGTCGCCCAGGCAGGTGGCCCGCAGGATACGGTCGTTGACCGGTTCATTGGTGAGGCCCCGGCCGCAGCGGTAGAGGAACTCGCCGGTCTCCGGGCCGAGATGCTTAATAGCCCCCTCAGCGCCGTGGGATATTACCTTGCCAAGACCCTCGCCTTTGTTTATAAGTTCAGGCAACTTGGACATGGCCTCCGCCGAGCCCCAGTTGAAGTCTATGCCGCCGGTGGCCTCTTTGCTCAGAAGCCCACGGTCATAGATGTCCATCAGCCAACCCTGGTACAGGCCATAGGTGAGCGAGTCAATGCCATAACGGTTAGTCTTCTCGAAGCACATCAGGGCTTTGTCCCATTCGGTGTTACCGGCAAAGGCTCCAAAAAGGACCGGAGCAATCCACTCAGGACCCTCCCCCATGACTCCTTTATAAGGCCCCTCTTTTATGGTGAAGCGGTGCTGACAGTGCATAGCGCACTGCTGACAGGCCAACATCTTCTCACTATACTTCTCCAGGAAGATGTCTACATCTATATGGCCGTAACCCTCGGGGAAGTAATTAGACCGGTGATTCCGGACAACTATGCCCTCCCGCTCGTTATTCACTACCCAGGCAAATAGATTGCTCCATCGCTTGGTTATCTCGAATATCTTGGTGCGCCGTGCGTAGTCATATTGACGGCGGGTGATTTCCAGCAGCTTCTCAGGGTGCTTTACCGGCAGGCTCTGGCTACCCCTCATAGCCACAGCTTTAAGGTTCTTGGAACCCATCACTGCGCCCTGCCCGGTCCGACCCGCTGCACGCTTGAGCTGGTGGCGGATACAGGCGAACCCTACTTTCCGCTCACCGGCCTCACCGATGCAGGCAATCTTTACATCGGGGTCCTGAAGTTCGTCCCAGAGCCGCAGTTGCACCTCATAGGTGTCCAGCCCCCACAGCTTTGAGGCATCCCGGAACTGTATCTGCCCGTTGTCCACAAGGAGATAGGTGGGCGTTTTGGCTTTGCCGGTAATTACGATGTGTTGGAAGCCCGCATACATCATCTCAGCGCCCAGAGCTCCGCCGATATTGGAGTCGCCGTAATGACCCGTATCCGGTGATTTGCCGGTTACATGACATCTCCCCATGGCATTGGCAAACTGCCCGCTCATAAAGCCGGCTGAAAAGATAAGGGGATTTTCCGGGCTTAGCGGGTCTATGCCCTTCGTGGTATTATTATACAGTAAGTAAGCACCCATACCACGTCCGCCGAGAAACATGCGCAGCAAATCCTCGGGGATGGGCTTTATGGTCACCTTCCGGTTAGTCAAATCTACATAGGCTACCTGTCTCATTTTTCCCTCCTGACACATATCATTGCAGGGGAGGTTCATGAACCGCCCCTTTTGGGGCAATTCATGAATTGCCCCTACAATTCTTAACCTTATTTGGTTTTTTTCTTTGCTTTCCAGGCGGCGACAATTTTCTGAGGTGTAATGGGTAACTCGGTGAACTTCACGCCGGTGGCGGCGCAAACGGCATTAGCCATAGCCGGCAAAGAGGTATTGGTGCTTATCTCCCCACCGCCTTTGGCGCCGAAGGCGGTATGAGGATTTGGACAGATTACATGGTCAGTTACCTGTTTTGGGGCATCCAGGGATGTAGGCATTTTGTACTCCAGGAAATTGGTATTGAGGGGACGGCCTTTTTTATCTACGGGGCAATCTTCGAACAACGTCTGCCCCATACTGGCCAGTGTACCACCTTCCATCTGGCCGGCCAGCAGCATGGGGTTGATAGGTTGGCCCAGCTCATCTGCCAGAGCTGATTTAAGCGCTGACACCTTACCCGTCTCCGGATCAACCTCCACTTCGATGGCCTGAACGATGGCGGCATATTCAAAGGGATGTCCTATGAGTTGCGCCCCTTTAATACCGGGGAACTCCAGATAAGGCGGCACAAAGGAGCCTCGGCCGTATATGGGCTTACCCTGTCCGTAGTAAGACTCCCGGACAATATCCAGCAGGGTGGCGCTCCTGTCAGGACGTTTTTTGGAGAAGACCCTACGGTCCCGCAGCTCAATATCCTCTATTGGAACCTCAAACTTCCGGGCGGCTGCTTCAGCTATTTGCCGCCGGGCATCCTCGGCAGCAGCTTTAATGCTACCGGAGATGTGTACGGTGCCTCTTGAAGCATACATGCCGGCCTCCAGGATGCTGTAATCGGTATCTTCCGCATCTACAGTAACATCATCCACCGGCACACCCAGGACCTCTGCCGCTACCTGGGCAGCTACCGTATCTATCCCCTGGCCAATCTCGGTGCCGCCATAGATAACGTTGACCGAGGCATCTTCCGTAACTTTGACCACTGCCCCGGAGGCGGTAAAACCGGAGATACGGGCCAACCCGGTTCCCAACGCAATAGCTCCAAAGCCAATGCCGCGATTGGGGATAGGGTTCTTCTTTCGTTCATACCAGCCTATCTGCTTGGCTACTTTCTCCAGTGCGCCTACCAGATCCAGGTTTTCGACGTGCATACCGTGGGGGCTAACATCGCCGTTCCGGTAGGCGTTCTTCAAGCGTATTTCAAACTGGTCTAACCCCAGGTCATCGGCTACCATACTTAGAATAGTTTCAGCCACATACCGGGCAATAACCAGGGATTGCCCCCGGACCGCTCCGCAGGGGGCGCGGTTCGTATATACCCGAATACCTTCATACCTTACATTGGGTATGCGGTAGGGAAAGACAAGGCCGGACTCACCGAATATCTGGATATTTAAAGGACTTACGCAGGCATAAGCGCCCCCCTCAGCTATCAGGCGGGCATCGCAGGCTACCAGAGTCCCATCTTTTTTAACACCCATTTTAATCCAGGTCTCTTTAGCATGCCTCTGGCGTTGTGTAGCCAGTACCTCTTCCTGGCTCATAACTATTTTTACAGGACGGTTTGTCTTCATAGCCAGACCGACAGCGGCAAAATCTATATCGAAGGGGTCCTGCTTGCCGGAGAACCCCCCACCTATATAGGGATTGATTATCCGCACCTTGCCCAGGGGCAAGTCCATGCCGCGGCAGAAATGCCTCCACACAATATACGGGCTTTGCTTGGATGCCTGGATGACCACCCGCCCTGAGGCGTCCACATGGGTTAAAATAGCGTGTGGCTCCAGAAAGCCGCAGGAAACTCTCTGGCTATTAATAACCGCTTCCTTCACATAATCAGCTTGAGCAAATCCTTTATCTACGTCACCGTAATGAAAATTGTGTTTGAAGGCAATATTATTTTTAGCATGGTCGTGAATAGCGATAGCCCCCTCTTTAAGGGCATCCTGAGATGTCAAGAGGACCGGAAGCTCCTCATATTCTACCCGTATCAGGTCAAGGGCTTCCTCCGCAAGGTCCTCATCAATGGCAGCCACAGCGGCTACAGCTTCACCGTAATGGCGAACCTTATCCCTGGGCCAGGCCACGCGGTCCCGCGTGCTGGGCAAGAAACCGAATTTAGTCTGTGGGAAATCTTTCCCTGTAACTACGGACCTTACTCCGGGCAGTTTTTCCGCCCTGGATGTATCTATGTTAACAATTCGGGCATGTGCATAAGGGGCACGTAATACTTTCCCGTGGAGCATACCCGGTAATATCAAATCTGCGGCGTATACCGCCTGGCCTGTAACCTTAACCTTGGCATCCACCCGCGGCACCGGTTTACCGATAACCTGATAGTCTGGCATATACCCTCCTTTAAGCCGTTAGGCCGCTAATTTGAACCTTTGTATGAGGATAAATTAAAACGGCAGGATTTATCTGGAAGGAAACGTTCTGTATACTTCCACCAAAGAAAAAAGACCGGACGAAAGATTTATAGCATACTCTGAGATAAATTTCAAGAAAATTCATTAAATATCAATTGACAATACTTCTTATCTTTGATATATTGACGGCGGTCAGGTTTATGAAAGAAAAAGCTATCCCCAAATCAAATATAAGGCAGGTGCTCGGCGGCACCGGCCAACGGGTAACGCCCCAACGGACACTTCTGCTGAATATGTTGCGCAAAAGCGGAGGCCACCTGGATGCCGATGAGCTCTACCGTATGGCGCGGAAGAAGAATCCCCGCATCAGCTTATCGACCGTCTACAGGGCTTTAAGGTTGTTCACCAAGTTAGGTCTGGTGGAAGAGCTGCACTTTGAGGAAGAACATCATCATTATGAAGGCAAACCGCACAGAGAACACTTTCATATCATCTGCCTAAAGTGTGGCCGCATAGTAGAATTTGAAAGCCCCCTTATTGCACGGCTCAAAAATGAGATGGGAAATAAAGAGGATTTTGAAATCCGGGGGGCCGAAGTTCATCTCACCGGGTATTGCGCCCAATGCCGAAGTAAAATGGCGGAGGAAAATAACGAAATAACCGGCGCCGCTGGTAAGTAGTTTGATACCAGCTTTGAATAAACCTCCTGAGGAATCCCTATAAAATACACAACTAAATAATTATAGTATTCGAGGTGTCCCGGTGTGAGCCGGGGCTTAATTGGAAAGCAAGCCGGTGGAAGTCCGGCACAGTCCCGCTACTGTGATTCCGGTTTATCCGGGAAAGTCAGGACGCCAGCCTCGGCCTAACAAACCTCCGTGGAGAGGGGTCCAGTAACCGATAGGAAAATCCCCCTTGTTCTACCGAGCAAGGGGGATTCTTATTTATGAAGATAAACGTCTACTGTGGAAATTGTCTAACATCACTGAATCGCCCATGCTCATTGATGGTTAATGATTAGTAATATTTTTAGTAGATTTAGAATTTTATAACCCTCACCTTTCCGTTCCTCTCCCATCGAGGGAGAGGAAAATTGGACCGTTTTTTCAGTAGAATAATTAAATACAAGGAGGCGCTGCGTGGTAAAGTTGATCAGATCCCTGGGATTTTTCAACGCCATACTCGATATCTTGTTTATAGCTTTAGGTGTTGTCGCTTTATTTTTACGGGGTTTTGTTAGAGACATGACTGGTTTCCTACCACCGGGGACAGTCAATATGATAACGATGTTAATAACCTATACAGGCTGGATCTTAGTCGTTTCTTTCAGCCTGGGTTTTATATTTACTATACTCGTGATAGTCCGCAGCTTCCAAAAGGGGAAATAACCCGGAAATTTAATATATGGAGTAGTGAACAATGGAGAATAACCTCAATGAATTTCTGAAAAATATCCGGCCACTAGATAAAAAAGCCATGCAGGCTGCCAGAGACAGGCAAGACCAGTTGACCAAGCCACCGGGAAGCCTGGGCCGCCTGGAGGAGCTTTCAGTCCAGATAGCAGGAATCCGCGGTGAGGTCTTACCATCCATGAAAAACAAGGCTGTTATAACCATGGCTGGCGATCACGGCGTAGTGGCTTCCGGGGTCAGCGCCTATCCTCAAGAGGTTACACCCCAGATGGTGTATAACTTCCTGCGTGGTGGAGCAGGCATAAACGTTCTGGCCCGTCAGACCGGGGCACGGGTGGTCGTGGTAGATATGGGGGTAGCTGCTCCACTGGAATCGCACCCGCAGCTAATATCCAGAAAGGTAGCCCCGGGCACCAATAACCTGGCTACGGGCCCAGCCATGACACGGGAGCAGGCCATTCAGGCCATCCAGACCGGCATCGAGATAGTCGAAGCCGAACTGGCTAAGGGCCTCGATATAGTAGGCACGGGCGATATGGGCATCGGCAATACCACCCCCAGTAGCGCTATCTGCTCAGCTATTACAGGCCAGTCTGTAGCCAAAATTACGGGCAGGGGAACTGGTATAAACGACCAGCAACATGCCCACAAAATAAAGGTAATTGAACAGGGCCTGGCAGTGAACCAACCTGACCCCAAAGACGCCCTGGATGTTCTGGCCAAAGTGGGCGGATTTGAAATCGGCGGATTGGCCGGAGTTATCCTGGCAGCCGCCCATCACCGCATACCCGTGGTTATCGATGGTTTTATTTCCGGTGCGGCAGCGCTTATTGCCTGTGGGCTCGCTCCCCGTGCCAGGGATTACATAATAGCCTCCCATATGTCTGTGGAGCCGGGACATAAAGCAATGCTGAAACATCTCAGGTTGAAGCCGCTTCTCGACTTGAACCTCAGATTAGGAGAAGGGACGGGAGCTACGCTGGGCATTTTCCTGTCGGAATGCGCAGTCAGGGTATTAGCCGAGATGGCCACTTTCGCTGAAGCCGGTGTCTCCGAAGCCAGCCCGCATCTGGACTAAATAGCTGTGCAATGATTCTATGCTGACAATAGCCATCATCTTAGACTGGATTATAGGAGAGCCCTCTAATAAACTCCATCCTGTAGCCTGGCTGGGCAAGCTGATCTCGCTGGAAGAAAAATTTGCTCCACAAACTGGCAAAGTAGCTCAATTTGCCTTTGGCATTGGTATTGTCGTATTGGATGTGGCCCTCTTTGCATTGCCGGTTTACTGGTTGATGGGCTATGCGTGGACGGTATCACATATTGCATACATGATTGCAGGGGGGATCTTGCTCAAAATATCTTTCTCCTTACGCTTCCTCGTTCAATCCGCTATGAAAATTAAATCATTGCTGGAAGCTGAAAAGATAGATGATGCCAGATATAATCTTCGCTCTTTAGTCAGCAGGGACACAGACTCCCTGGATAAACCTCACATGGTATCGGCAGCTATAGAATCGGTGGCGGAAAACGTCACAGATAGTTTTATTGCGCCTCTTTTCTATTTTATTATACTGGGAGTGCCTGGAGCCATCGCCTACCGGGTAGTCAATACACTGGATGCGATGATTGGCTACCATGGCCGGTACGAGTATCTGGGTAAAGCTGCTGCCAGGCTGGATGATGCCCTGAACTATATCCCCGCCCGGTTGACTGCATTTTTGATTATTGCATCAGCTTTTCTAACAGGAAGAAAGAATGGAGTCAATGCCTGGCGAATCCTTTACCGGGATAACAGCCAAACGGAAAGCCCCAACGCCGGCTGGCCAATGAGCGCTATGGCTGGCGCCTTGAATGTCCAGTTGGAAAAGGAGGGGTTCTATAAGCTGGGTGACGGACAGAGACAGCCTATCCCGCTGGATATCAAAGGTTCGGTTTACCTGACGCTGATAACCTCCGGGATCTGGTTTATCATATGTCTGGCAATTGCAGGAGTGCGCCATGCCTATTTCCCCTAGAAAAGAACTGTCCAATTTGGTTCCAGCCACTCATGGTTCTCCGGACTATGCGGAGATGGAGCGCCTGGGGCTGGTCCTTGAAGAAGTTATTGATTTCTCTGTTTGCTCCAATCCCTTTGGCCCACCGTCATCTATTCGAAATGGCCTTGCAAAAGCTGTTATAGATAAATATCCCGATACAGAGGCATCAGAGCTACGCGCTGCTTTATCCCTGAAACTGGGCGTTAGCCCACAAAATATCCTGGTAGGGAACGGTTCAACTGAACTTATCCGTTTAGCGGCTCTGGTCTATTTTAGTCCTGACGACACCGTGGTGATAATCAAACCTGATTTCGGGGAATATGAGGTAGCCAGCCGCCTGTGTGGCGCCAGAATAATTCATCTCATTGTGAAGCCGGAGGATGGATTCCGCTTACCATTGGATAAACTGGTAAAGCTTATCCGGAAACACAAACCTAAAGGTCTTTTCCTGAGCAACCCCAATAACCCCACAGGACAGTATTTATCTCGCAAGAATATAGAAACTATCCTGGATGCCTCTTCCGAATGTCTGGTGATAGTTGATGAGGCTTATGTATCTTTCGTGGAGAATGCCTGGCTCTCTCAGGATTTACTAGAGCGGGATAACCTGCTTATTTTGCACTCTATGACCAAGGATTACACCCTACCCGGCTTACGGCTGGGCTATGCGATGGCCAATACTGAAATAATAGCCAACCTTCGCCTGGCCAGGCCACCGTGGAGTGTTAATACGATAGCCTTAAAGGCAGGGGTATTAGCCCTCCAGGATACAGAATTCCTTGATATTTCGTTAAAAAAACTACGATGGGAAAGGGATTCATTGGTGGCTAAAATCGGACACCTGGACCTTCAAACTGTTCCAACCCAGGCCAACTTCTTCCTCGTAAAAGCAGGCAACGCAAGGCAATTTCGTGCAAAGCTTTTGGAAAACAAGATACTGGTGCGTGACTGCACGTCCTTCGGCCTGCCGGAGTATGTGCGGATAGCGCCACGAACTCCTGAAGAGAATGCGAAGTTGGTAACCACATTAAAGGAGTTAAACTCTAAATCCTAAATACGAAATCCTAAACAATTTCCAAATCCAAATAGCAAAAACGCCATAGCATCGACCATTTCTGCATTTGCTAAATTTCATTTATCAAAACGTTATGAATATGTTATTTTTGATATTATTATTTTAATATTTGAATTTGCTTAGGATTTAGAGATTCGTATTTAGAATTTCCCTGTATCGAATACGCAAATAATTTATGTTGCCCCATATGAGGGAGTTACCCAGCTATGAACGATAACAGCCAAGCCCCAAAGGGGCTTATCCAGGTATATACCGGAGATGGGAAGGGTAAGACTACTGCTGCCCTCGGTCTGGCGTTAAGGGCTACAGGCCAGGGGTTGCGCGTGCTTTTTATCCAGTTCGTCAAGGGACGGCGCTCAGGTGAGCACAGATATGTTGACCAATACCATCCCTTTGAGCTGGTAAAATTAAATCAAGGCGATAGCTTCAGTCAGCCCAGAGAATCGCTGGAAGCAAGCGTCAGGGAATCTGTGGCATATGCAGAGAAAGCTTTATCTGGTGGAAAATATGACCTGGTAATTCTGGATGAAATATTTGTAGCCTTGAATATGCGCCTTGTTACACTTAAAGGTATTTTAAACCTGGTTGACAAGAAACCTGAGGCTACGGAATTGGTATTGACCGGGCGCAATGCCCCTCAGGAAATCATCCAGAGGGCAGACCTGGTTACAGAAATGTATGCTATAAAGCATCCTTTTCAGCAGGGTATAGCTGCCAGGCAAGGAATTGAATATTAAAAACGCCGAAAATTGCCTTGACGCTGAAATAAATGGGATGTATAATTCTTCAGGATGTGGATAATATTAAGTTTGTTCAATCCATGATATAGACCTGGGAGGAACCGGCAGACTGATAGCGGTCCCGATAGGTCGGGGCCGTTTTTTGTGTCTGTGAGGAGTCAAGAGGCAGGGAATTGGGAAGTGGGAGGCG
>Ga0209514_10003773_pt1 | contig 21185 bp, 25 predicted proteins | sample Subgrocontami58m_FD_187452 | JGI IMG/M metagenome (GOLD analysis project Ga0209514, IMG submission 187452) | Subsurface groundwater microbial communities from S. Glens Falls, New York, USA - GMW37 contaminated, 5.8 m (SPAdes) (version 3) | ecosystem: Environmental > Aquatic > Deep subsurface >...
GGTTTTTCCGAATTCGCACGTCGAGGAAACAAAGGATTACAATATTTTTCATCCCGACGGCGCATCCCTCGTCTCGCGCGTAGTGCTCTATGAAAATCCGTACTCGCCCGTGAGGACATATATGAAGCTCGAATCAGATCCTTTGGGCGCAATTACCAATGTGTTTACAAAGCTTGCCATCGAAGGGGAAGGAGCGGCAATTCAGATTATTGCGCGTCCCGCGCGAAAAAAATGGATCAATGCGATAAAGAAAAGGGCAAAAGAACGCTACGAAGGGAAAGGACTCCATAACGATCCGGTCATCCGGGCCCTTCGCGCCGCGGTTGATCTTGCCAAAGGCCCGAAGCAGGGCGAGCCCGAAAAACGAATTCAGGAAGAATCAAAGAAGCTGACGCCTCTTGAGGAAGAGATTGTGAAAGGTCTTGAAGCGAAAGTGTCAAAGCCCTTGTTTGAAACAAATATCCGGCTTGTTACGTCCGCAAAAACCGCGGAGCGCGCGTCCGCAATTCTTCGCTCGCTCGAGGCCGCGTTTTCCCAATTTGCGGATCCGATGTCGAACCGATTTTCCGCATCCGAAGTAAAGGGGAAGCCGCGCGAAAAAACGCTTTTTGATTTTTCGTTCCGGAATTTTGATCCGCGCGCGACCATGCTGTTAAACACCGAGGAGCTTACGAGCGTTTTTCATTTTCCGAATGTTCCTCTTGATACGCCGAAAGTGAAGCAGTTGAAAGCGCGCGAAGCGCCTCCGCCGGTAAACCTTCCTCAAGAAGGATTATTGCTCGGATACAATCAGTTCCGCGGTGATAAAAAAGATATTTATCTTTTGGATGACGATAGGCGTCGGCACCTCTATACCATCGGGCAGACCGGAACCGGTAAATCGGCATTTTTGGCGAATATGATCCGCCAGGACATTGAGGCGGGGAAAGGCGTCTGCGTCATTGATCCGCACGGCGAGCTTGTGGAGGATGTCATGGGATTTGTGCCGCGCCACCGCGTACAGGACGTGATCTATTTTGACCCAGGCGACACCGCGCGGCCCTTGGGGCTCAATATGCTTGAGTATGACCCCGCGTTTCCGGAACACAAAACACTCATCGTAAACGAGCTTTTTGCGATATTCGAGAAACTGTTTGATATGAAAGTGGCCGGAGGGCCAATATTCGAGCAGTATTTTCGGAATGCGACCATGCTTGTTCTGGAAGATCCTCCGTCTGGGAACACAATCATTGAGATCCAGCGGGTGTTATCCGACAAAGCGTTTCGGGACCTCAAAATTTCCCGCTCAAAAAATATCATCGTGAATCAATTCTGGACGCAGGTCGCGGAAAAAGCCGGAGGCGAAGCAAGCTTGAAGGATTTGGTTCCCTACATCGCGTCAAAAATCGACAATTTCATTTCAAACGAGATTATGCGTCCGATAATCGCGCAGGAAAAATCAGCGTTCAACTTTCGCGAGGTAATGGACAGCGGGAAAATTCTTTTTGTGAATCTTTCGAAGGGCCGCTTGGGCGAGCTCAACTCGTCGTTTCTCGGCCTTATTCTTGTGGGGAAGCTTTTGATCGCGGCTCTGTCACGCGTTAATATGGATCAAGAAAAGCGCAAAGATTTTTATCTCTATATCGATGAGTTTCAGAATGTTACAACGGATTCCATCGCGACGATTTTATCCGAGGCGCGCAAATACCGGCTCGATCTTATAATTACGCATCAATTTATTGGACAGCTTAAAGAAGAAATCCAAAAAGCGGTATTCGGAAACATCGGATCCATGGTGACGTTCAGGATCGGGACGAACGATGCGGAATTTATGGCAAAACAGTATAAGCCCGTTTTCGAAGAGCAGGATCTCCTGCGGATTGATAATTACAACGCATATATAAAGCTGTTGATTCGAGGAGAAACCCAGATTCCATTTTCCATGAAGACCTACCCGCCGCAAAAAGGCGATCCGGAAATTGTCCAGCTCGTAAAGGAGATATCGCGGACAAAATACGGTCGACCGCGCGAAGAGGTCGAAGAAGAAGTCGCGGCGCGATTTTCAACTCTCTGAGTATGAGTTCTTCCGCGGATTGAGCATTGAGAAAAAGGGTGTCGAATTATTAGTAACGTATTAACGAGGTAGGTGAGTGGCGACTCATTAAAAATTTCATGAATACAATTACAAAAAGAGATTATGCGATCGGCGCTCTGATCGGGTTTCTCACCGGAGTATTCGCAATTCCGGTTCTCGTAAATATCGGCGTTGATAACAAGGTCTTACTCGCGCTTATACCGCTTGCGGTGTCGGTCGTGTTTCCCTTCGGCGTGTGGCTCGGAGGTTTTCTCGCGCGTTGGATGCCGTTTTTCGCGCAACTAGGAAAATTCGCCGCGGTCGGGTTTTTAAATACCGCGATTGATTTCGGGATCTTGAATCTTTTGTCGAGTGCGACCGGTATCACCGCTGGGCTCTATTTAGGGGGTATCAATGTTCCCGCGGTCGTAGTAGCGCTTACAAACAGCTATTTTTGGAATAAATTTTGGGTATTTAACGCAGGCGAAGGAAGTACTGCCTCCGACCTTCCGAAATTCATCGCAGTGTCGGTCGGCGCAATACTCGTAAACAGCGGGATTGTCGCGATTGGCACGGGATTTCCTGCTCCCGCGGGATTGAGCCCTGAATTGTGGCTTAACGTCACGAAAGTTCTCGCAACCGTTGCGTCGTTTTTGTGGAATTTCGTCGGATATAAAATTTTTGTATTCCGGACGAATGCGCCTGTCACAGGAGTTTGACATCGGAAGGAAACCGGCATACAAGGGAGATAGCACACGGGAGGTAATTTGATGAGTGAAATATGGTGCCCGCATTGCCGTAAGGTGTCAAAGATGTATGTTATTGATTCCAGTCGTGCAGAAAATGGAGAAGTGATGCGGCGGCGCAGACAATGCAGCAAATGCCGCAGCCGTTTTACGACTCGTGAATACATAGAGGAGATTCTTCCGTTGGTCCAAAAAAAAGACGGACGGAAAGAGCCGTATGATCGCGGGAAGCTCATCCGTTCCATTGAACTCGCGCTTGGGAAGGAGAAAGATGATCCTCTGGTCGAGCGCGCCATTGTGACAATCAAAGGCGCGTTTGCTGATGCGGATTCGATTTCAAGTGGAGATATCGCAATGCGCATCGCAGAATTTTTCCGTAAGGAGAAAAATATTCCGGCATTGATTCGCTATGATATCGGCAGGAGAGGGCACTTAAGAGATGTGGTGAGGTGGTTCGCTACGCTTGAAAGTCATTCGGATTCAACAGTATCGTCTCGCGCGCGGAGGCATCAACATCGATAAGGGCGTATCGCCCTTTTTTTCTTTAAAACTTTGTGCTAGCGTGCGGATATGAGCGAAGAACCGCCAAAAAGAAAAACGCCGGAGAAAAAGACCATTGCGGAAATGACCGAGCAGGAAGAGAGGGATCTTCATAGTATTCTTCGTGCGTCTAAGGGAAAACGGCATTATGAATGAACAAAATCTAGTACTCTATCGAAAATACCGGCCGAAAAGTTTTGACGAAGTGATTGGACAGGACCATGTTGTTTCTGCGGTCAAAAACGCGATACACGCGGGAAAAGCCGCGCATGCATATTTGTTTTCCGGGCCTCGCGGAGTGGGGAAGACGACTGTTGCGCGTCTGATCGCGAAAGCATTGAACTGTGCGGGGAAAGATAGGCCGTGTAATTCGTGTGCGTCATGCGGAGTGTTTAACGAAGGCCGCGCCGTTGATTTGATTGAGATTGACGCCGCATCAAACCGCGGAATCGACGAGATCCGCGAACTCCGCGACGCGGTTCGATTCGTCCCGGCCCAAGGAAAATTTAAGACATACATTATTGACGAGGTGCATATGCTCACGAAAGAGGCGTTTAACGCGCTTCTGAAAACGCTCGAGGAGCCGCCGGCGCACGCGGTCTTTGTGCTTGCGACAACCGAGCTTGACCGCGTGCCTCTTACAATTGTTTCGCGGACACAGCATTATTCGTTTCACCGGCCGGGCATAAAGGATATTGCCGGGCTTCTGGCGAGTGTCGCAAAAAAAGAAGGCGTAGCGCTTGATTCCGAGGGCGCGCGCATGATCGCGTTTGCGGCCGAAGGGTCGTTGCGGGACGCCGAGAGCATTTTGGGGCAGATCATGGCGGTTGAGGACAAAGAGATTACGCGGGACGAAGTCGAGCGGATTCTCGGGATGCCGCGGCGCGACTCGGCAAAGGCGCTTTTCGAGCTTATCGCCAAAAAAGATATGAAGACCGCGCTTGCGCTCATTCAGGAAATTGCAAACCACGGCTACGACATGAACTTTTTTTCGAAAATGCTCCTTCAATATTTCCGCACCGCGCTTTTTTTAAAAACCGACCCCGCGCTCAAAAAATTCATCGAAAGCGATTTTCTTCCGGACGAGCTCGAGGCAATCGAGAAAAATCTTCCCGCGTTTTCCGCTTCAGACATCTCTCGCGGCCTCGAGGTTATTTTTTCAAATATGGCGGCGTTTCGCCGGAGCCCGATACCGCAGCTTCCGCTTGAAATCACTGTTGTCGAGCTCATCGCTCGCGAAAAGCAAAATTAACTACCCCGCCGCAAAGCGGACGGGGTATGATAAGGTAATCCCTCGGTACGCTCGGGATTATTTTCGCCCTTATTTCTTATTTGGTAATCTCGCCGCAGAGCGGCGAGGTATTGTAGCGAAAATAAAAATATGGAGATTCGTATTGTACGTAATTCGATCCCAAAGGAAGAAATTCAAAAACTCGCGGCAGAGCAATTCGGCGAATACGTAAAAATTGTTGTTGACGTTGAAAAAAATGTGGCAGCATTTTTTGGCGATCTTCACGCAGATGAAGAAGCGCTTTTGTTGTCGCAAGGATCGAAACAAGAAAATCTCTGGGGAATTAATTTCTATCCCGCAAGGATAAACGATGGACGGATTGAATTTGATTCTATGATTAATGTCAGGCCGTCACAGGGAAATCGAACACGAGGCGTTGAAAATCAAGCAGTGCGAGAGAAAATCCTTGGAATAGTGAATACGCTCATTGCGGAGTAATCTTATGCAGTTTCAGCACAAAACTCTTTCCGAAGGGCATTGGCAGGATTTTACGCTTTTCGAACAGTTGGGTAATGTTGGAAGTGAAATTCATCGCGCCAAGGCCGCACAGGGAAATGATAAAATTCTGTACGAGAGTTCTGTTTCGCGGGCATTGGAGCTTTTGGATTTAACGATTGCAGATAAAAGATGGCGGTCTCGGCTCAAGGAAATCGTTCGAGCGAGAGAATTCGTGGTTGATGCGTTTTTTGGCGGAAAGGAGTATGGGAGTACATTTGAAGATCTTGATAGATATTTTTTCGGTTTCGCTCTCGCCGCTCGGCTGAACCGATAATGCGAAAATCAAAATATTGAATTTTTCCATAAAAACTGTATAATTTTGATACGGTTTTTTATTTTGGGGGATCGTCTAACGGTAGGACACTGCCCTTTGGAGGCAGGTATCGGGGTTCGAATCCCTGTCCCCCAGTTGATAGAATTTGCTCGAGCGAAGCGAGATTACAAATTCATCATCCCGAGAAGTCTTCGATCCTGAGGTCTCTCAGACCGAAGGGCGAAGCGACGAGGGATACATTTTTTAAACGGTTTGGGAAAGAAGAAGAAAATCCTGAGCTGTATCCATCAAAGGGATTTTAATCAAACAGCGTTATGAAAAAGATAATACCAATAATTATTATTGTTTTAGTCATCGCGGGTTTTGGTGTGGCGTGGAAGCTCACAAAAAAAGAAGCACCCTTGGTAACTAATTTCGAAGAATGCGTTCTCGCGGGCAATCCGGTCATGGAGTCCTACCCCCGCCAGTGCAGGCATCAAGATCAAACATTCGTTGAAAACATTGGTAACGAATTTGAAAAAGCGGATCTCATTCGTCTTGATACACCGCGCCCCAATCAAGTTATAAAGAGTCCGCTCACCATCACAGGAGAAGCGCGGGGAAACTGGTTTTTTGAAGCGAGCTTCCCAGTCGTCCTAACCGACTGGGACGGCCGAATAATCGCTCAAGGCATTGCCACCGCAAAGAGCGATTGGATGACTTCAGAATTTGTGCCGTTTGAAGCAACACTTACGTTCACGGTAGATAAAAATGCATACAGCAATAGAGGCGCGTTGATATTGCAAAAGGACAATCCATCCGGCCTTCCCGAGCACGACGACGCGCTTGAAATCCCTGTAGTGTTTGCTGGAATCACGGGGAATACGCCGCCACCTAAAGCGTGTACGCTGGAGGCAAAACTTTGCCCCGATGGCTCCGCGGTTGGCCGCACCGGCCCGAATTGCGAATTTGCACAGTGCCCGGGCACCTTTGGAGCAGAAAAATAAACCAAGAAAGAACTATGACAATCGTTCACGTTGATGGTGGATCCTTTGTCGAGCCGCCAAATTATAAATTTCACGATGCGTATTTTACCGTCTGCGACGATAATGGATCACTTATATATTTTGCTGAAAATATAGGAGATGTATACAGTGGATTGGCGGAATACGAGGCCATAAAGTGGGCTGTTTTAAATATGAAAGATCGACCGCTTAAAATAACTTCAGATTGTACCACGGCGATTGCGTGGGCTAAGAAGGGCAGTAGCAAAAAGAGCACATATAAAGTTTCCTCTCTGGACTTGAAAGAAGTAGACCTCGTGTATCAGAAAAGTAACTACGCTGATCAATGGAATGCTCAAAACCATTCTCCAAAACATGATAAAGAATATTATATAAAGCGTTACAACAAGGCAATGGAGAAATCGTAGGCATCTTCTGGTATGCTAAAATAAATTTATAAAAATTGATATTTGGGAAAGAAGAAAATGCGGTAAATTATAGCTACTTGTAGTGAGCTTATCGAATCTATCGAACTACGGTGAAAAATATGAAAATAAAAGTGTAGCTTACGGCGTAACAACATCGTAATAACGTATGATAGAATTTTCTGATATTGGCTGGGTGCTTATCACTCCGTCAAAGAAATCGGTAAATATCGGTGATAGACTAAAATAGCAACGGTATGACCTACAAAGGTGTAATCATCGAGGAAAGTTTAGAAAATACCAGCGTTCTAAAGGATGTAGTTATTTTAGAGACGAAAATTGAAAAAATAACCGAAGAACATAAAACCCCTTGGCTCAAACAGTGGACTTTGCATACCGTCGAAATTCCAGAAGAAACAGCCGATGGTGTTGCGGAAAAGATAAGCAAGGATTTAGAAAAAGAACATAACTGGTATGCAGATTATAAAAACAACAAGTATCACTACATAATCTACCGGGGCAAAATTTTTAAAGTTGATTTGAAAAATCCTCTACTTTACAGAGAAGCTAAGCAATATGGCATCGCTTTGGGCATTCCGGAATACCAAGTCGATTTTGCTCCAGATGATAAAGTTTGGGAAAGATAGATCGTTATGACAAATCGGTAGCTATTCTGGTAATATATCCCTAATTCGCGCGAATAGGAGAATAGATTAATAAAAAGGCGAGGGTGGATAAGACGTAAAAAATCATGGCGAGTAAAACACCGAAATTTGATATCGCAATAGGAAAAGTATTTGATTCTCTTTCTCCTCACGAAAGGATTTGTAATGAGTGCGGGAAAAATTTTCGAATTGAATCCGGCGACGTCGAGCTTTTGAAAAAACTGCGGGTATGCCTGCCTCGCCAGTGCCCGCGTTGCCGTATGCGCCGGAGGATGGCTATGATGGCCAATATCCTTCAATACTACCGGAAAGATTGTGCTGCTCATCCAAACGAAAAGGCGATTTCCCAGATGGATGATGCGATCCCGTTTAAGGTGTATGACAATAATTTTTGGTGGAGTCCTGATACGTGGGATGCGATTTCGTTTGGTAAAAAATATAATCCCGAAATCCCTTTTGATGAGCAGTGGAAAGAACTTCTTCGCGAAGTTCCTCATATGGCGATCGAGCGGTTCAATAAAAATATTATAAACAGCGAATATACGGCCGACAGTTACGATGTGAAAAATTGTTATCTCTCATCCTCCGTAGGACTGTCTGAAAATATTTCTTACGGGGTATGGGTTGCCTACAGTCAGGACTCTGCTGATTGTCTGCGAATAGATCACGCCCAATATTCGTATGAAATCACCGATTCAGACCATATATATAAATCAAAATACGTGCGGTTATCCACGAATTGCACAAATTCTGCATTTCTTTTCGATTGCCATAACTGTCAAAATTGTTTCGGCTGCGTGAATCTGCGCAATAAAAATTACTGCTTTTTCAACGAACAATTGACGAAAGAAGAATATCGGAAAAGGATAGAAAGCATTGATTTGGGAAGCAGGAGTGTAATTGAAGAATATACTCATAAATTCAATGAGTTTATAAAAGAAAAAGGAATTTACAAGGCCCTGCGGATGAAAAAGTCGCCCGGTGCGGTTGGCGATTACCTGAATGACTGCAAGAACTGCGTGGACGTATTCTGCGCCGCGAGTTTTCAGTTTATTCTTACTCTCTATAAGAGTGAGAATGTCCGCCACGCATCGGATATTTTTGGAGCGAATGATTCCATGGATGTTACACTTTTTGGCCCCGGCGAGAGTTGTTATAATGTCATTGAGGGACTCTATGTGAATAAGGTTATTAGTTCCTATTTTGCCCAAAACTGCTTTGAGACCGAATATTGTTATGAATGCATTGATTGCAAATATTGTTTTGGTTGTTCCGGCCTTAAAAAGAAAAAATTCTGTATTTTTAATGTCCAATATACCGAAGAGGAATATTGGAGAGTGGTTGATGAGATAAAAACCGGACTGGTGGAAGCGGGAACCTATGGAGAATTTCCGCCGCTCAAGGATTCTTTCTTTTATTATCACGATACCTACGCCTACGCCATGATGCCGTTATCCAGGGAAGAAGCAATTGCGGCTCGCGCAAAATGGAGGGATGAAGAAACAAAAGTGGACACCAAGGGGATACCGGCAATTTCTTACACTGATATTCCTGATAATATTAAGGACGTGAAAGATGACATTCTTGAAAAAGCCATTGTGTGCAAAGAGACGGGGAAACCGTTTCGATTGACTCCGTGGGAACTCGGGTTTTATAGAGAACAGAAGATTCCCATTCCTGTCGTTTGCCCGCAAGAACGGCTTCTTAACCGATTTCGCAGTCGGAATTCTTCTTACGAGTTGTACGAATCAAAATGCGCACAATGCGGTCGAGACATTCAAACAACATATAATCCCGTAAAGGGTTTGCGGGTCTACTGCGAGCAGTGCTATCAAGCCGAAATGATATAATTATGTAGTGAGTAGCAGGATAGTAAGTAATGGGGGATTTGCCATCTATGAATAACGTCGTTGTTGCAGGTGTATACATCGAGAAAGATAATAAGATACTGATGGTCCAAGAAAAAGGACAGGCGTGGGGATTGTGGTCTTTACCGATTGGGCATCTGGACGAAAACGAATCTATCGAGGACGGAGCTCGGCGTGAGGCAAAGGAGGAAACGGGCTATGATGTGCAATTAAAAAGAAAAATTGGCGTCTCAACCATTCCCGGCTCGGAATATAAGGGCGGAGAAAAAGACAATAAAAAAACAATCGAGTTCCATATATTTGAGGCAGAAGTTATCGGAGGGGAACTTTTTCATGACAAGAAGGATTTACTGGATGTGAAGTGGATCCCGAAAGAGAGTGTACGCGAATTACCGTTGCGGGGAGAATGGTTAAAAACGTACCTTTATATCGTATGAAAGAAATTCTTAGAGATCGGCGGCCGACTGCTGTTGACTCGCATTCTAATTTCTCCACTGGAGTTTTTCAATGAACGAATAGACGGGCTGCTAACTTTGTGTTATCTTGGGTTTATACAGCACCTTCCAGAATAACCTGTGGTCTCTTGTCCCCACACCAGAATTTGGTGTGGGGATGTACAGGGATAAATGGAAACTATAAATCCTTCCCGCGGGGTTTAATACCTTGTGGTGAAGGTGCTGGATTTATCAAAGAGCGATTTTAATAATTTTAATTTAATTTTTTATGGATAGCGATACAGTTCAAGAATCATCATTACCCGCAAAGGATCATTCGCGAAAATATATTAAAAAATCAATACAAATTAACACAAAAACCGCGATTGTTATCGCAATTGTTATTATAATCGGAGTGTTCGCATATGTGTATAAGGGCGTATTCGTCGCCGCAACAGTCGATGGCAGCCCTATAATGCGCCTAGCCATTATTCAAAAACTAGAAAAGACATCAGGCAAAGGACTATTAGATTCCCTTATCAATGAAAAGCTCGTTCAGAATGAGGCGCGCGCAAAGAAAATTATTGTAAGCGATGACGAAATTAATAGTCAAATAAAAGCAATTGAAAGCCAGGTCGCAATGCAAGGCGGTACGCTTGATGCGGCGCTTGCCGCAGAGGGCATGAGCATGGACGACTTAAAAAAGCAGATTATATTCCAAAAGGAGATAGAAAAGTTGCTTGCAGATAAAATAAACGTTGCCGATGAGGAGGTTCTCCAATATATTAAAGATAATAAAATTCCAATTCCGCAAGGGCAGGAAGCAACAATAGCTGACCAAATAAAAAGCGAGATAAGAAATCAGAAATTAAGTACCGAAGTTCAGGCCTTGATAACCGATTTGAAATCAAAAGCAAAAATTCAGCGTTTCGTAAATTATTAATTTCTTCGTGTTTCAATCTCAACGTATCGTGTTGCTTGTTTTTTGTTAGGGAAAGCAGGCGATTTTCAATTAGTAGTATAAATAAACGGGTATGAAGGCACATACACGGCGCGGGATAGCGTATATTGCGGGACGGCTGGTAAGCGGGAAATACTCGACCACGCTTCGCGATGATTCCGAGGGGAAACATTTTAGTTTTGAAGGCGAGGTAAGCTTGGAAAACGGCGTTTCGGTGTACGACTATGAACAAAAATGTTATATTCGCGGAAATAGTTCCGGGGGACCGCTCTCGCTTTACCATGACGGAAACGCAAAGTGGATAGAGTTAACAATCGAAGGAAATAAATTTAAGGGGCATGACAAGGACTCGGGCACATTCTTTTCAGGCACTATCAACGGTGATTTCATCACTATCCGTGATGATGAATATTCCCAGGATTTCAAGTATTTACTGTGAACAGGTTTTTACGAGGTTTATCCTCGTAACGTATTATAATGCGTTGAGAGAATGGCGCGCTTTCTCCACTGGACGAGATTTGATAGAGTGATGACAATGAAAGTCATGCTTCAAAACCATAATTCCAATACATGTCTTATCTGTGAGCGTATTGATCTCATTCGAAAAGGGGAGAATCCTTTTTTCGTTGCTGAAACAAAAACCGGTTTTGTTGTTTTGGGCGATTTTCAATTTTTCCACGGGTATACGCTTCTTCTTTCAAAAGAACATAAGCGGGAGCTTCATGAGCTTGATCCGGAAACGCGCAAAGCATTTGTATGGGAAATGAGTGAAGTCGCGGCCGCGGTTATCCGCGCTTTTAAACCCGTTAAGCTCAACTATGAGCTTTTGGGAAACACCGACGAGCATATGCATTGGCATCTTTTTCCGCGCCACCACGATGATCCGAATCCCCGAGGGCCAGTATCGAGTATTGATCATACGATTCGAAACGCCGAGAGTGCTCGGCCGGATGCCGATACGCTCAAAAGTATGAAGCAGCAACTTTTCAATGAGCTTAAGGAATCTTTAATCATAGTCAGCGAGCATGCAGATACTGGGCGTTGACTTATTGTTTTTGGAGGGATAGTTTTTACTTAGAACAAGGATTGACGGAGGATTACATGAATACTCGTATTGATGGGAATTTGTGTGCCCTTCAAAAGATGAGTGAAGAATACTTGCCCCGTCACACAGAGTTCCTTAACGATCCGGATGTTAACAAATATTTAATTCTTGGAATATTTGGTTTTGCATTTTTCTGGTCTTTGGAGTATACTAGATACAATGAAATCTATAGTTTCTGCATTGGTTATGGTAAGTTTTTTTGCGCTTGCTGGCTTTGGGTTGTTCGCGATGGGTCACGACGCCGGGCATGGCAACGGATGGTGCGTTATTGCAAATCCCCAAGGCGCGTTATGTAGTGGAGAAAACGCGCTTGCGGTTGTGCGCTCGCACGTTGCGGCGTTTGCGAGTGTTCTTACGGCAATTTTCGATTTTTTCGGCGCTCAAGCCGCGCTTTTCATTGTTGGCATTTTCGCCGCGCTTGCGGGAATTCGGCTTTTTGTTGGAGAAAGAAATTTTTTCGCGGACGGAATTGCTTTTTCGTTTTTTCGCCAAGCTCATATACCCCTCATAGTTCCGTCGGAAGAGAATCTTCGGCAATGGCTCGCGTTTCGCACAAATAGTCCTTCAACGCGCTAAGGCAGCGAAGAAGCGCCGTCCGCGTTTTCGCATGCCTTTTTCATCCTCTTTATGAAGAGGTTTTTATTTGCGTCAGCGGACTTGCCCCGTATATCAACTTCGGCAACGTTCGTTGCGGCGCATCGCGCGCCAGCCGAAGTTGTATTACGGGGCTTGACACCCTATACCCCTATAGGGTATCATATCGGTATATGAAACACGATCACACATATAAGGCGCGAGCCATTCGCCGGTTGCGGGTGGTCGCGGGCCAAATCAAGGGGCTCGAGAAGATGGTTGAGGCCGATACGTATTGTATTGACATTCTCCACCAGTTTCTCGCAATCAGAGAGGCCCTATCGAGCTTCGAGGATTTTATCTTCGAGAATCATCTTTATACTCATGTAGTCAAGCAGATGAAATCCGGCGAGTCAAAAAAAGCCGTTAACGAGATTCTGTCGATCTATAGATTATCGAAGCGGAAATAATGTGAACCCCGTTAGAAGTCTTGTCAGCGCGCTCGTCAACAGTTGTCTTTCTCGATTGACTTCTAACGGGGTGAATACCCATGGAACTTTTCGTTAGTGCATCAATTGTCGCCGCGTTTATCGCCGGGGTTGCCGCTTTGTTTGCTCCGTGCTGCATTACGGTGCTTTTGCCGTCGTATTTTGCCTCGATTTTCCGCGAGCGATATCGGGTATTCCTGATGACTTTCATTTTTTTCTTGGGGATTCTTGCGGTATTTCTCCCGATCGGTCTCGGGGTAGCCGCGCTCGGCGCGTTCTTTAACCAATATCATAACGCAATATTCGGCATCGGAGGCGTTTTCTTTGTTCTGCTCGGCGTGATTCTTCTTACCGGCAAGCATTTTTCACTGCCGTTTAACGTGCACCCATCGTTCAAAGAGCATAATGCGGCTTCGGTATTCGTGCTTGGCGTATTTTCGGCGATTGCAACAACATGTTGCGCACCAGTCCTTGCGGGGGTTCTTGCTCTCGCTGCATTGCCGGGATCGGTCTTTTGGGGAGCAATATACACGGTAAGTTATGTGTTCGGCATAGTCGCGCCGCTTTTCCTGATTTCGTTTTTCCTCGACAAGGCCGACTTTGCGCAAAAACTAAGACAAATCTTCAATAAACCGATCCGGTATCGTCTGGGCGGCAAAGAGATACAGATCGCGGTTTCCGATGCGGTATCAGGCGTAACGTTTCTTGCGATGGGCGTTTTGATTCTTTATCTAGCGTTCACGAATCGGCTTTTCATGCGCGCCGAGTATCAGACGAGCATTAATATATATCTCACAAAGGTCCTACAGTCGGTAAGCGGGATCGTACGGGTCATCCCCGAATATGTATGGGCGCTTCTATTAATTATAATTATTGGCGTCATCGTCCGGCGCGTCGTCCGCCAATTTAAAAAAGAAAACCATGAAAAATAATAATCTTTTAACAGCCGGTATCGCAATAGTCATCGCCGCCGCAATAGGGCTTCTTATCTGGAGCGGTAGCAAGAATAAGATCAGTGCGCCGGCAGTGGATCAGCATGGGATGCCGATAAGCACTAACACTTCTGCGGCATCACTTAGTGATCTAGTCAATAAACCGGCGCCGGATTTCGCGTTCGCTGACAGAGATGGAAAAATCTATTCCTTGAATGAATTACGGGGCAAAAATATTATCCTTTTCTTTAATGAGGGTCTTATGTGCTATCCGTCCTGCTGGAATCAGATTGTTGCGCTTGCGAAAGACGAACGATTCAAAAATGCCGGCACTGTTGTTTTATCGGTGGTCATTGATCCGCTCGAGGATTGGCAAAAGGCAATCGATAAGATGCCGGAGTTGGCGTCGGCTGTCGTGGTCTTCGATAAAGGCGGCGCGGTTTCCAAGAAATTCGGCACGCTTACAGTTCCTTCTTCGATGCACTACGGGTCGTTCCCTGGACACTCATATGTATTGATCGACAAGCAGGGCGTCGTCCGCTATGTGCTTGATGATCCCAATATGGGCATCCATAATGATTCGTTGATGGAAGAAATTGCTAAAATCAATCAAACACCATGACGTATGCGCGGGCGTTGGGATGGTTGAGAATCCGTCTCTGGCCGAAATCGCTCGAGCAGTGGAGGAAAAATTAAAAAAAGTCGTCGATAACATATAAATTAATTAATATGCTTCAACTTAAACGATACGGCTGGTTATGTGTTTTGGGGGCCGAAGCGGTTTATTTCATTTGCCTTTTGGGTGGATTTCTGCCGCTCCGTTCTTTGCGCGGCATTGAATTGCATCATGCGATTTTCGAAACCCTCCCCGGGTTTACGTGGATCAGCGCCGGCAGCGTGATACTTGGCGCTGTCTATATGTTTATTTTTGCCTGGGTCTTCGCGTGGTACTTCGTCTGGATGCACAATTCGAGCTTAGGGAAGGCGGAATAAAATGTTTGATTCAAAAAGCATACCTCATCATAACAAGCGTCATGGCTCCAGAATGATGTGGCTCACGATGCTTTTTTGCGCGCTTCCTCTGGTAATTTTATTATTGAGCGGTAGCGCAGGCGGATATAGCTGGTTCGTGATTGCGGGAATCGCGGCGTTTGCGGCAGGACATTTTTGGCTTATGCGGAAGGGCCATGGGGGTCATACACATTCAGACGATAACAAAAATAATTCTCATATGGCGGAGGTTACTGGCAAGGACGCGAATGGTCAATCTCGAGAAAAAGAACATTGTTGCCACTAATTTATTGAATCATGGATGAATCACACAGTGAAGAACAAATAGCTAAGAAAGAAGAAGGTCTGCTCTTGCCCGCAAGCATCATTGTTGCCGCGGCGATGATTGCGAGTGCCTGGATTTATACGGGCGGCTTGGGATACCGGGAAAATCAAGCAAAGCCAGAGGAGCGCGCGCTCGGAAGCGCGCTCGAAGAAATCGTGTTGCCTTCGGAGGGAGTCGTGCTTCCGGTTGTATGGGGGGACTTGGGAATACAAATGGTTCGTTTAGGCGTGATTGATAAGGAAAAGTTTGAGAAACTGTATGAGAATAGAGGCGGCTTTGGCCAAGATGAAAAAAAACTTCTTGATCTTGCGGACAACGAAAACATAAAAATCACGGAAGAAAATTCCGGATTTATCCTTAATCTTTTCTGGGCGCTGGGGCTCGGCACAAAAAATGATATTCTGGAGAGTGGGCCAATGCAGGATCCTCGCTACGGTGGTGCCGGAGGATTTGCGTCAACCGCGGGATGGACGCTTGCGCGTGGGAGCGCCATGGATCACTACAGCAAACATTCTTTCGTAACTCTTACGCTCGCAGAGCAGGCGATGGTAGAACGAGTGAGCCGTAATATCTATCGGCCGTGCTGCGACAATTCGACCTATTTTCCGGATTGCAATCATGGCATGGCAATGCTCGGATTTCTTGAGCTCATGGCGTCCCAAGGCGTTTCCGAAGAGGAAATGTACCGTGTGGCACTTCAAGTGAATGCATACTGGTTTCCCGATACCTATCTCACTATTGCCCAATATCTAAACGCGAAAGGCATTGACTGGCAAGAGGCAAACCCGCAAGAAATTTTAGGAGCGGGCTTCTCAAGCATTTCCGGATACCGCCGCATTCTCGAAGATGTTGATGCAAAAAGACAGCCCCAGGGATCTGGCTGCGGGGTTGATGCCGCGCCCCAGCAGCAAAATCAGAAAAAAAGCGGAAGCGGTTGCGGAGTATAGATAATGCGCCGCGAGATATAATTAAGAGAATCATGAAAAAATTTATTTTTAGTGTCATAGGCATAGTAGGACTCTCATTTGTAATGAGTGGCGCTGTTTTTGCGCAGGGAATGACGGACAAAACGACAATTCCTGATGATCATACGGCGCGCGAAGAAGCAGAGGGAAAAATCGTGTGGGAAAAACTGCAGGCAAAAGAGATATCATGCGCCGATCTATCCGATGAAAATTTCGGAACTCTCGGCGAGTACTTTATGGGAACTATGACGGGCGACTCGCACGCCGCAATGAACGCGATGATGATTCAGATGCACGGCGAGGAATGGGAAGAGCAAATTCATATTATTATGGGTAAGCGGCTTTCCGGCTGTGATACCTCCGCGGCGTTCCCGGGAGGCAGCAGCGGCTGGCCGTCTATGATGACAGGGATGTGGTCGTTTCCCTCCGAGCTTAATCAAACAAGTAATTCTATGATGAATTTTGGATTTATGCCGTTCGGCTGGTTTGGTTGGATTTTTATGGTTCTTTGGTGGGTGTTGATAATTGTCGGAATTGTGGCACTTATTAAGTGGCTTGCGGGACAATCTCACGGTTCTCACAATCACGAAAAATCGTCTCTTGATATTTTGCAGGAGCGCTACGCTAAGGGCGAGATTAATAAGACGGAATTTGAGGAGAAGAAAAAGGATTTAATCGGCTAATAACATTCCGCCACAGCAGAGCTGGCGAGGAATGTGCACGCTAAAAATATTATGTTTGGTTCATTCTTCAAAAAAATAAAAGGTTCCTTGCCGCAAGAATCTTCAAGCGATCCAGTGTGCGGCATGCAAGCACGGGGAGGCCCGCCTGCGCGGGCAGGCATCACGCACGCGTATAACGGTAAAACATATTCGTTTTGCTCGGAACACTGCAAAGAGCAGTTTGAGAAAAATCCCGAGGCCTACGCTGCGAAATGATGCGTCGTACGAGCGTAATACCGATATTCTACGGGATTTTTGCAAGCGCAGTCCTGCTCGGCGTGTATTTTGCGGTACTCTCGTTCGTGTCTGGATGGGGATTTGCTCAAAATCAATTTGTCTCATTTTGGTATTTTATTGTGAGTTTGTCGCTCGGTTTCGGCATCCAAATCGGCCTATATACGTACCTGAAGGAACTCATCAAAGAGGGACAAGGAAGTGGCAAGGTTTTGGGTGTGACTGCTACAACGTCGACCGCGGCAATGATTTCTTGTTGTGCGCACTATCTTACCAATCTCCTCCCGATTCTCGGCGTGGCGGGAGTGGTCACCTTTGTAGCCCAGTATCAAACAGAACTTTTTTGGGTCGGACTTGTTTTTAATGTCGGAGGTATCACATATATGGCAAATAGGATTCTTTCATTCAAACGCCTATGAATCCCGTTAGAGATGTAACTATTCTTCTATGACAGAGAATCGTAAAACTCAACGGGAATCCGCATTTTTAGCGAGTATATCAGGAATTAAATCTCTAACGGGATGAAATACCTACTATCTATATGTATTGTTTTGGCTGCCGTGTTTTTGTCTTATCTTATGGTTTTTACCGAAAGAGGAGAGCCCACGAAGAGCAAAGAGCAAGCGGGTGAAGTCAAGCAAAAACAATGGGAAACGAAAATTGATGAAGAGTCGCCGGTGACCATTGAGATTACGCCGGTCGAGTTCGGGCCCGCGGCAAGCCAATGGAAATTTAATGTTATCTTTTCTACCCACGCAGGGAGTTTGGATTTTGATCCGATGAAAATTGCGTTTATTACGGATGACAAAGGCGGTGTCTCGCGGCCGATTGCATGGGAAGGGCCCGGACCCGGCGGACATCACCGTGAAGGAATGCTTTTATTTAATGCGCCGAATCCCGCACCGCTCAATGTGGAATTGAAGATCAAAGATGTCGGCGGGGTTTCCGAACGACTATTCAAATGGAGTATAGAATAATATGAATATAAATCACCAGAACCATCATTCAGAGCATGATGAGGGCCGAAAAGAGACGGTATACACTTGTCCCATGCATCCCGAAGTGATTAAAAACGGACCGGGAAACTGTCCGGGCTGCGGCATGCCGCTCATTCCGAAAAAAGCGCAGAGGCGAGCGGATCAAAATGTTTCTCAATTAAGCCATAAGGATCACGAGGCGGCGATGACCAGTCCGCAGATGGCTAAACAAATGGAAGCGGATATGCGCCGCCGGTTTTGGGTTTCTTTTCTACTCTCCATTCCGATTTTTCTCTATTCGCCGGTCGGCGTTAATTTTTTCAAACTCAATCTTCCGACCCCCATTCCTATCAACTGGCTTCTTCTTATTCTTACAACCCCGATAGTTTTCTGGACCGGTTCTATTTTCATCACGGGAACGTATTATTCTCTGAAGGCGAAGAAGCTCAATATGGCCGTCTTGGTTGCGACCGGAGTACTCGCCGCCTATCTTTTTAGCGTACTTCTCACGGTTATCCGACCGGAATCGGAAACATTTTACGAAGCCGCCGCTCTTTTGGTTACTTTCGTGCTGTTCGGCCACTGGATGGAAATGAAGTCCCGCCGGGGCACCTCGGACGCGCTCCGTGCGCTCTTTGATTTAGTTCCTCCGCAGGCAAATGTTATCAGAGGCGGAAAGGAAATAACGATTCCGAGCGCCGAGGTAGTGAAAGACGATATAGTAGTTATTCGGCCCGGAAATAAAATACCAGTGGACGGGGAAGTGATTGAAGGGGAAACGTATATTGACGAGTCGTTAGTAACGGGGGAGTCGCTTCCGGTGCACAAAAAGTTGGGCGCTGGCGTCGTCGGCGGATCAATCAACCAAAACGGCTTCATCAAATTCAAAGCGACGAAAGTCGGCAGCGACACGGTTCTCGCGCAAATTATAAAAATGGTGGAAACCGCGCAAAACTCCAAGGCGCCGGGCCAGCGTATTGCCGACACGGCCGCCGGGTGGCTCGTGGTGGTAGCGATTGGCTCGGGACTCGCCGCGTTTATGGGTTGGTATTTTATAGCCGGCGCCGGACTTTTGATTGCGCTCACCTTTGCCGTATCAACCGTTGTGATTGCCTGCCCCGACGCATTGGGTCTTGCAACTCCTACGGCTGTTGCCGTCGGCACAGGCATCGGAGCAAAGCACAATATTTTGATCAAAGACGCGACAACGCTTGAGAAAACCTCAAAGATCAACGCAATGATTCTTGATAAAACAGGGACGCTTACAAGGGGCAAGCCAGAAGTTACAGACATCGTTTCATTCCTTGAGAAAAAAGATCAGGAGGCCCAAACGCGAATTCTGCAAATCGCCGCTTCTATAGAGAAACAATCCGAGCATCCGCTCGCGAGAACCATCGTAGATAAGGCCTCTCAAGAAGGAATTGATCTCTTTTCGATTTCACAGTTTGAAGCGGTAGCAGGCCACGGGGTGAAAGGGTTTATCGTGGAGTTGGCGGCCGGCCTGGGGAAACAGTCATCGCATCCGCTTGATACCGCAATACAGCGTGAAGCCGAAGCGATGCGCGTTCAGAAATCCGCTGTCAATGATTTTAAAGTTGAGCCCGGCTATGGATTGGAAGGCAAACTTGCGAATGGTGGCCACCGTGTACTTTTGGGCAATCAGCGCCTTATGGAAGTTCACAAGATGAATCTTGATATTGAGATGCGCAAAGAAATGGAGCGGCTGCAAAGCGAAGGCAAGACAGCGATGCTTCTCGCTTTGGATAGCGATATTATCGGCGCAATAGCGGTCGCGGATACCGCTCGCGAAAATTCAAAGAAGACCATTGCCGAGTTGAAACGGATTGGCATCGAGACAATTATGATTACCGGAGACAACCAGCGAACCGCCGAGGCAATTGCGAAACAGCTCGGCGTGGATCGGGTGTTCGCTGAGGTCCTACCTGCCGAAAAGGCAAACTGGGTAAAGAAACTTCAAGACGAAGGGAAATTCGTGGCAATGGTTGGCGATGGCATCAATGACGCGCCTGCCTTGGCACAAGCTGATATTGGTATTGCGATTGGCGCGGGCACGGATGTTGCCATTGAAACCGGCAACATCGTCCTTATGAAATCCGATCCATACGATATTGTCGCGGCAATTCGTTTGAGCAAAGCGATTGTAATGAAAATGAAGCAGAATCTCTTCTGGGCGGCTATCTACAATATGCTCGCGATCCCCGTTGCCGCGGGCGTATTTTATAACTCGCTCGGCTGGTCATTGCGACCGGAAATCGCGGCACTCCTAATGTCAGCATCATCCATTATTGTTGCCACGAATGCCGTGTTATTGAAGCGCGTTGAACCCCGCCTTCGTGAATAACTAAAATTTTTTCTCGCGCCTCTAGCCGAAGGCGTGTATTGTGATACATTGGTGTAGACGTGCTAGGATACGCAAGCAAATATTTTTAAGGATTCGTTACTATGTTTATTGACGATATTACCATAAAAGTGCGGGCGGGGAATGGCGGCGCTGGCGCCGTCGCATTCAATAAAAATTTGAATCAGTACGGCCCCGCGGGAGGAACGGGCGGAGGGGGAGGAAGCGTGTATTTCAACGGATCGTCCGACCTCGGGATTCTTGCCGCATACCGGTTCAAAAAAGAGTTTGCCGCAGATGACGGAGAGAATGGTCATGGGCAATTTCGCGACGGGGTTACCAGAGAGGATTTACTATTGCCGGTTCCGGTTGGAACGGTTGTGCACAATCTTACGACCGGCACTGACCGCGAAATTACCGCAATTGGCGAGCGCGTCCTCGTTGCAAAGGGCGGCAGGGGAGGAAGAGGAAATTTTCATTTCCGTTCTTCGACGAATCAGCGGCCGAAACGCTTTGATCACGGAACGCCGGGCGAAAGTTTTACGCTCCGGCTTGAATTGAAATTGATCGCGGACGTCGGGATCATCGGTCTGCCGAATGTCGGGAAATCAAGTTTGTTAAACGAGCTCACAAGCGCAAAAAGCAAAGTTGCAAATTATTCGTTTACGACGCTCGAGCCGAATTTGGGAGTTTATTACGAGCTCATTCTTGCGGATATTCCCGGGCTCATTGAGGGCGCGTCCGCGGGAAAGGGCC
>Ga0209514_10003775_pt1 | contig 21177 bp, 24 predicted proteins | sample Subgrocontami58m_FD_187452 | JGI IMG/M metagenome (GOLD analysis project Ga0209514, IMG submission 187452) | Subsurface groundwater microbial communities from S. Glens Falls, New York, USA - GMW37 contaminated, 5.8 m (SPAdes) (version 3) | ecosystem: Environmental > Aquatic > Deep subsurface >...
CCCACCTGCCCGCGACGGCCCCGGGCGCGCCCCTGGTGCCCCGTAGCGGCCCGTCCAGGCCCCCGCGTGGCCGAATCCTCGCCCGACTCGCCCGCGCGCGTCCTGCGGCCCTGTAGCGCGTCCAGGAACGGGCTCACCCTTGCCCGCCCTTCCGCCGCGCACCCTTCCCGCGCCTTCCCAGACAATGCCACCGAATGCTCCGGCGAACGTCCGTAGCACCGAAGTGGACGCCAACGGCCGCCGCGTGGCCGTGAACGTGGCCGCGGAGGCCGAGACGGTGGCCCGCATGGCCGTTTTGCGCGCCGAGGGGCGCACCCTGCGCGAGATCGCCGACACTCTGGCCGCCGAGGGGCGGGCGACGAAGCGCGGCGGGAAGTGGGCGCCCGAGACGATTCGGAAGATCCTGGCCCGCGCGGCCGTGGCGTAGGGGGAGTGACGAGACATGGCGAAGGACAAGGACGCGGACATCCTCGGAACCACGTTGCCGCTGCGGTTGAGCGATACCGACGTAGCGCGGCTGGACGGACTGGTGAAGATCATGCCCGCCATGTCGAGGAACGCCCTCGCCCGCGAGTGCCTGCGGCGGGGGCTTGAAGCCTTCGACGCTGCGCTCAAGGAACGAGACGAGACGACGCGCTTTGCTGCGCTCGCCAAGCTCTGCGGCATGACGGCAGGGGGGCGGGCGAAGGGATAGCGCGCGAGGGGTGGGGCAGGGGGGGCGGGGAATGCCCCTTCAAGCGCGCGAGAGCAGTGGAGTGGAAACGAGCTTGTGGAATTGAACTCTGCCGGTTCATGACACGCTGCATCACGACGTGAGAGCCGATGGCGTGTGGCAAGGCTCGATGATCCGCGGGGCGTGGATGGCTTCGCCGAGTCCGGTCCGGGCAGCAACACGGCGAGACTAGCGGTTGTGCTGTGCTCGCGGACGCTTGATTCGCAAGGGCTGCCATGCTAATGTTCGGCTCGCGGGTGCGGATCCTCGCGGACCCTTCGCGACTGCCTCGCCCGAGATGCCTGGAGGCCGGATGCAGCTTTTCCCGCTTCAGTTTCAGGTGACACTCTACCCTCGCCCCCGGCAATTCGATTGGGTCGCGCTACTCACAAGATTCGTCCAGGCTAGTGACCTCGGGAAATCCGAAAACGCGGTACTGTTGCCACTTGGCGAGAATGCGCCCCCCGAGGTTCCCAGGTTGCTGTTCTCGGCTCCATCTCACTCGATTCAATTCGAGGCGACCGGGCTTTCGTGGACAATGAAGTGGCTTGAGCTGCCTACCCCGATTCGAGACGATTGGTTCTGCGCTGAAAAGCGTTCCCTCGCCTGCCGAGTACTTCTTGCGGCTGTAAGGGACTTTGAAGTCAAGATTGGTCGAGTAGCGAGCCTCGTCTCCTGGGGACTGTCCTGTGATGAACCACCTGCTCTCTGGATTGCGAAGAGGTTTTTTAGGCAGGAGTTGCTTGTAGAGCCGTTCAATCGCCCAGCACGGGTTGAGGTACATTCGCACAAGGTCTACAGGTTTGGTTCGTTCGAAGTGAATTCCTGGGGGCGGGTCAAGACTGAGAGTCTGCTCAATCCAGATGCGCTACTGCCAAGTCCGTGGATTGTGTCGTTTCAGTCAGACCTGAACACGCTCGCCGGCCGGCCTGAGGACTTCAATGCCGAACAGATGTCTGAGTTCTACGCGGCCGCGTGGGAGCAGCACACAATTGTTCGGGGACTTTACCTAGGAGCGGTGTGATGCCCCAATGGCTCGACCTCCTCTTGCTTCAGAGCACGCTTCAGCCTCAAGGGTCGTCTGAATGTGACGAGGTATCACCCGGAAGGCTATTGGCGCTTGATAACACCCAGACTCTGGCAGGAGGATTCAGGTCTTTTTCGCCGCACTTGTACCCCCCTCTGTTCAACTTCCTCCGCCACCTAACCCCATCTACGTGGCAGGGCGATGCAGGTGGACTGATTGTAGCGGCTGGACTCACTGTACCGGACTTGAGCGCGTACTTCGCTTCGCCGATGGGATGGCCAGAACAGCGATTCCTAATCGCCCAGGTGTTTGCGAAGCGAAGTGCGACCATCCTTGAGGCAGGGTATTCTGCCGAATCGGGAGCAGCGGGCGGATTTGAATCAGAAGATAACGATGTGCGCGCACTTCGTGAGGGCTTGATCGACCCCGACGCATTCGAGGCCTTGGTTCATAGAATTCAAGAGCGCATTCGATCGCAGGACGACACATTGGCGGCGAGCCTTCTTAGGATTGCGCGTCAGGAGGATCTGCCTGCCGAAGTACGAAGCGTCGCGCTAGATGTCCTGGCGGCGGCCAGGGTCAAACGATATGTCAATCTAGTAGCAACCTCGATTCGAGCTTTGCTCCATTGCACTGATGGAGAGATACAGTTCTCTGCGATTGCTGCTGCGGGTGAACTGCCGCTCGAATGGCGGCGATTGCTCAGAGAGGATGTTGTATCTCTGGCTTCGGACAGCACAATTGACAGGGATGTGAGGCGAGCGGCCACGGCATATCTTCGCGTCACATGTGAGAATGCATAGATGGTCGAACGACTGGCTGTTAAGGCGACCAAGGGACCTTGGAAAACCGGGAACCGTGACTCCTGCCGCAGGGCATTGGCGCCCCGTCAATTCGAGAACAAGAAGTCGGCATGGAGCTACAAGCAGGGCCAGCCTTTTGATCCCGGCTCGTGGGTCGGCGAAGCCTGTGATCCGGCCGCATCGCGCGAGCTTCAGGCTGTGGCTCTTTACATTTTCGAGCGGTTCGCATTACTGGGCCGTCCCGCCGTCGCTCGATCTTCAATTGAGGGAATCGGGATTACTCGAACGGTCATAGATGGCAGTGTCGAGAACGATCCTCAGGAGCATGTTGTCAAGTTGTTTGACGAAACTCATAGAAGCCTCGCGACAGCATCTGAATCTGAAAGAGCTGACGTCGTTGACGCGATCTTGGCGCAACAGGCCTTCGAGATTTGGCGCTATACGATGCTTGAGATCGGTGAGTTCATCAGACACCTCTTGAAGCACAACCTCGTTAGAGAAAAGTACGTTCAAGTCGCGAAGGAGGTCGCTGACATTTCGGTGGCGAGTTAGGGTCTCGACGTAGTGGACGCCCAGCGTTCCGTAGCACGGCGTGTTATCCGTTTTGTCCGTTTGGTTCGCAATGTCGCCCGCCAACCCGCAATCTTCCGCCATCGAATGAAATGGTTTGCAATGTGGGAGTGATCGCGGCGGGGTGGGCGCGGCCGACGATCAACGCGCAAGTCGGGCGCGTCCGGCGCGTGTTCCGGTGGGGCGCGGGGCGCGAGCTCGTACCCGCGTCCGTCTGGCAGGCCCTCGCCGCGGGACGGTGCGCGGCGCGCGAACCCGAACCCGTCGCGCCGGTCACGGAACGCGAGATCGAGGCCACCCTGCCATCGGGTACGCCAGGGTATCGACAGCGGAACAGGCCGCCGAGGGGGTGTCCCTGGCGGCGCAAGAGGAACGCATCTATGGCGCTCAGATAAAAGGACCCACCTGCGCTCACTTAGAGGGACCCACCCATCCGCATCGTGGGGCGCTGCTTTGCTACACCAGCAGTTGGCTTTTTCTTTTCCAAGTAGTCCGTGCTGAGGTGCGCCGCGGCGGGACCGAACACGGCCGTCCGAGGGGCTGCGACCGGGCGCCGTCGGCTGCCGTCGGTCCACGCGTGTCGACGCGGTCGCTTACCCGCGGGCGCGCAGGACGTCGTTCCAGTCCTGCGGGGCCGGCCGTAGGCGCTTCACCGCCGGATGGAGCGCGATCAGGGCGTGGCCCTTCTCGTCACCGGCGGCGTCGGAATCGAAGCCGCAGTACACTTCCGTTCCGCCGCGAAGGAGCGCCGGGAGCCAGCCGGGGTTGGCTCGCGCACCGGAGGTGGAGACGCACAGCCGGTCCGGCCACAGCGCGCGGCCGCTCATCGCGTCGATGGCGGATTCGCATAGGACGAGCGCCCGGGCGCCCGGAGCCGGGATCGAAAAGTACCCGCCATCCTTCCGCGACCCGGGCGCCATGCCCCGCCAGCGACGGGGTGACGTCCCCCGCAGCTCCGCACCCACCGGTCGCCGTTCGGCGTCCAGCAGCAGAAACACGGCATTGCCGCGGCCATCGGCGTAGAGCGTGCCTGCCGCAACCAGCGGATCGATCAGCGACGCGGGCAGCCCGCGTTCCCGCTGCAGATAGCCGATCACGCGGTGGAGCCCACCCGCGTCCGCGGCGGGCAGCCGGAACTCGCGCCCGCCGCTCGCCGCCGCAGGCCGCGTCCACGCCGGGCGGCCGCGATCGACACCCTCGAGCCATTCGACCGCCGACCGGAAGCCCAGGCCCTGCAGGTGCATCACCAAGTCGATGGCCCCCCCGCCGCCCACGCCCAGCCGCCAGTTCATGAACTTCCGGCCGTTGACCGACAGCGTCCCCCGCGCCGTCCGCCACTTCGCCGGATCCTCTCGGTCGCGCTCCGCGCCCGACCGCACGAGGACTCCCTCGAGGGGAGTCTCCCGGGCACGATCGGCCGCCGCGCGCAGATCGCCGAATGCCATCGCGCCTACTTCAACTTCGGCCTCAGGCTCACGCACTTCTTCATGTTGATCACGTGACTGTTCTCCGTGAGCCGGTCGATCAGCGCCGCCGTGAGATGGTCGTTCTTCAGGAACGAGTTCCATTCCCCGAAGCCGAGGTTCGACGTGATCAACGTCGGCCGCCGCTTATGCCGCTTCTGCATCAGCGTGAAGAACAGCCCCACCTGCACCGGCTCCACCTCGACGTAGCCGAGCTCGTCGATCAGCAGACAATCAAAGCCCAGGTAGCGCTCGATCACCTCGTCCTCGGAGTGGTCGGCGACCGAGGCGAACAGCTCCGCCACCAGGTCGCTGAACAGCACATGCCGTCCCGAGTAGCCGCGGTCGATCGCCTGGACGACGAAGCTCGTGGCCAGTCCCGTCTTGCCGCTGCCCGTCGGGCCCACCCAGACGATGTTCTGCTTCTTCGCCACGTACTCGAAGGCGTCGTAGATCGACAGGATCTTCTTCCGGTCCAGGGCCGGTTGCCGCTGGAACGGAAACGTCTCCATGACCAGGTGCTCCGGGAGGCGCGCTTGTCGGAGGCGCCGCTGGTGCGCATTGGCCTGCTTGAGCTTCGCTTCCTCCTCGAGCACATACCGGAGAAAGTGGACCGGCGAAAACCGTCCCTTACGCGCCGCCTCCAGGTACCTCTCCCAATGGGTCGCCAGCCCCGGGAGGCGCAGCAGCTTGATCGTCTCCGCCAGCTTCCGGTCCATGGTCTTCCTCCAGCAGTTCATCGTACGCCGAGAGGTTCGGCGCATCGGTCAGGCACCCTTCCCGGTAGGCCTCCCGCTGGCGGAAGTTCTCGTCCACGTCCACGTGCGAGAGCGCCTCGCTCCCCTGACCGAGGCAAAGAAACGCAATGCGCCGGACGACTGCGAGGTCGACGATCCGGTACCGCAGGGCGCGTTCGAGGGCCTTCAGGAACAACTCGGACGTCATCTGCTGCGCCAGCGCGAACAGCTTGCGCACGAAGCCGTGCCGCTCGATGCCCTTGGGCTCGAGCGCGAAGTCCAGATAGGCGCCCGCGACAGGGCCGAGGCTGCGCAGCCGCTTTTCTTCCTCTTCCGTGGGCCTGCGCCGGTTGCGCGGGCCGTGCCGGGGTGCGGGCTGTCCCTCCGGGCTGAAGCGGGCGTTCTTGACCCCGTTCGCCGGCAAGGGATACTCGGCCAGGAGTTGCCGAGCCCGGTAGAACTTCACGCGATCGGCGTACTCGAGCCCTTTCACGGAAGCGCGCGAGTCGCCCGGCACCCAGTAGTAGTTGGCGCCGAACGCGGCGTAGCCATACTGGTCGGTGCACCGCTCGTGAACGAGATACGGCCCGGGAAGCTCCGGCGGCACGGCGCGGAGGTAGGCCCGCTCGTGTTCGAAGGCCTTGGCGGGGATCAGACGGCTCTTGCCGACGGGCCGGTGGTAGATCCGCACGGTGGCCCATTCGAAAGCCTGCGCGTTCAGGTCCTCCAGGCTCAGGAACTTGCGGCCCGGCAGGAAGTTGGTCTCCACCGTCCAGAAACTGCGCTCCTCCCCAGCCTTGCGATTCGGGTGGCCCGCCTCGTGGCACCGGAACTCGAAGCCCAACGGCTTGGCGAAGGCCACCATCTCGGGGACGAGGACCGCATTCTTGCCCGTGCCCCGCAGGCGGGCCAGGTTGGTGTTGTCGATGATGCACACGGCGGCGGCGCGCTCCCAGTACGTCAACGCCTGATGGAAGAAACACTTCATCGCGAAGCGGTTGAAGCTCCGGTAGAAGCGCAGATAGCGCCGCTTCGAATAGCGAAGGTACAGGCTGCTGGCGACGACCCTCACGGGCTTCTCGCCGAGAGCGACCGTGTAGACCGTGGTATCGTGCTGCATCTCGACACCCGGTAGGTCCGGTTCGCGTCCGCATCGTGTCTCCCGTGGGCACCCGAGGCCGAGTTCGCGCACCCGACGGGTCAACGTCGAGTACTCGACCGGGATGTGCTCCTCCTCGACCAGCTTCTCGTGGACCCGCTGCACGCGGCCGGCGCATTCGCCGTACAGCCGCGTGAGCAGTTCAGGATCGATCCGGATCTTGTCTTTCCGAATCGCCGCCGGCATCGCGCCCGCCTCCGTGACGATGGTCCGTACCGTCTTGCGGTTGAGGTTCAGGCGACGGCAAATCTCGCGGATCGCCATCCCCTCCTCGTGGAGCAAGAAGACGGCCCTGCGTTTGTCCGGTCCGATCATGGAGCTGCCTCATCGATTGGGTAAGGGTCTCGATTCGACTCAGGACGCCCGCCGTCAGCAGATTGGCCTGTGCACAAAACGCGGCGGTCTGCAATCGCGGGTCGTGGCTCCGGCTGCTCGCCCGCCGCATGTACTTCTGCAGGATCTCGAGATCGCCCAGCAGCGCCCGTTCGCAGTCGTTGCATCCCTCGGCGTGCTCCGCGACGTCCTTCATCCGCTCCAGGAGCAGGCGAAGATGACCGCCGCGGAGCTGCTCGCGAAACTGGTCATCGCCCCGAAAGTAGCCATAGGCCAGCCGCTCGATTTCGCGAATGCTCAAGTTCTTCCCGCTCACCGCCGAGACGAATCCGTCGATCGCCTCCTTCCCGCCCGCGTTCATGCGCATGAACGGCCGAAGCGAGTACATGTAGGCGTAGACCGGGAAGTCCCCGCTGAAAAGACGCTGGCGCACGGTCTCGCTGAGCCCGCCGAGGAGTCCGAGCCGCATGCTGACCCAGGACTTGCTCCGCGAGAGCGTCGTGGCGATTTCGGCCAGGCTCAGCTTGTGGAGGTTCCGCAGATCGTCGATGAACCGGGCCTGCTCGAGAATGCTCAGCGTGTTGTGATTGGAGGCTCGGAGCAGCGCGAGGATCCCGGCGGCTTCGTCGTCCGCCAGGGAGGAATAGGGCACGACTCCGAGGGCGAGCTTCCGCGCACAGCGATAGCGCTTGAAGCCGTTCAGCAGGATCCTGTGCTCTCCGGCATCCACTCCTTGGAGAGGCTCCTCGATGCCGCGCTGCGTGATCGAAACGAGCAGGCGGGCTTCGAGAGCAGGGTTCTTCATCCGGTAGCCGTCGTACCGCAAGTCGAGGGTCGAAACATCGGCCGTGGATGCCATGGAGGCTCCCTATGGAGGCGGTCTTTTCACGCGATCCTCACCGTACTCGCTCCCCGGCTCCGACGCCATGCCGTGTTGTCTCACGGTGCGTCGGAGCATCTCGACGATCTCCTGCCGGGTGACCTTGCGACCCTCGATCAAGCTGGTGGCGACACGCAGATGCTCCACCATCCCGGGATCAAACTCGGCCTGGTCGGGAGGGACGGGGGTGAGGGGTGCGCTCTGCGCCGGCGGTGGCGTGTCCGCGGGGGAGGGTGGGGCCGGGCGGGCTCGGGTTCCGTTGTGGCGCTTCTTCTTCAGCTTGCCCTCCGGGGTGTGGTAGTAGGCCGCGCTGCGTTCCATCGAACGATGCCGATGATGGGCCACCCGGCAGCCGAACGGACACCGCAGATCGGTACGCTGGCGGTTGCGCGGGTGGGTGAGAAAGAAGATCCGGCACTGACGGCATCGGGCCAAGCAAGGCCGAAGGCCGGGTTTGACGCGCAGGACGGAACGCAGGATGAGGTAGTACTGCCGGACCAACTCGCGCACACCCTGCTCGTGGTGCCAGTTCGGGCGGGGATCGAAATGCCCCTGGATCGTTACGGCAAAAAACCCAGGCGCTCGCTGAACCGGCTCATGGACTGTGGCATGACCTCTTGTACCACACGGCGTGGCCAGTGCAGCCAGTGCCCAGGTGCCTGCCCAGCGGCAGCAAACGGTTCATGCGCGTAGAGGTCCGCGGTCGTGGCTGCCGAGGGCGCCCCGCTCAGTGATCGCGTGCGAGTGGCGGACAGCACGAGCGCCTGGGTGGCCCGCGGGCTGGGGGTGGGTCCCTTTAGCTGAGCAGGGGTGGGTCATTTCTGGTGAGCGCTATAGACGCATCCGCGGCTACTGCCTGGCCCGCGGGCTCGAGCTCGCCGGCGTGGTGCGCGAGGAAGGCGAATCCGGCGGGACGCCCTTCGCGTCCAGGCCCGCCGCCGCGCGCATCGTCGCAGCCGTCGAGGCCGGGGAGGCCGATGGCGTGGTGACGTGCAAGCTCGATCGGCTGTTTCGCGATGCGTGCGATTGCCTGAACGTCACGAAAGGATGGGGCGCGGCAGGGGTGGCCCTGCACATCCTGGACATGAACGTAGACACGGGCTCGCCGATGGGCCGCATGTTCCTGACGATGGCCGCAGGCTTCGCGGAGCTCGAGCGGCGGATGATCGGCCAGCGGACGGCCGATGCCCTGCGCCAAGTGAAGGCGGAAGGCGGGCGGATCGGCCGCGCTGCCTTGGGCGAAACGTTCACCGCAGAGACGGACGCCAACGGCCGCCGCACCCTGGCGCCGGTTCCCGAGGAAGCCGCGACGGTGGCCCGCGTCGCCGCCCTGCGCGTCGAGGGACGCACCCTGCGCGAGATCGCCGACACCCTGGCCGCCGAGGGGCGGGCGACGAAGCGCGGCGGGAAGTGGGCGCCGGCGACGGTGGCGAAGATCCTGGCCCGCGCGGCAGTGGCGTAGCAGCGAAAGGGGAACGACATGGCACCCAAGCTCGACGACGACAGCGAACCCATGACCACGCTCGCCTTCCGCGTGCCGGTGGCGGACGTGACCCGGCTCGAGGTCCTGGCCCGCGCGATTCCGGCGCTCACGAAAACGGCCGTCGCCCGCGTGGCGCTGGCCCGGGGCATCGAAGCCTTCGAGGCCGCCATGCGCGAGCCGAAGGAAGAGGCCCGGCTGGCGCAATTGGCGCGGCTGCTCGGGATGGGCAAGCCGGCGAGAGGATAGCGCAAGTCCCGATCAAGTCGCGCTCCCGGCCTGCCGATAGACCGGCAGGACACGCCGCGTTCGAGGGTTGCTCCATGCCGGCCACGCCGTTCCATCGGCTGCTCATCTTCGTCCCCGAGGGGGACCGCACGGCAAAGACGGTTCCGGTTGACTTGCAAGACCGCTGGACCGGGCGGCTCCTCCGGTTGCTCGCCGACATGTTCGGTGGCGCAACCGCCTACGGCCGCGGCGTGGGCGCGTGGAAGCACTCCGGCACGGTCTATTGGGACCGCGTGACCGTGGTTGAATCGTGGATCGACCCGGCGGCCCGGAACCTCTCGCGGCGCTTCGAGCGGCTCGGGCGAGAGCTGACGCGAATGCGCGTGGACTTGCGGCAGGAGGTGGTTGGGTATATGCTGGATGGCCGATGGATCACCGACGAACGAGGAGCGCGCCCATGAAGCCCACCGTGCCCGAGATGTTCGAGCGCGCCATGAAGCGCGTCGGCTTCCGCCTCCGCCGCGCCGGCGCAATCACACTCCTCGAAGCGGCCCCGGCTCCCCGCCGGGCGAAGGCCGCGCGGAACGCCAAGCGGAACGGACGAGCGCAAGGGAAGCGGTAAGACCGCGCCGACAGGACCGGGGCGAATGCTCGAACTCGCAGGGTCGATCAACGGCAACCCCGAGGACTAGTAGCTCCCGCCCGCAACCGGGAAGTCCTACGTGCCGGAGCGCAAGCCATGAAGCCGACCTTCGAGGAAATCTTCGATCGCGCCGCGCGCAAGGCCGGATTCACCGTTCGGCCCGTGAATGCAATGCCCGCCCGGCCCGCCCGGCGCCACGCGAGGAAGCGCGCCGACAAGGCCGCCGGCCGCAACGGCCGAAAGCGATAGGACTCGGCGGAATTCGGCCGCGAGGCCGACGCCTTCCGGCTGGACCGACTGGCCGCCCGGCTGCCGACCATGGGCCGCCCGCGAGCGCCTCCGCCGCGGGCCGGTCATGACGCGGTGCGACTACCCCTTTGTACCCCTTTGGCTCGCAACGTCGCCCTGCAACCCGCAATCTACCGTTCGCGGGCGTCTCGGCATTCCGAAAATAGGCGAATGGGGTTCAAGAGGTCGGAGGTTCAAATCCTCTCGCCCCGACTTCACGGAAATCATGCCGAACGTTCACCTCGGCTCGGGACAAGCCGTCGTCTCGCTTTCCGGCCGCCGCGTCTATCTGGGCGCCAACGGCTCGAAGGAATCGCGCGAAGCCTACCAAGCCGCGGTCCACGAGTGGCTGGCCCGCGGCGGGCGCCCGGCCCCGACACCAGCCCCCGCCGGCGGGGTGAGGGTGGACGAACTCGCCGCCGCGTTCTGGACGCACGGCGAGACGCACTACCGCAAGCCGGGACGGGACGCCCTCGGGCGAACTCGCCTGCTACCGCGTCGCCCTGCGCCCGCTGGTGGAGTTCTACGGCGCGACGCCCGCGCGCGACTTCGGACTCACGGGAAGCGGTGGTTCCCCATGCCGCGATTCCGCGAATGCGGGCCCGAATCCGCATGGCTCCCTGGGGAGCGAAGAGTGGCCCCCTCGGGACCGCGATCAACACGTAACCGTAGTTGAGAGTTGGATTCCCCCGGCACAGCCAAGCTTGAAGGTCAAGAACGCAGATTCTTTACCCCGCGGAGCAAAACGTGTAGTCTGCGCGACGTTCCTTTGGACTTCGTTCGATCAGCATTCGAGGAGCCGCTATGGCCGCCAAAGTCCCCACGAAAAGCGAGATCCTGTCCAGCATCGCTGACTCAACGTCGCTCTCCCGCAAGCAGGTCGGTTCGGTGTTCGATGCCTTGTCCGCCCTGATTGCCAAGAACGTCGGCAAGAAGGGGGCGGGCACGTTCGTGGTCCCGAGCCTGCTCAAGATCACCGTCATCCAGAAGCCCGCCGTTCCCGCCCGCAAGGGGATCAACCCCTTCACGAAGCTGGAGATGATGTTCAAGGCCAGGCCCGCCCGCCGGGTCATCAAGATCCGGGCGCTCAAGGCCCTCAAGGACATGGCACGGTAGGACCGGTCCGCCCGAAGATGCACTACCGCCGGCGGGACGGGACGCCCACCGGCGAACCGTCCTGTTTCCGGGCGGCGCTGCGTCCGCTCTGCGAGCTGTACGGACCCACGCGTGCCGAGGCCTTCGGCCCGCTGGCGTTGCGCGTAGTGCGCGAGCCGGACGCAGCGCGCAAGGTTGCGAGTGATACGGGGTCCACCTTGACCCCGCTTCCGAGGTGCCGGGGTTCGCTTACTCCCCCGGCGCGAGAGCGGCCTTCGGCCTCCGCGGCGTCGCGCAGACGGACCGCGTCGGCACGCGACACGCAGGAGGTCCGCCACGCCTGCGGCGGCACTCGCAGGCGGGGGGGGCGTCCCCGACGTCCCCGGGCGCCTCAGCGGAAGATGAAGTACCAGGCCGCGGCGATCGCCCCGGCGGCGAGGATGAGCCGGATCAGCATCCCTCCTGGCCGGACGATCAGCGGCGGCGGCCCGTAGATCGTCTGCACGTCGCGTCGCTCCGGCGCGCGCAAGGCCGGCGTCGGCCCGTGGATCGCCTTGACGTCGCGAAAGGGGGGAGCGGAATCGGGCGGCGCGGGGGGCGGGGATTCGCGCGGCCCCGGCGGGGCGGGGGTCTGCGGAAGTGCAGCGACTCGAGCGTCCGTCGCCCGCGGGAGCGGTCGCGCGAGCGGGGCGGAAACCGACGCGCCGCAATGGGGGCAATACGCAGCCCCGGCAGGAACCGACCGGCCGCAAACCGGGCAAGAAGACTCCACGGGCGGATCCCCCATCAAGCGTGTCAGACCAAATTTGGCGCGAGCGGCCTGGACATCGGCCGCGCTGCAACTCCCGGTCCCGGGTCACCCGGCAATTCTGCGTGTTGCGATCGCGGCTGCGACCCCGGCGCTACTTCGGCCGGTTGCCGCTGCCGGGCGTCGGCGTAGGCGGATGCTTGGCCTTGGCCTCCCCGAGCCAGCGCTCGGTCGGCTCCCTGGGCGCACCCAGGCGCAGGGCCTCCTCGTATTTCCGCACCGCAGTCTCGAAGTCGCCCTTCTTGTGCGCCTCGTAGGCCGCGCCGTACGCCGGGTCGTAGCGCATCGGCGGCGGACCGTACGCCGGCTGCATCCGGTCGCGAAACGGGGGCGGGCCGTACTCGACCTGCATCCAGCGCATCGCGCCGACCACGCCCAGCCCGGCGCCCGCAGCCAGGGTGGCGATCAGGAAGCCCCGCCGCCGCTTGCGCGGCAGGTCCCCCTCCTCGGCGGGAGTGCCGCAGTGCGGGCACTTCGCGTCCGCGACGGCGTAGTGCTGGCCGCACGCTCCGCAAGGCGCCAGGGGCTCGTCATTGCGCGGCGGCATGGACCACCTTCTCGTCGGCGGGCGCTGCACGAGGAATCGGTTCCTCGACGATCTCGAATCGGCCATGGTCGAAAGGCACGCCCGGTGGAGGGGCGACGCGCACCAGGCGCTCGCGCACGCCGCGCGCGGCGAGCTGGAGCGCGCGGTGATGGCAATAAGGATTGTTGCCCGCGCGGCCGAACAGGACGTACCCGGTCCAGGTGCAGCCGGCGCGACAAATGTCGGCATAGTAGCAGGTGCGGCAGAAGCCCCATAGATCCTCGACCGTGCGATCGCGGGTGAAGCGGATCTCGGGCGCCTTATCGACCAGGTCGCTCAGGCGCTGGTGGCGCAGGTTCCCGCCCGCGTATGCCGCAGTCGGCAGCGAAGGGCAGCCCTTGAGCGTGCCATCGGCTTCGATGCCCAGAGTCCCGTTGCCGGCGCTGCACCCGGTCCAGTACCCTGCGGTGGTGATGTCTCCCCGCAGGAGGTTCTCGTAGGGCCCGAAGTAGCCCACGTTGTTGCCGGGGAAGAAGCCGATCCCGAGCCCGCGCGAACGCAGTTTGATCTTCCCGAGTCGCGGGAAGAGGTCGAGGAGCTCGTACGGCTGCAGCAGAAGCTCCGGCCGGTCGGCGGCGCGCCCCATCGCCACCGTCAGCTGGACGCGCCAGGCTTCGACCCTCTCGCGGGCGAACATTTCGAGCATCTCCTCCAGCTCGGCGGAGGACGCGCGGTTGATCTGGGTGTTCACGCTCGCCTGGATGCCGTGCCGGCGCACCTGCCGCAGCGCTTCGAGCGCGTGGCCGAACGCCCCGGGGAGGCCGCGCAGGAAATCGTGGGTCTGCTCCAGGCCGTCGATCGATACCGAGACGTTGCGGACTCCCGCGTCCCGGGCGCGACGCGCCATCGCCGCGTCGAACCCCCGCCCGCCCGTGACCATGGCGCAGAGCATCCCGCGATCCGAAATCGCGCGAGCGATCACGTCCCAATCGGGGCGCAGGTAGGCTTCGCCGCCGATCAGGGCGACCTCTTCGACCCCCTCCTCGGCGAGTTGCCGGACGACGTCGAGCGCGCCGGCGGTGTCGAGCTCGTCCTCGCGCACTGCGCCGGCACGCGAGCCGCAGTGGACGCAGCCGAGGTTGCAGCGGAGCGTGATCTCCCAGACCGCGATCTGAAAGCGGGGACGAGGTGCGGGATCCGCCATGAGGCCCCTCGGTGCAGAACGCCGGGATCATACCGGGAGCAAGACGGGAGGGCAATCACCGGATCCGGTCGCTTCCGGTCGCCCGGTCGCCGGCCAGGCCGAATTCGCCAAAGCCGCGGCCAGGGATCGGCGGATTGGGCGACCCACGAGGGGAGCCTCGTGTGGGTCAATTCGCGCGGGCGGAGGAGGCGGCGGTACATGACATTGCGGTCCGGCCCTGTCCGCGCAGCAAGGCGGTGAAGTAGGGGGTGCCGAGATTGATGACGACCGCGACGACGAATCCCGCCGCCACGTCGATGACGTAATGATAGCGCAGGTAGACGGTGGAGAAGATGAGCGCGGTGACGATCGGGAGGAGCACCCAGAACAGGGCTCGGTGGAACTTCCAGCCGTACCAAAGTGCGATCAAGGCGATGATCGTGTGCCCGCTCGGGAAGCAATCCCGCATTTCGAGCTCGAGGGCATCGAGCCCCTCACGCAGGATGGGGTAGAGGGCGTAGCCTTGGAGCGCTTCGGTCTGGAGGTGGGTCATGGTGTAGCGCGGCCCGATCGCCGGCACCAGGAAGTACCCGGCATAAGAAAGGAAGAAGCCCAGGAGGGTGGCGGTCATCACCTCGTCGAAGCGGGCGTCGCTGCGCCGGGCGTAGAAGAACCCGACAACCACGACCGGGAGGAAGTAATAGGAAGTGTAGACCACCTGGAGCACCTCGGTCAGGGCCGGGTGGAGGATCCGCTCGAGCCAGACCGTGGGGTGTACGCCGAAGACGAAGTGATCGAGGGCCATGAGGGCCTTGTCCGCGTCGTGGGGATTGACCTGGGGGACGAGGTAGTGGAGCTCGCGGAAGGCGAACACGACGAGGGGGAGGGAGTACCAGGAGTGGACGAAGGCCCAGAACCGGCCGCCGAAGCGGTGGTGGGCGGCGGCGAGGCCGACGACCAGCCCCGCGGTGAGCACGTGGTCGACGAGGAAGATAGGGTACGAGGGGATGCGCTGCCAGAAGACGATCACCACCGCAGTGACGAAGGCGATATAGCCGAGCCAGACCCGGTCGGCCGCCGTCAGCGAGCGCAGCACGCCGTTCATACTCGTCCTTATCCTGGCGGGAGATGGGGGGATTATACGCGAGGGCGGGGGAGGAGTCAATGGACGCATCCGCGCATCCGCGCATCCGCGGGTGCATGACCGGTCTGCGCGGCGCCTACCGTGGCCCTTGCCCTTGCCCGTGCGCCGTGCGACCCCTGCATCCGCGGCATCCGCATCACGGACGCTCATCGTCTCATCATCGGGCGATGGGCGCCGGTCAGTGCGATCGGCCATCCCCGCCCGGGTCGGCCACCCGACCGAGGAACAGGATGCTTCCGCTCGCCTGGTCGCGAATCAGGAAGAGGAACGGGCGGTCGATCTTCACCGGCTTCGGCGGAGGCGGGACCCCGCCCGCCCTCATGCCCACGGCAGTTGCGGCGGCGGCCTCGGTGCCCTGCTCGTGCACGTCCACGTACGCCTGGTGGATGACGAAGCCGATGAACAGCTCGCGGGTCGGCGAGATCCCCGAGAAGTCCGCGGCCGGAAATCCGAAGGCCTGCTTCATGCCCAGGGCCTGGAGCGCGTCATTGAGGACGAAGCGGGCGGAGAACTTGAACCGCGGCAGCGCCAGGGCCACCCATTCGGGCTTCAACGACGCGATCGTGGCCTGGACGCGGTCCGCGGTGAGACCTTGCTCGAGGGACGGCAGCCCATCGGCATCCTTGGGCACGAGGAAGATCATGGCGAGCTCCCCGCGCTGGTACGGCAGCTCCACCGCCCAGAACGAAGGTTCCTCGACGAAGCCCAGGTGGCCGGAGCGGTGCATGGTCGGCACGTCCTGCGAGCGGTCGCGGCCGAGGTGGAACGGCGCCGGCTGGGTGGCGCGCTCCTGGAAGGGTTCGTCCCAGGCACTCTTGAAGTAGATCGCGTTGGTGAGGACGAGCCGCGCGTCGGAGGTCACCTGCCCGGCCGCGAGCAGCTCCCGGATCTTGTCGGCCGTTTTCTTCGCCACCCAGGCGTTGATGGCCCGGCGGGCGACCTCCGGATCCGCGCGGAAATCGAGCGGCTGGAAGCCGCCGCCGTAGTGCGCCTGTACGCCGTCGAGGAACGCCGGCTCGAATGGATAGCCCTGCTGTCCCCAGAGAGCGTTGGCGACGACCATTTCGTATGGCTTCTTTCCCGCGTCGGGATCCGACTTCCATTGCGCCTGGATCGTGCGCTCGTTGAGGGCGCGGATCAGCGCGCCCATGGCGGGGTGCAGCTTCTCCTGCGGCAGGTCGAAGTGCATGACGCGAGCCATCTCCGCCGCGGTCTCGCCGCGGGCTCCCGCATAGGTCATGGCGAGGGCGGTCGAGATGCTGTAGGGCGACACGAACAGGTTGCCCGGCTCCAAGCGCAGGCGGGCGAAGAGGTCGAAGGCGAACGCGGAATTCCCCGGGACCACCGAGGGTGGCTCGGCGTCTTCGGCCGGAGCGCTCGCTGCGAAGGCGACCGCGAGCAGGATCGCGGCCGCGCGGGCCGGGGCAGGCTTGCCGGGCATGGCAGTCTCCTTCGACAGGTTCCGATTCGATTCGGCACGTTGCGATGGATGGTACCGGCCGCTGCCGGCCGTGGCGAGTTTCTCGAGCCGTTCCGACCCCCGGGGGTCCGAGCGCCGGGGCTCGATGGCGGGTTGAAGCCGGAGGCAACGCGTGCTACGCTCGCTCGGACCCGTCGTCCCATGGAGCCGACCCGCATGGCGCGATTTCCCGAGTGGCCCGCGCTGGTCGCGATCGCGATCTGGGCCTCGCTCGCGGCGATCGCGGGGAACGCGCTCGACCAGGTCGCGCCCGCGCCGCTGCTCGCGATCTCGCTCGCGGCCGCGGCCGCCGCGCTGGCCGGCATCGATCTGTGCCGCGGCCGCACGCCCGCGGCGCTCCTCCGGCCCCGCGGGCGCGACCTGGTGCTGGCGGCGTACGGGCTCGGCGGCTATCACGGGTTGCTGTTCGCGGCTTTCCATCTGGCGCCTCTGGTCGAGGCCAACCTGCTCAACTACCTCTGGCCGCTCCTCACCGTGCTCCTGGCGTCACCGATCTGCGGCGAGCCCCTGCGGCGATCCGCCCTCGCGGGCGCGACTCTGGGCCTGGCCGGCACCGCTCTGGTGGTCGGAGGCGGCTCCGTATCGTTCGCCGGGTCCGGCGCCTGGGCGGGGTACGCCTGCGCGGCCGGGGCGGCCCTGTGCTGGTCGAGCTTTTCCAATCTGCTCAAGGCAAGCCCGATGGTCACGCCGGCCCTGCCGCTGGGCGCGGCGCTCGGGGCGGGCGTCGCCACCGCCTGGGCCGCGCTCGCGGGGGAGCCCTGGCCGCGCGGGACCGCACTGCTCGCGGCGGTCTACCTGGGCGCATTGCCGATGGGCGCCGCGACCGTGGTGTGGGAGCTCGGCATCCGCCGCGGCCGCGTGTCGGTGGTCGGGGCGCTCTCGTATCTCACCCCGCTGCTCTCGACCTTGCTCGTCTGCCTCGCGCTCGGGAATCCGCTGCGGATGGAAGCCGCCCTCGGCGGCGCGCTCATTCTCGCCGGCGCGGCCCTGGGGGCGCGGCGGAGGTGAGCTCGCGCCCCGGAAAACGGCGGGACTTTGCGACCGGAGCTGCGCCGTGATACACTCACCGTCCGCGTAGCCGCAGGGAGAAGGCGGAGTGCAGCAGCGACCCCGTGGAGTTCGCCCATGACCCCGGATCTTCCTTCCCGACCCCATCTTGCCCAGGTGCTCGGGCTCGCGGTCGCCTATGCGCTCGCGGGGAAGCTCGGTCTTCTCCTCGCCCTCCCTCCAGGGTATGCGAGGGTATGCGAGCGCGATCTGGCCTCCGTCTGCGATCGCCCTCGCCGGGATCCTCCTCCTCGGGAACCGGCTTTGGGTCGGGGTCATGCTGGGCTCGTTCCTCGTCAACGTCGGAATCTCCTTCGATGCGAGCTCCACGGCCGCGATCCTGAAGTCCCTGGGGCTGGCGGCGGGGATCGCCGCGGGAGCGGCGCTCCAAGCCCTCGCCGGCGCCCATCTCGTGCGCCGGCACGTCGGGTTTCCTCATCCCCTCGACCACGAGCGCGCCGTGGGAATGTTCCTGCTGCTCGGAGGGCCCGTCAGTTGCCTCGTCAACGCGACCTGGGCCACGACCGTCCTCTATTTCGGCGGTGCGGTTGCCGACGGTGCGGTCGCCTTCTCCTGGTTGACCTGGTGGGTCGGCGACGCGATTGGCGTCCTGGTCCTGACGCCTCTTCTTCTCATCTGGACCGCCGAGCCCCGCGACGTCTGGCGCAGCCGCCGGTTTTCCCTCGCCCTTCCGCTCTTTGTGGCGTTTCTCGCGACCATCGCTGTGTTCGTGCGCGTGAGCCGCTGGGAGCAGGATCGCCTCGGGCTGGAATTCCGGAAGCGCGCCGGGGAAATCGACTCCGCACTCACGCAGCGGCTCGCCGACTACCTCGACCTGCTTCACTCGGTGGCGGCGCTATACGAGAGCTCGGTCGATGTCGACCGGCTCGAGTTCCGGACCTTCACCCGGCGGATCATGTCGCGGCATCCCGGGATCCGCGCGCTCTCCTGGAATCTCCTCGTCTCGGCGGATCAAAGGGAGGCGTTGGAAGCCGCGGCGCGCCGCGACGGATTCGCAGACTTCCGAGTGATGGAGAAGGACGTGGCCGGGCAATTGGTCCCGGCTGCGGCGCGCCCGCAGCACGTCGTGGCCTGCTACGTCGAGCCGCTGGCCGAAAACGCTCCCCTGCTGGGATTGGACGTTTGGGCGGATTCCGTCCGGCGCGAAGCCATGGAGCTTGCGCGCAATACCGGAGAAGCCGTGGCGACCCACAGGACCACGCTGGTCCAGGACGTCCGACGACAGCCCGCCCTGCTGGTCTACCAGCCGATCTACGGGAACGGCCGGCCCCGGAGCACGCTGGAGGAGCGCACGGGGAGCCTGCGAGGGTTCGTGTGCGGGGCGTTCCAGATCGACGCGGTGGTGGCGGCGGCGTTGTGGGGACTCGACACGGCCGGGATCGACCTGCGCATCTCGGAGGCCACGGGCGCCGGGGAAAACGAGCTGTATCGCAGCGCGAAGACGGTCGCGGCGGCCGCAACAGCCATCGCCGCGGACATGGACCTGCGCGTTTCGCGGGAGTTCGCCGGGCGGAATTGGGACCTGCAAGTCACCGCCTCGACCCCGTACCGGGAGGCCCGCCGGAGCCTGCAGGCCTGGAGCATCCTCGCCGGCGGGCTCCTCTCTTGCGGCATCCTGAGCGCGATCCTGTTGGTGATCACCGGCCGGACCAGCCGGATGGAGGCGTTGGTGCGCGAGCGGACCGGTGAGCTCGTCGGCGCCAAGGACGCGGTGGATCGACAGAAGCGCCTGCTGGACAGCGTGCTCCGGAACGCGGGCGAGGGGATCGTGGTTGCGGACGAGAATGGGAAGTTCCTCGTCTTCAACCCCGCGGCCGAGCACATCCTCGGCAGGGGAGCGACCGACGCGGACTCGCGCACGTGGTCGGAGACGTACGGACTCTTCCGCCCCGATCGGACGACCCGATGCCCGGATGGAGAATTTCCCCTCGCCCGTGCGATCCGAGGCGAGTCCTGCGACGCGGTCGAGCTCTTTGTCAGGCATTCGCAGCGCCCGGACGGTGCGTTCATCAGCGTTACCGGCCGGCCGCTCCTCGACGAGGCGGGAAAGGGGACCGGCGGCGTGGTCACGTTCCGCGACGTCAGCGAGATCAAGACCGCGCAGGCGGAACTGGCCCGGCTCGCGACCACCGACGCGCTCACTGGGCTTCCCAATCGACGGGCGTACTTCCTGCGCTTGAAGGCGCTCGTGGATGAGGCGGGGCGGGGACGCCGATTCGCGCTCGTCATGATCGACATCGACCACTTCAAGAAACTCAACGACACGCACGGGCACCCCGCGGGGGACCGGGTCCTGATCGCCGTGGCGCGCGCGCTATCCGAGGGCGTGCGCAAGACCGACCTCGTCGCCCGCATCGGCGGCGAGGAATTTGCCGTGCTCGTCACCGACCTGGACGAACCGGTCTCCGGCGCACTCGCGGAGAAATTGCGCACGTCGGTGGCGTGCATCCAGGATCCGGCTCAGGTCACCGCGAGCCTCGGCATCGCCATCTACCGTCCGGAGATCGGCGGAGCCGAGGACCTGATGAGACTGGCGGATCTCGCCCTCTATCAGGCGAAGGAGTCGGGGCGGAATCGGGTCGTGATCCATCCCGCGTGAGCATCCGGGTGCCCCGCGGATGGCTCCCTCGCGGCGGCGCTGACCCCCGCCTCGGATCCGGAACGTGACCGCCCCCGCCCCGCGCTGCTAGAATCGCGATGACCCATCGGAATGCCGCATGACCGAAATCGACTCCCTGGCCCTGCACTACCTCCTCACCTGCGTCGGGCTCACCGCGGGCCTCGGCGTGGCCCTGTACTTCGTCGTGCGCAAGATGCTCGGCGCCTCCGGCTCCTCCGAGGGCGTCGTCTTCCCGGCCCGGCTCACCCGCCTCGCCGAACAACTCCACTCCACCTCCGTGATGCACCAGTCGCGCGTCGGCGGGCACGTCGCATGGGAGCGCGGCGGGCGCAAGTTCTACTTCTACGAGAAACGGTACGGCGCCGCCGTCTGGTCGGTGCTCGCCGTCGACATCCGCGCGAAGTCGCTCCCGCGCTTCCAGGTCCGCACCTGCGTCGCAGGCATCCCCATCCCCGCGCCCCCCGTGCGCAGTACCCGCCTGAGCGGGATCGAGGACCTCGACCAGCGCTTCGAGATCCGCTTCCCGGCCGGCGCGCCCGACGCCCTGCCGCCGATCGGCGAGGTCTGGTACCAGGTGCTCCTCGTCGCCAACCTGTGCCAGCCCCCGCGCTTCGTCCTCGAAGTCCACGACAACCAGGTGCGACTCTACTTCCCCGGCACACTGCCGGTGCAGAAGCAGAACCAGCCGATGATCGTCGAGGAAGGGTGCAAGCTGATCGACGCGATCCTGTTCAAATACGCCATGTCGATCCCCGCGGTCGCGGAAGCCGCCCCCGATATGCTGCTCGAATCGGTCGCAGGCGAAGCCACCTGCCCGGTGTGCAGCGAGGGCATCCGCGCGGACCGCGCCGAGTGCGCCCGCTGCGCCACACCCCACCACCCAGAGTGCTGGGCCTACGCCGGAGTCTGCGCCGTCTTCGGCTGTGGCTC
>Ga0209514_10003783_pt1 | contig 21156 bp, 14 predicted proteins | sample Subgrocontami58m_FD_187452 | JGI IMG/M metagenome (GOLD analysis project Ga0209514, IMG submission 187452) | Subsurface groundwater microbial communities from S. Glens Falls, New York, USA - GMW37 contaminated, 5.8 m (SPAdes) (version 3) | ecosystem: Environmental > Aquatic > Deep subsurface >...
CCGATGGCGCCGCCACTTCGTCCCGTTGTCACCGAAAAAGACGCGGCGGCGAAAAAACAATCCATTCTGGTGGTGGAAGATTCGATCACCTCCCGCGCGCTGCTGAAAAACATACTGGAGTCTGCGGGCTACCAAGTCACTACCGCGGTGGACGGGATCGATGCCTATACCGCGCTCAAGACCGGGACGTTCGATCTGGTCGTGTCGGACGTGGAGATGCCGCGCATGGACGGCTTCGATCTCACGGCGAAGGTGCGCGCGGACAAACAGCTCGCCGAGTTGCCGGTGGTGCTGGTGACGGCGCTGGAATCGCGCGAGCACCGCGAGCGCGGCATCGACGTCGGCGCCAATGCCTACATCGTGAAGAGCAGCTTCGACCAGAGCAACCTGCTGGAAATTATCCGGCGGCTGATATGAGCGCGAGCACGCGGAGTTGCCCATGATTAAAGTCCTGGTGGTGGAAGATTCACCCGTGGTGCGCGAGTTTCTGGTTCACATTCTCGGCGCGGATCCCGGCATTCAAGTCATCGGCACGGCGAACGATGGCGAGCAGGCGCTCGAGGCCGTCGCGCGCAAACGGCCCGACGTCATCACCATGGACATCCATATGCCTAGGCTGGACGGCCTGGAGGCCACGCGCCGGATCATGGAAACGCACCCCACGCCTATCGTCATCGTCAGCGGGAGCACGGATGCGCGGGAGGTCGCGACGACGTTTCGCGCCATCGAGGCGGGCGCCGTGGCCGTTCTGCGCCGGCCGGCGGGCATCGGTCATCCGGACCACGAAGCCAGCGCCGGCGAACTGGTCCAGACCGTGAGGCTGATGTCCGAGGTCAAGGTGATCAAGCGCTGGCCCAAGGCGGGGCGCCACCCGAAGGTTCCGCGTGCGGCGGAAGCGAATCACGCGCAGGTCGAGGCGAAAGTAAAGCTTATAGCCATCGGCGCCTCGACCGGTGGTCCGCCGGTGCTGCAAACCATTCTTGCGGCGCTGCCGCAGGATTTCCCTGTGCCGGTACTGATTGTGCAGCACATGGCGGCCGGTTTTACTCAGGGGTTCGTCCAGTGGCTGGCGCAAACCTCCAGCCTGCCCGTGCATCTCGCCACGCACGATGAGCCTATCCGTCCGGGCCATGTGTACGTGGCCCCAGATGAATTTCAGATGCGGGTGGAGCAGGGCGGAAAAATCGTCCTGACGAAAGACGAGCCCGAGAACGGCTTGCGTCCCTCGGTTTCCTATCTGCTGCGTTCGGTGGCCGAAGTCTATGGACGCGATGCCGTAGCCGGCCTGCTAACCGGCATGGGACGCGACGGCGCCGAGGAACTGAAGCTGTTGAAGGAACAAGGCGCGGTCACCTTCGCCCAGGACAAGGACAGCTCGGTCGTGCACGGCATGCCGGGGGCCGCGATCAAGCTCGATGCGGCGACGCTAGTTCTTCCCCCGGAGAAAATCGCCGCGACGCTGGCCAGTCTGGCGAAGAATGGGAAGTAAGAAGGAGCGGTGCATGAAAACCAACCGGAAAACGAACGGCAAGGTGGAAATTCTCATTGCCGAGGACAGTCCGACCCAGGCGGCGCGACTGGCGCAGCTGCTCGAGGAGCGCGGCTATGCGGTGACCACCGCCGCCAACGGCCGGGAGGCCCTCGCGTTGCTCGAGCGGCGCAAGCCCGCCCTGGTCATCAGCGATGTCCTGATGCCGGAACTGGACGGCTACGGCCTGTGCAAGGCGATCAAGACCGACGAAAAGCTGAAGGACGTCCCGGTCATGCTGGTGACTACGCTCTCGGATCCGCAGGACGTGATCCGCGGGCTGGAGTGCGGCGCGGACAACTTCATCCGCAAGCCGTACGACGGGAGATACCTGTTGTCGCGCATCGACTACCTGCTGATGAATCTCGAGCTGCGCAAGAACCAGAAGATGCAGATGGGAGTGGAGATCGACCTGGGGGGTCAGAGACATTTCATCAGCTCCGAGCGGCAGCAGATACTGGACCTGCTGATCTCGACCTACGAGCAGGCGGTCGAGATCAACAGCGAGCTCAAGCAGCGGGAACAGGAGCTGGCGCATTCAAACCAGGTGCTCAATGGCCTGTATCGCATCGCCGATGCCCTCAATCACGCGGCCAGCGAATGGCAGGTGTTGGAAATGGCGCTGGAGCGGGCGCTTGAACTGCCCGGCATTCAGGCCGGCTGGATTGTTCTGCGGGAAGGTGAGTCCGGCTTCCGGCTCGCCGCCGCGCGCAATCTGCCGCCGGCGCTCCAGGCCGCCGGCGCCATGGAAGGCGATTGCACCTGCCGCCGCCGCCTCATCTCCGGCGACCTCGACCACGTCACCAACATCATGGAATGCGAACGCCTCGGCACGGCAACAGGCGACACGCACGGGCTGCGCTACCACGCCAGCGTTCCATTGTGGCTCGGCGACCGGACGCTGGGCGTGATGAATCTCGTCGGGCCGGAAAAGGGATTGTTCAATGAGGACGAACTGAAAATCCTGTACAGCGTGGGCAACCAGGTGGCGGTGGCGCTGGAGCGGGCACGGTTGCACGAGCATCTGGAGCAGTTGGTCGAGGAGCGAACCGCCGCGCTGACTGTGGAGATCGCCGAACGCCAGCGGACGGAGGAGGAGATTCGCACGCTGAATGCGGACCTCGAGCGGCGCGTGGCCGAGCGCACGCAGCAGGTTGAGGAGGCGAACCGCGCGAAATCGGACTTTCTCGCCAACATGTCGCACGAGCTGCGCACGCCTTTGAACTCGATCATCGGTTGTTCCGAGATGCTGAAGGACGGCGTGCTCGGCGAGCTGGACGCAAAGCAGCGCGGTTTCGTCGCCGACATCTTCGACGCCGGCTCGCACCTCTTGTCGCTGATCAACGACATTCTCGATCTGTCGAAGGTCGAGGCGGGGATGCTGCGGCTCGAAGCGGACGCGGTGGACGTTGCGGCGCTGCTCAAGGCGAGCACGCTGGTGGTGCGGGAAAAGGCGCTCGCGCATCGCATCCGGCTCGACACCCAGCTCGATCCGGCGCTCGGCACCATGCTGGCCGACGAGCGCAAGCTGAAGCAGATCGTCTACAACCTGCTCTCGAATGCGGTCAAGTTCACGCCCGAGGGCGGCGCGGTGACGCTCTCCGCGCGCCGCTGCGCGCGTGCCGAGGTGGCCCTCGACGAGGCGCTGCCGGGGCGGCTCATCGCGCTGCCGCCGGGCGAGGACGGCGAATTCCTCGCGATCACGGTCGAGGACAGCGGCGTGGGCATCGCCGAGGAGCACCTGCCGAAGCTGTTCGAGCCGTTCGTGCAACTGGATAGCTCCGTCTCCCGGCGCCAGGCCGGCACCGGGCTGGGACTGTCGCTCGTGCGGCGGCTTGCCGAGCTGCACGGCGGCACGGTGGGCGTAGCGAGCCGCCCCGGTGTGGGGAGCCGCTTCTGCGTTTGGCTGCCCTGGCGAGCGGCCGCACCCGCCGCGCCCGTCGCACCCGCCGCACAGGAGGGCCGAACGCTGCCCGGGAGCATGGCCCCCTCCACGCCCGAGGCGAGGGCCCCGGGGGCGCCCGCGCTGCCGCTGGCGCTGGTGATCGAAGACGACGACCGGGCAGCGGATCTGATCGCGGCGCAGTTGCACGCGGAAGGGTTCGCGGTGATGCGCGCCGCCACCGCCGAGGAAGGGCTGGTGCGCGCCGCCAAGCGCCGTCCGCAGCTCATCACGCTCGATATCTTCCTGCCGGCGATGGACGGCTGGGAGTTCATGCGCCGTTTGAAAGCCGATCCGCGGCTTGCCGATACGCCGGTGGTGATCATCAGCGTATCGGAGGACCTGGAGCGCGGCATTGCGCTCGGCGCCCGGCGCGTGCTGCAAAAGCCCTTCGCGCCGGAGGAGCTGGTGGCGGCGCTCGCCGGACTGATTGAGGCTCGGCCCGGCGGCACGCCGGCCCTCGTGCTCGTGGTGGACGACAACGTGAAGGCGGTGGGACTGCTGGCGACGCTGCTCGAGGCCGAGGGCTACCGCGTGCTGCGTGCCTACGGCGGCGCCGAGGCGATCGAGGCGGCGCGCAGCACGCGGCCGGATCTGGTGATCCTCGACCTGATGATGCCGGAAGGGAGCGGCTTCGAGGTCGTGCACGCGCTGCGCGGTTCCGAACAGACAGCGCGCATCCAGATCTTGGTGCTCACGGCGAAGGACCTCTCCGCCGAGGATCACGCGCGCTTGAACGGCGCCGTGAGCGCAATTATCAAGAAATCGAGCCTCAGCCGCGGCGAGCTGCTCGCCGAGCTGCGCCGCGCGCTGCCGCAGCGCGGCGGGGACTAAAGAGGATAAGCGATGGCGAAGATAATGGTGGTGGACGACGACCCGAGGAACCTCAGGCTCGCCGTCACCGTGCTCGAGCAGGCCGGCCACGAGGTGCTCTCCGCGGCGGGCGGCGCCGAAGGCGTCGAGGCCGCGCTCGCGCACGCGCCCGATCTCGTTCTCATGGACATGCAGATGCCCGGCATGGACGGCGTCTCGGCGCTCAGGCGCCTGCGCGCCGAACCGCGCACCGCGGCGCTGAAGGTGGTCGCGCTCACCGCGCTCGCGATGAAGGGCGATCGCGAGCGGCTGCTCGCCGAGGGCTTCGACGGCTATCTCGAAAAACCGATCCGCTACAAGGAATTTCTGGCGAGCGTCGCGGCGCTGCTGGCGGGAAAGAGCCAATGACCCTGCGCGCGCGCATCCTGCTGCTGGTACTGTTCGCCATGCTGGCCCCGGTGGTGGCGCTGACCTTCTTCTTGACCATAGATCGCGAGGCGGACGTCGCCCAGGCGCAACGCCAGTTGTCCGTCACGGCTCAACGCATCGCGAAAGACTTGGAAGATGTGGTCCGGGCCACGGCGCAGCTTCATTACGGATTGTCGCGCGCCCGGGATCTCGACACCGGCGACCGGGCAACCTGTTCCGATTTTCTGGCCGGCGTGCTCAAGGAGTTTCCGCAGTACACCGGCATCCTCACGATCCAGCCGAACGGCAGCCTGTTCTGCGACTCCCTGCGCACCGGCAGGATGCTGAACCTCACCGACCGCCGTTATTTCCAGGCCGCGCTTGCCTCGAAGACTCCGCTCGCCCTCGAGCCGGTGTTCGGCCGCTTGACCGGAATCGCGGTCCTGCAGATCGCCTACGCGGTGCGCGGCGACGGCGGCGAGCCAAGGTTCGTGCTGCTCGCGTCCCTGAATCTCGAGAAATACATGGAGGCCCGATACAGGCGCCTTCCCTTCGGTTCGGCGGTGCTCGCGCTGATGGACGAGAAGGGGACGTTGCTTACCTGGCATCCCGGGGGCGAGAAGCTGCGCGGCATGTCCGTCGCGGATTCTCCGCTGCATTTGCTTGCGCAGGGGCGCAACGACAAAATCCTGCACAAAGAAATCGAAATCGGCGGCGCCTCCCGGGTCTGGGAGGCCGCCGCGCTGTCCGAGTTTCCCGAGGCGGGACTCTTCGTCCTGATCGGGGTGCCCAAGAAGGCATTGACCGCGGCGGCGGATCAAAGGCTGATTCGCGCCCTCATGATCCTGGCGTTCGTTTCGCTGCTGGCATTCGCCGGCGCATGGATGCTCGCGGAACTGGGCGTCCGCCGCCCGGTCGCGCGCATCACGGATGCGGTCTCGCGCTTTCGGTCGGGCGACCTCGGCGCGCGCGTCGGCAAACCGTATGCCAAGGGCGAACTCGGCGGGCTGATGTCCGCGCTCGACGCCACCGGCGACCGCATCCAGGCGCAGAATGACGAAATCCGGCTCCTGAACGAGGACCTGGAGCGCCGCGTGGCTGAGCGCACGCAGCAGTTCGAGGAGGCAAACCGCGCGAAATCGGATTTTCTCGCCAACATGTCGCACGAGCTGCGTACGCCTTTGAACTCGATCATCGGCTTCTCCGAGATGCTGAAAGGAGGCGTGCTCGGTGAGCTGGATACGAAGCAGCGCGGTTTCGCCGCCGACATCTTCGACGCCGGCACGCACCTATTGTCACTGATCAACGACATCCTCGACCTCTCCAAGGTCGAGGCGGGGATGCTGCAGCTCGAAGCGGACGCGGTGGACGTTGCGTCGCTGCTCAAGGCGAGCACGCTGGTGGTGCGGGAAAAGGCGCTCGCGCATCGCATCCGGCTCGACACGCAAGTCGATGCGGCGCTCGGCGCCATGCTGGCCGACGAGAGGAAGCTGAAGCAGATCGTCTACAACCTACTGTCGAATGCGGTCAAGTTCACGCCGGAAGGCGGCGCGGTGACGCTCTCCGCGCGCCGCTGCACGCGCGCCGAGGTGGCCCTCGACGAGACCCAGCCGGGGCGGTTCATCGCGCTGCCGCCGGGCGAGGACGCAGAGTTCCTCGCGATCACGGTCGAGGACTCTGGCGTGGGCATTGCCGAGGAGCACCTGCCGAAACTGTTCGAGCCGTTCACGCAGGTCGATAGCTCCGCCGCCCGGCGCCATGCCGGCACTGGACTGGGACTTTCGCTGGTGCGGCGCCTCGCCGAGCTGCACGGCGGCACGGTGGGGGTGGCGAGCCGCCCGGGGGTCGGCAGCCGCTTCTGCGTGTGGTTGCCCTACCGTGAGAGCATCACAGTGCCGCTGGCAGGGAGGAACGAATGAAACGCGTGGAAGACCTGACGCCGTTTCTGCTACCTCGTCTTCCTTGCGGCGGTGGCGCGGGTGCTTGCGCGCAGCAGCCGGCAGGTCAAATGCAGCGCACGCGCGGCGCGGGCAAGCTGAACATCCGCAGTGAGCAGTGCCGCACCGGCGCCCGCGGCAACCGAGAGGTGCAACGCATCGAGGGTGCGCAACGGCGGTCTGAACGCCTCTACCCAGCGCCGCGCCTGATCGTAGTGGGCGGCATCGATTTCCAGCCTGCGGTACAGCCCTTCCTCCTGATGCGCGCGGAATTGTTCGAGCGCCGCGCGCGCCGCGGCCGGAGCGAGTTCCCGCGCGCGGACCTTGCGTGCGAGCACCGAGGCGAATTCGAGCTCGACCAGCGGCGATATAGAGGGTGTGCCGCCGCGCCGCAGGCCGCGCTCGGCGCGCTCGCTCAGCGGCTCGGGCAGGTAATAAGCGACGAGGACCGACGTGTCGATATAGCGGATCAAGCGCGCTCCTGCCCGCGGGCGGCGACGACCTCCGCGCTTAGCGACCGGCCCCGAACGCGCAGGCCCGCGCGAAACGCCGCGAGACTCGGCAGCCGGGAAGCGCGCGGCACGAGCGGCGCGAGCGTCACCGCCAGACGGCCCCGCCGGTGCACGATCACGCGCTCGCCGCGCGCCACGCGGTCGAGAATTTCGCTCAGACGGCGGCGCAACTCCTTCGTTCCGATGTCCATGGGCGGCACTCCTGAAAGTTACACTCCAAGTGTACACCCGAAAATCCTGCCGTGGCAACGCGCGACTCGAGAATCGCTCCCCGGAAGTGAAAACCCGGGGTCAGGTCTTGCATTGGGGCGTCAATGCAAGACCTGACCCCATCGATTCGTTAGCCCCTTCAGGATCACTATCAGGCCATAGCGAGATAGAGCGATGAGTCAGCCCAAGCGAGACACAACGAAGCCGTCGACGATGCGTCTGGTGTTGGTTCTTCTGCTCTCAATATTCACCATCGAATTCGGGATCATGGCGTTTTTCTTTTTCGCGCCTTCCATTGCGCGGAATGAATGGGTGGCGGCGGTCATAGACGCGAGCGCGTTGAGCGCCCTGCTTTTTCCCGTGCTGTTCTTCGTCGTATTGCGCCCGCTGACGCGCCAAGTCAAGGAACTTGAGCAGAGCGAGGGGCGTTTTCGAGCGCTGATCGAGTTGGCACCGCAGTGCATCATTGTGACCGACTCCGACGGACGCATAACATTTGCTAACGCGCAAGTCGAGACCACATTTGGCTACCGGCGCGAGGAACTGACCGGCAGGAGCATCGACGTGCTCGTTCCCGAGCGCTACCGCCCGCCACATGCCCGACTGCGCACCGACTATTTCGCTGCGCCGACGGCGCGCGCGATGGGCGTGGGACGAGATCTGTTCGGCCTGCGCAGGGACGGCAGCGAAGTACCCGTCGAGATTGGCCTCTGCCCGGCGAGGATCGCAGGACGCAGCTTCGTCCTTGCCTTCGTAGTCGATATTACCGAACGCAAACGAACGGAGGAAGTGCTCGAGCGCGCGAATCGCATGAAGTCGGAATTCATGGCCAACGTCACGCACGAGCTGAGGACGCCGCTCAACAGCGTCATCGGCTTCGCCGAGCTGCTGAAGGACGAGGTACCGGGCCCGCTCAACGCACAGCAGGCCGAGTTCGCCGCCAACATTTTCGCGAGCGGCCAGCGCCTGCTCGCGCTGGTGGATGGGATTCTGGAAATGTCGCGGCTCGATGCGGCCGGAGCCGCGATCGAGCGCGAACCGGTGGAGATTGGAGCGGCGCTCGAAGAGCGCGTGGCCGCGCAGCGTAAGGCGGCCGAGGCGCACGGCGTGACGATCGGACTGGAGGTAGCGGCGGACGCCGGTCGCGCGGAGCTGGACCCGAGGGCGCTGCGCCGCATGCTCAATGCGCTGCTCGACAACGCGATCAAGTTCAACCGCGAAGGCGGCACGGTCGCGGTGAGCGCGCGGCGCGCGGGCGGCGCGCTCGAGATCGCGGTTGCCGACACGGGCATCGGCATCGCGCGCGAGGACCTGGCGAAGCTCTTCAAGCCGCTCGCCCAGCTCGATGCCGGCTTGGTGCGCCGGCACGGCGGTGCGGGGCTGGGACTGGCGCTGGCGCGCCGGCTGGCCGAGCTGCACGGCGGCACGATCGAAGTGGAAAGCGAACCCGGGAAAGGCAGCACGTTCACGCTGCGTTTGCCCATGCATGACGGTGACCCCGTTTTTCGACCGGAGAAATCATGAACGAAATGAAGAAACCCGTGCGGATCCTGGTCGTCGACGACGAGGACAGAAACCGCAGGCTGCTCGCCGCCATCCTCGAGGCCGAGGGCTACGTCGTACTTGAGGCCGCGAATGGCGAGCGGGCGCTCGAACTCGCGCGGCAGAGTCCGCCGGACCTCGTCTTGCTCGACATCATGATGCCGGACATGGACGGATATGAAGTGGCGCGCGCGCTCAAGGCAGACGCCGCCACCACGGCGATCCCGGTCGTGATGGTCACCGCACTCGATGACCGCGAATCGCGCCTGCGTGGGCTGGAAGCGGGGGCGGAGGAGTTCGTGACCAAGCCCGTGGACCGCAATGAGCTGCGGGTCCGCGTGCGCAACCTCCTGCGCCTGAAGGAGTTCAGCGACCATCTGGAGCAACTGGTCGAGGACAGGACCGCCAGGCTTGCAGCGGAGATCGTCGAAAGAAAGCGCATCGAAAAAGAACAGTCCCGGCTGGTAGCCATCATCGAGGCGACACCCGATATGGTGGCTACGTCAACGCCGGATCGACGCGTGCTTTATTGCAATGCCGCCGGGCGCAGGATACTGGGAATTGGCGCCGAGACCGATGCTTCCGAAATCCAAATGCATGAGAGCCATCCGGAGTGGGCGGTGAAATTGGTGCTGGAGCAGGGTATCCCGACCGCCCTGAGCGCCGGAGTATGGAGCGGCGAAACGGCGCTCTTGAGCGGTGACGGACGTGAAATCCCGGTGCTCCAGGCCATCATCGCCCACAAAGGACCCGATGGCGCTGTGGAATATCTTTCCACGATTATGCGTGATATCACGCAGCGCAAGGAGCAAGAGGCAAAGGTGGCGCGCCTTAACCGGGTGTATGCGTTCCTCAGCGGAATCAACACGACCATCGTGCGCACCCGGGATCGGCAGGAGTTGTTCGATGAGGCGTGCCGAATCGCGGTCGAACAGGGCAAGTTCCGCTTCGCCTGGATCGGCCTGCTCGACGCCAATGGTCTGGACGTGACGCCCGCGGCCAGGGCGGGCGTGGACGTAGGCTACCTCGACAATATCCAACTGACGGCCAGGGACGACGCGCCCGACCGCTGCGAGATGGTGGCGCGGGCGCTGCGGGAAAAGACGGCCGTGATCTGCAACGATATCGACACCGATCCGCAGATGGTGCGCTGGCGCGAGGAGGCGCTGCGGCGCGGCTACCGGTCGGTGGTCGTGTTCCCGCTGCAACTGGAAGACAAGGTGACGGGGCTGTTGCTGCTCTACGCGTCGGAGGCTGGTTTCTTCGACACGGAGGAGATGAGGCTGCTCACCGAAATTGCCGGGGACATTTCGTTCGCGCTCGATCATCTTGAAAAAGAGGATCGGCTCAACTATCTCGCTTACTACGACGCTCTGACCGGGCTGCCGAATCGCAGCCTGCTGCACGAACGTCTGGAGCAGAGAGTAGTCGCGGCACGCGGCGAGCAGAAAGGCCTGGCGGTGGTCGTGCTCAATCTTGAGCGGTTCAGAAGCGTCAACGATACGCTGGGGCAACATGCCGGGGACGAACTGTTGCGCCAGGTCGCGCGGCGTCTGCAAGATGGGCTCGATGAATCCGACATCCTGGCCCACCTCGGCGCCGATTCGTTTGCGATTGTTACGCGGAGCTGCGACGACGATGGCAGCTTCGGGCATATCCTGGAGCGGGTTCTGTCATGCATTCACGGGCAGCCGTTCGAGATCGAGGGCCAGGAGCTGCGCGTTGCGGCCAAGGCGGGGGTGGCGATCTTTCCGCACGATGGCAAGGATGCCGATACGCTGTCGCGCAACGCCGAGGCAGCGCTAGCAAAAGCCCAGCTTTCCGGGGATAAATATTTATTCTATGCGCCCGAGTTCAACGCCCGGGTGGCCGAAAAGCTGGCGCTGGAAAACAAACTGCGCCGCGCGCTGGAGCGGGGCGAGCTGGTGCTGCACTACCAGCCCAAGGTCGAACTCAAGAAGCGACGCATCAGCGGACTCGAGGCCTTGATGCGCTGGAACGATCCCGCTACCGGCCTCCTCGTTCCTCCGGTGAAGTTTATCCCCATCCTGGAGGAAACCGGGCTCATCCTCGAGGCGGGCCGCTGGGCGCTGGAACAAGCGGTGGCGGATTTTCAGCGGTGGCGGGATAAAGGCCTGCAGGCACCCCGGATTGCGGTCAATGTCTCGCCGATCCAGTTGCGGCAGAAGGATTTTATCGCCACGGTGGAGAGCGTGCTCGGTGGCGCCAAGGACGCAGGCGGCATACTGGAACTGGAGATTACCGAGAGCCTGATCATGCAGGATATCGAGGCCAACATCGGCAAGCTCCGGGCCATCCGCGATATGGGAGTGGAGATCGCAGTCGATGATTTCGGCACTGGCTACTCCTCGCTCAGCTACCTCAGCCGGTTGCCGATCAATACCTTGAAAATCGACCGCGCGTTCATCATGAAGATGACCGCCAAGTCGGCTGATCTGAGCATCGTGTCCACCATCATCTCGCTCGGGCATTCGCTGGAACTGAAGGTCATCGCGGAGGGCGTGGAGACCGAAGAGCAGGCGAATCTGCTGCGCTTGCTGAAGTGCGACGAGTTCCAGGGCTACCTGTTCAGCCGACCGGTCCCGATGGAGCAGATCGAGATCCTCCTGCAGGAGAACAAGTCGGCACCCAAGTCACCGGGTTGACGGCCAGTACAACCACGCAGCTACCGGGGTCACTACCGGGGTCAGGTCTTGAATCGGCGCGCCAACGCAGGGCCTGACCCCTTGCAAGACCCGATTCGCTCAGCCCGGCCGCCGCGAACGCCGGCTCGCTGCCTTGCGCAGCAGTTCGAGGCCGCGCGCCGCCTTGCCTCGGCCGCGCGCGGCGCGCACATGAAAACGCACTTCCGCATCGTGTTCGGCGATGGCTACGGTCGCCATTTCCTCAATCAGCTTGTTCACGCTAAGCTTGCGTTCCTTGGCAACCTGCTGGAGCCGCTCGCGTTTTTCCTGCGGCATGCGAATGATCAGTGCGCTCATGCTTCCCCTTTGAATAGTCGTGCCGGCGTGAGGATGCGCAATCGCGGAAATCGCAACTCGCGTGCCAGCGTGAAATCCCTCGTGTTCCTGGTCACGATCGCCTGCGCGTTGCCGGCGACCGCCAGTTCGATCACATGGTTGTCGCCCTCATCGCGCAGCTTAGGCCGCCAGCCGTGGTAGACCCGCGTCCAGCGGCAGGTCGCGGCAAAAATGTCGAACAGTTCCTGGCGCTCGCTCTGGCTCAACCGGCTCGCCTTGAGCCGGCCGGCGCGATCCAGTTGCGCCTCGTATTCCGCGATCAGCGCAGGCCCCATCAGCGGCGTGAACCGCCCGCGAAGGCATTCCGCGACGACGGCGTTGGCAGCGCCGCCGCCCAGCAGCGCGCTCACGAAAACATCGGTATCGACGACGATGCGCATCGACAAATGATTGCATATGTGCAATCATTTGTCCAGCCCCCGCGCGATCCCGCTTGCGTCGGCCATCCTGCGTGCAGCGCTCGAGTTAAGGGGCGGCGCCGCTGCAAGGGAGGAAGGAATGAAACGCGCGTTCCTGCCCGGAAAAACCCCAAGTATCCGTCAATCGCATTCAGCCTCCGAGCCGCGCGATCAGGCCATCCAGGTCGACGAACTGAATGTCTACACCGGCGACGGGGCGGCGGCGATAGGGACGCCGGATATCGTGAGCGACGACGAAGTTGTCCCCGCGCGGATGGGCCTGCCGGAACGCCGCGAGATTGCGCGCATTGAATTCTCCGGCCGACCACTTGCACTCGATCGCCGCCGGGGGCTTTCCGCGCGCGAGGAACACGAAATCGATCTCATGCTGGCGCTTGTCGCGCCAGTAGCGGATGTCCCGTGTCTGAAGCCGGGCATGCAGCTCGTTCAACACGAAATGCTCCCACAGCACGCCGAGATCGTCGTTGCGGATGGCTTCCCAGCCCCGGTAATGGCAGACGAAGCCGGTGTCAAAGGCGTACACTTTGGGTGCGGCGACGATTTCGGTGGCGCGGCGGGCGCTGAACGGTTTGAGCACGTGCGCGACGAAAGTGGCCTCGATCACGGCGAGGTAATTAACGATCGTGGTGCGGCTGACCTCGCAGTCGCGCGCGAATCGGGTCGCCTCGAACATGCCGCCGCTCTGGATGAACAGCAGCTCGGCGAAGCGCTGGAAGGAATGGCGCCGCTCCAGCCGAAACAGCTCCTGGATATCCTTCGCCCAATAGGCGTCCATCCATTCCTGAAAATCGCGCTCGGGGAACGAATCGGCGAGAAAAAAGGGCGGCAGGCCGCCTCGCAGCAGGCGGTGCTTCAGGTCGGGCGCGCCGAAGTCGGTGAGGTCCGCCGTCATCATCGGCGTCAGCCACAGCTCCGCTTTGCGGCCGGCCAGGGTATCGCGGAATTTGCGCGAGGCGCCGAGCGTCGAGGAACCGGTGGCGAGCACGCGGGTGCGCGGGAAGTGGTCGGCCGCGATCTTGAGCAACTGGGCGGGGTCGCCGAGCCGGTGGATCTCGTCGAGCACGGCCGTTTTGCCGCGCAACCCGGCAAGAAACGCTTCGGGATCGGCGAGCTCGCGCCGCACCCGCGGCAGCTCGCAGTCGAAGTACTCGGCACCGGGCAGCGATCGCGCGAGCGTGGTCTTGCCCGAGCGCCGCACCCCCGACAGCCAGACGACCGAGCGCCGACGCCACGCCGCGTCCAGCGCCTTGAGCCAGAAGAGTCGTTTTCTCATCGCAAGCAGTATTGCATAGGGTGCTACCAAACGCAACTCTGCTTGCGTATGGTCTTTCGAGATTGCGGCGCCGGTGGAAAGTTTTCGGTAACTGGGTGGGTGGAAGCATTTATCGACTCGCTGGTCTTGAGCGCCTTGCTCTTACCCGCGCTGTACTTGATCGTAGTCCGCCCGTGCGTATCCTCACCTTCCTTACCCTGACCAGGAAATTGCACTTCGCACTTAAACTTGCAAACTGGCTGGAGAACGGCTCTGCGTCTGGCTTACAGGCATATTGACCTGCATATTGACCTGGGTCAGGTCTGGAATTGAGGCGTCAATGCAAGACCTGACCCCATTGCGTGTGACCCCATTGCGTGACCCTTTGCGCTTACGGGTAGGCGGCCAAATTGAAATGTCAGGCTGCTGCCAGCAACTCCCGCAGCACATAGGGCATGATGCCGCCGTGGCGGTAGTAATCGACCTCGATCGCGGTGTCGATGCGCAGCAACACCTGCACTTCGCGTCGGCTGCCGTCCTTGCCCTTGATCACCAGGGTCACATCCTGCTGCGGCTTGATCGCGCCGTCGATGCCGAGGATGTCGAATTCCTCGTCGCCCTTGATGCCGAGCGTGGCGACGCTGTCCGCGCCTTTGAACTGGCAGGGCAGCACGCCCATGCCGACCAGGTTGGAGCGGTGGATGCGCTCGAAGCTCTTGGCGATCACCGCCTTCACGCCCAGGAGCTGGGTGCCCTTGGCGGCCCAGTCGCGGCTCGAGCCGGTGCCGTATTCCTCACCGCCGAACACCACCGTGGGCGTGCCCTGCGCGATGTATTTCATCGCCGCGTCATAGATCGGCAGCGCCTCACCCGAGGGCTGCATCAGCGTGACCCCGCCTTCGACGCGCGCGCCGTCGGTCTTGAGCGGAACCATCAGGTTCTTGATGCGCACGTTGGCGAAGGTGCCGCGCATCATCACGTCGTGGTTGCCGCGCCGCGCGCCGTAGCTGTTGAAATCCAGCACCGGCACGTCGTGCTCGAGCAGGTACACGCCCGCGGGCGAACTCGGCTTGATCGAACCCGCCGGGCTGATGTGGTCGGTGGTGACCGAGTCGCCGAATATGCCCAGGACGCGCGCGCCGGTGATGTTGCCGATCTTGCCCGGCTGCATGCCGAAGCCCTCGAAGAAGGGCGGTTCGGCGATATAGCTGGACTTGGGCCAGTCATACACTTGCCCCACGGCCGAGGTGATGCCCTGCCATAGCGGGTTGTCCTTGCCCGGATTCGAATACAGGCGCTGGAAGGTGTCGGGATTCATCGCGTACTTCATGCAGGCATGAACCTCGTCGCTCGTCGGCCAGACATCGCCGATCCACACGTCTTTGCCGTCTTTGCCCTTGCCCAGCGGCTCGGTCATCAGGTCGCGCAGCATGGTGCCGGCGATCGCATAAGCCACGACCAGCGGCGGCGAGGCGAGGAAGTTGGCGCGCAGATTGGGATGGATGCGGGCCTCGAAGTTGCGGTTGCCCGAGAGCACCGCCGCGCATACCAGGTCGTTCTGCACGATCGCCTCCTCGATCGGCTCGGCCAGCGGCCCGGCGTTGCCGATGCAGGTAGTGCAGCCGTAGCCGGCGAGGAAGAAACCGAGTTTCTCCAAATAGGGCAGCAGACCGGCGTTGGTGAGATATTCGGTCACCACGCGCGATCCGGGTGCGAGCGAGGTCTTGATGTGCGGCTTCACCGTGAGGCCGCGCTCGACCGCTTTTTTTGCGAGCAGGCCGGCGGCCAGCAGCACGCTCGGGTTGGAGGTGTTGGTGCAGGAGGTGATGGCGGCGATGAGCACGTCGCCCGAACCGACCTCGATGCCGCTGCGGGCCTTGAAGCGTTTGGGGAGGTCTTCCGGTTTTTTGGCGAAACCGTTGTCGGCCACGGGCAGGGCGTAAAGTTCGGCGAATTTGGATTTCACCTTGCCGATTTCGATGCGATCCTGCGGGCGCTTGGGGCCGGCAAGCGAGGGCGCGACGCCGGCGAGGTCGAGTTCCAGCTCCTGGCTGTAGTCGATGGCGCCTTTCTTCGGGATGCCGTACAGGCCCTGCGCCTTGAAGTAGGACTTGAACGCGTCGATTTCCTCGGCGCTGCGGCCGCTGCCTTCGAAATAAGCGATGGTCGCGTCGTCGACGGGGAAAAAACCCATGGTGGCGCCGTATTCGGGCGCCATGTTGGCGATGGTCGCGCGGTCGGGCACGGCGAGACTCGCGGCGCCCTCGCCGAAGAACTCGACGAACTTGCCCACCACCTTGGCTTTCCTGAGCATTTCGGTGACGGTGAGCACCAGGTCAGTGGCGGTGACGCCGCCGCGCAGCTTGCCTTTCAGTTGCACGCCGACCACGTCCGGCGTGAGGAAGTAGACCGGCTGGCCGAGCATGCCGGCCTCGGCTTCGATTCCACCAACGCCCCAGCCGACCACGCCGATGCCGTTGATCATGGTGGTGTGGCTGTCGGTGCCGACCAGGGTGTCCGGATAGTACACGCCGTCCTTCTGGTGCACGCCGCGCGCCAGGTACTCGAGGTTGACCTGGTGCACGATGCCGACGCCGGGGGGCACGACTTTGAACGTGTCGAAGGCCTGCATGCCCCATTTCATGAACTGGTAGCGCTCCCGGTTGCGCTGGAACTCGAGCTTCATGTTCAGGTCGAGCGCACTCTTGTTGCCGTAGTGGTCGATCTGCACCGAGTGGTCCACCACCAAGTCCACCGGCACCAGCGGCTCGATCACTTTCGGGTTCTTGCCCATCTTGTGGGCGACGCCGCGCATCGCCGCGAGGTCCGCGAGCAGCGGCACGCCGGTAAAATCCTGCAGCACGATGCGCGCCAGCACGAACGGGATCTCATTGGTGCGCGCGGCGTTGGGCTTCCAGCCGGCAAGCTGCCTGACGTGTTCCTCGGTCACTTTCTTGCCGTCGCAATTCCTCAGCACCGATTCGAGCACGATGCGGATCGAGACCGGCAGGCGTGAGATCCTGCCGATGCCGGCCTGTTCCAGCGCGGGCAGGGAATAGAACTTGCCGGTTTTGCCGGAGGCGAGTTTGAAGTCTTTAAACGTGTTGTGCAGATTGTGTGGCATTGCCCTCTCCAAAAAACCGATTATACGTGACTCCTCTTGCGCGGCCGGCGTCCCGTCCGCGCGGATCGTCGCTTGCGCGCGGATGAAAAGCATATCCGCGCGCAAGCGACGATCTTGGGGAAAAGCCGCCCTTGATTTTATCCATAACCATGTTTTCTGCACGGATGTGCTTTTCATCCGTGCAGAAAACATGGTTGGCGCGCGCAGCGCGCAATGTCTGCTCATTGATGACACCTGTACGCATTCTGGCATCTCGAATTGGGCCGGCCCGATCTTGTACAAACCCCCACGTTGCAAATCAAATTACAAACATATCGACAAACTCGTTGACCGGCGTCGCTTCCAGTTTCTTCGCGTCCTGGCACAGCGCCAGGATCGCGCTGCGCTGCTTCGCCGGAAAGCGGCGCGCAAGGTTGGTCTTGAATTTTTCCACCAGCAGGGGGATGCCGTCTTTGCGCCGGCGTGCGTGGCCGATGGGAAACTCGACCACGATTTCCTTCAGCTCTCTCCCGTCCTTGAATTCGAGGGTGAGGGCGTTGGCAATGGAGCGCTTGTTCGGGTCGTGGTAGTCCCTGGTGAATTGCTTGTCCTCGACGCACTCGATCTTGGCACGCAGCGCATCGATGCGCGGATCCGCGGCGACTTTGTCCTCGTAATCTTCGGCGGTGAGGCGGCCGAAGATCAGCGGCACGGCGACCATGTACTGGATGCAGTGGTCGCGGTCAGCCGGATTGCTCAACGGACCTTTCTTGTCGATGATGCGGATGCAGGCCTCGTGCGTGCGTATCGTGATCTTTTTCACGTCCCCGGCGGTTTTGCCGAGCTGCTTCAGTTCCTGGTGCAGCGTCATCGCCGCCTCGACTGCCGTCTGTGAATGGAATTCTGCCGGAAACGAGATCTTGAACAGCACGTTTTCCATCACGTAGCTGCCGTAGGGGCGCTGGAACTTGAAGGCGTTGCCGTCGAACAGTACGTCGTAGAAGCCCCAGGTCTTGGCGGTCAGCACCGACGGATAACCCATCTCGCCGGTCTTCGCCATGAGGGCCAGGCGTACGGCGCGGCTGGTAGCGTCGCCCGCCGCCCAGGACTTGCGCGAACCGGTGTTCGGGGCATGGCGATAGGTGCGCAGGCTCTGCCCGTCGACCCAGGCAAGAGATACGGCGCTGATGATTTCCTCGCGGCTCAGGCCGAGCATCTGCGCGACGACTGCGGTCGACGCGACCTTCACCAGCACGACGTGATCGAGTCCGACTTTATTGAACGAATTCTCCAGCGCGATGCATCCCTGAATCTCGTGCGCCTTGATCATGCCGGTCAGCACGTCCTTCATGGGGAGCGGCTTCTTGCCGGCGGCGACGGCGTTGCGCGACAGCCAGTCGGCGGTGGCGAGAATTCCGCCCAGGTTGTCCGACGGGTGGCCCCACTCCGCGGCAAGCCAGGTGTCGTTGAAATCGAGCCAACGAATCATGCAGCCGATGTTGAACGCCGCCTGCACCGGGTCGAGCTGGAACTGCGTGCCGGGGACCTTGGCGCCGTTGGGAACAACGGTGCCGGGAACGATGGGTCCCATGAGCTTGGTGCAAGCCGGGTAGGAGAGCGCCTCCAGGCCGCAGCCCAGGGTGTCGATCAGGCAGTTGCGCGCGGTGTCGTACGCTACCTTGCTCTTGATCTGGTAGCCGGTGACATAGTCGACGATGTCCGTCAGGACCTGGTCCGGCTTCGGGCGCACATTGGAGATATGGGACGACATGCTGTTCCTTTAGGAGCTGAAAATCCGGTTTACTTCAAGAACCTCCCTTTTGATACGGATGGTATGTATCCGTATCAAAAGCGAAGTTGGCGCGCGCAGCGCGCAGGTTTTGGCAAAACCTGCGCGGACGAAAAGCCGTCCGTGCGGATCGTCGCTTGCGCACGGATGAAAAGCACATCCGCGCGCAAGCGACGATCTTGTATAGAAGCCACCCTAACCGCCCTTGCTTTTATCCATAGCATAACCGTATTTTCTGCACGGATGGTTTTCATCCGTGCAGAAAATACGGTTGGCGCGCGCAGCGCGCAGGTTTTGGCAAAACCTGCGCGGACGAAAAGCCGTCCGCGCGGATCGTCGCTTGCGCACGGATGAAAAGCACATCCGCGCGCAAGCGACGATCTTGTATAGAAGCCACCCTAACCGCCCTTGCTTTTATCCATAACCGTGTTTTCTGCACGGATGTGCTTTTCATCCGTGCAGAAAATACGGTTGGCGCGCGCAGCGCGCAGGTTTTGGCAAAACCTGCGCGGACGAAAAGCCGTCCGCGCGGATCGTCGCTTGCGCACGGATGAAAAGCACATCCGCGCGCGATCGACGATCTTGTATAGAAGCCACCCTAACCGCCCTTGCTTTTATCCATGACCGTGTTTTCTGCACGGATGTGCTTTTCATCCGTGCAGAAAACACGGTTGGCGCGCGCAGCGCGCAGGTTTTGGAAAACCTGCACGGACGAAAAGCCGTCCGCGCGGATCGTCGATTGCGCACGGATGAAAAGCACATCCGCGCGCAAGCGACGATCTTGTATAGAAGCCACCCTAACCGCCCTTGCTTTTATCCATAACCGTATTTTCTGCACGGATGGTTTTCATCCGTGCAGAAAATACGGTTGGCGCGCGCAGCGCGCAGGTTTTGGCAAAACCTGCACGGACGAAAAATCCGTCCGTGCAGATCGTCACTTGCGTTTTTCGATAGGCACGAATTTGAGATCCTCCGGCCCGGTGTAGTTGGCGGTGGGACGGATGATCTTGGCGTCGATGCGCTGCTCGATGATGTGCGCGGCCCAGCCGCTGGTGCGCGAAATCACGAAGATCGGCGTGAACATCGAGGTGGGCACGCCCATCATGTGGTAGCTCACCGCGGAGAACCAGTCGAGGTTGGGGAACATTTTTTTCTCGCGCCACATCACGCTCTCCAGTCGCTCGGCGATGTCGAACATTTTCATGTCGCTGCGCGCCTTCGAGAGCTTCCTCGCGACTTCCTTGATCACCTGGTTGCGCGGGTCGCCGATGGTGTAGACCGGGTGGCCGAAACCGATGACCACTTCCTTGTTGGCCACGCGCTGGACGATGTCCTTTTCGGCCGCGTCCGCACTCTCGTAGCGTTTCTGCACTTCGAACGCGACTTCGTTGGCGCCGCCGTGCTTGGGCCCGCGCAACGCGCCGATGCCGCCGCAAATGGCGCTGTATATGTCGGCGCCGGTGCCGGCGACCACGCGACAAGCGAAGGTGGAGGCGTTGAACTCGTGCTCGGCGTAAAGGACCAGCGAAGTATGCATCGCCTTGACCCACAGATCGCCGGGTTCCTTGCCGTGGAGCAGGTGCAGAAAATGCCCGCCGATGGAGTCGTCGTCGGTTTCGACTTCGATGCGCCGGCCGTTGCGGCTGTAGTGGTACCAGTAGAGCAGCATCGAGCCGAGCGAGGCCATCAGCTGGTCGGCGATGTCGCGCGCGCCGGGATGGTTATGGTCGTCTTTTTCCGGCAGCACCGCGCCCAGCACCGACACGCCGGTGCGCATCACGTCCATGGGATGGGCCGATGCCGGTACCCATTCGAGCGCCGCCTTGACGTTGGCCGGCAGGCCGCGCAAGGACTTTAGCTTGAGCTTGTAGCCTTCGAGCTCGGCGCGGTTGGGCAGTTTGCCGTGCACCAGCAGGTGGGCGATTTCCTCGAATTCGCAGGCATCGGCAACGTCGAGGATGTCGTAGCCGCGATAGTGCAAGTCGTTGCCGGAGCGGCCGACGGTGCAAAGCGCGGTGTTGCCGGCGATCACGCCGGAGAGCGCGACCGACTTTTTCGCCTTCGGCGCGGCCGGGGTCGCATCTGCCATTTTGCCTTCGTTCATGTTTTCTCCTTTGCGAACAGTTGGTCCAGCTTGGTTTCGTACGAGTGATAGTCGAGATAATTGTACAGTTCGTCGCGGGTCTGCATGCCGTCGACCACGTTTTTCTGCGTGCCGTCGCGGCGCACCGCCTGGTAGACCTTGAGCGCCGCCTTGTTCATGGCGCGGAAGGCCGACAGGGGATAGAGGACGATGGCAACATTGGCCGAGCGCAGTTCGTCGATAGTGAAATAGGGTGTGGCTCCGAACTCGGTGATATTGGCGAGGATCGGCACGTTCACGGCGGCGGCGAATTTGCGGTACATCGAGAGCTCGGTCATCGCCTCGGGGAAGATCGCGTCGGCGCCGGCCTCGACGCAGGCCACGGCACGCTCGATGGCGCGGTCCAGGCCCTCGACGGCAAGGGCGTCGGTGCGCGCCATGATGAAAAACTCCGGATCGGTTCTGGCATCGATCGCGGCCTTGATGCGGTCGGCCATCTCCTGTTTGGACACCAGCTCCTTGCCGGGCCGATGGCCGCAGCGCTTGGCGCCGACCTGATCTTCGATGTGCATGGCGC
>Ga0209514_10003790_pt1 | contig 21137 bp, 19 predicted proteins | sample Subgrocontami58m_FD_187452 | JGI IMG/M metagenome (GOLD analysis project Ga0209514, IMG submission 187452) | Subsurface groundwater microbial communities from S. Glens Falls, New York, USA - GMW37 contaminated, 5.8 m (SPAdes) (version 3) | ecosystem: Environmental > Aquatic > Deep subsurface >...
GTTCCAAATGGTGGGGGATTGAGAAGTCAGCAGAATTATCTGACAGATTACATGAGAGATATGGTGCAAGGGTTATACTTATCTCAGGAAAAGATGAAGAGGCTATTTCAAAAAGGATTGCTACACGGACAAAACACAACCTTATTCTTGTATGTAGAGCAACACTCAGAGAGACAGCAGCAGTTATAGAATCATGTTCCATGTTTGTAACTACTGACAGTGGACCAATGCACATCGCTATCGCATTGGGTAAGCCGACGGTTTCACTCTATGGTCCTTCAGATAGAAGTGAGACGTCTGCCTGTGTTGACCTTGAAAGGCACATTGTTGTGCAGAAAGACGTGCCATGCCCCAGGCCATGTAAACTTAAAGAGTGTGATAGTCCTGTATGCATGGATTCAATCACAGTAGATGAAGTGATGGAGGCAGTAGAAACTCTAGATAAAGGCAAACATGCCTAAATTAGGTCATTGTAACCTTTGTGGAAATATCAAATATTCTATTCTGCGTGTAGCAAATGATTCTAGGCAAAAGCCATGCAAAGCTAAGATTGTCAAGTGTTCATCATGCCATCTCATATATGTTTATTCTGACTTATCTTCTCCAGTTTCCTACGATTCTAACTACCATGTCTTTTTAGAAGAGGATGATACCTGTAAGAAGAACCTGGCAGATAAAATCCTGTATCAGATTGATAGATACAAAGGCCATGGCAAACTACTTGAGATAGGCCCTGGCAGAGGGATATTTCTGAAAGAGGCAAAGTCTCAGGGATGGGATGTTGTCGGACTTGAAGTATCAAGTTTTGCCGCCTCTAAAATAAAAGCAGAATTTCATATTGAGGTAAGGGTAGGCAGTCTCTCTGAACAGGATTTTCCTGAAGATTCCTTTGACGTAATAGTGATGCATGAGGTTATTGAACATCTCCAGGACCCATTAGGGACATTGAAAGAGATATACAAATTCATTAAGAATGACGGGGTCTTATCTATTACCACCCCTAATGCAAGGACACTAAACTTCTGGCTCGGGGGTTCATCTGTCAGGTATGTTCTTCCAGAGGAACACCATTATTATTTTACTCCCAGCACCCTACAGATGCTCCTGGAAAATGCAGGATTTTCTGTCCTGAGCATGGAGACATATGACCATAACATAGCAGGGCTCATTGAAGATATACTTGCAAAAATAGGAATTCGTATACATCTCCAGAGATTTTTCCATAAGCCGGATAAGTCAAAATCCCGAAACCCTTATTCTTATATTGCACACTGTATATTTCGTGGCATTGCAAATCCCATATACAAACTTATATGTAAACTCTGGAAGGTTATAGTTATCCCCCTTACAGGCACTGGCCAGACTATCCACGCATATGCCTATTCAAACCAATCTAATACAAACGCACTAAGTAAGTTGTCATTCCTGCGGATAGTAAGCAGGAATCTATAGGTTACAAAAGTGGATTCCCGCTAAAGGCATGCGGGAATGACAGACCATTAAATGCGTTTGTATTAGTCTTTAAAAAATATCTTGCAAAAGATGGCCTGGTAGGGTATAATAATTTTTACTTATGAAAAAGATGAGAAGTGATAGGATTAAAAAGGGGTTAGAGAGGATGCCGAATCGTGCACTCCTATTTGCCACTGGCCTGACGAGGTCACAGATTGAGAAGCCATTCATTGGCGTGGCTACGAGTTTTACAGACATTGTGCCTGGACACACCAATATGAGGGAACTTGAAAGGGCTATTGAGAGAGGGGTATGTTCTGGCGGGGGCGTTCCATTCTTCTTTGGTGTCCCTGCGATATGTGATGGCATTGCAATGGGACATAAGGGTATGAGATATTCTCTTCCCTCAAGGGAACTGATAGCAGATATTATTGAGACTATGGCAGAGGCACATTCCTTAGATGGGCTGGTCCTGCTTACTAATTGTGACAAGATAACGCCTGGTATGCTTATGGGTGCTGCAAGGGTTAACATACCCTCTATAGTAGTCACTGGCGGCCCTATGATAACCGGCAGGTATAAGATGAAACGCCTCTCATTGGTAAGGGATACGTTTGAGGCTGTAGGCCGATTTAAGAAGGGTGAACTGACTAAAACAGACCTTGACAATCTTGAGTTGTGTGCATGCCCTGGGCCAGGGTCATGCCAGGGACTTTATACTGCAAATACGATGGCATGTGTTACTGAAACATTGGGTATGTCTCTATCTGGTTGTGCATCAAGTTTAGTTGTATCTTCAAAGAAACATAGAATAGCATTTGAGAGTGGGGAGAGGATAGTGAGGCTTATTGAGGAAAATATTACACCGAGAAAGGTCATGACTTATAAGGCATTTGAAAATGCCGTCAGGGTGGATATGGCACTTGGCGGCTCTACAAATACTGTTCTGCACATACCTGCAATAGCACATGAGGCTGGGATAGAGATAAAGATGGGCCTGTTTGACAAAATCAGCAGAGATACCCCAAATATTACCTCACTTGAGCCTGCAGGGGATAATTATATGGAGGATTTAGAATATGCTGGCGGTATCCCTGGCGTCATTAAAGTCTTAAAAGATAAACTGAATAATTGCTACACACTTACAGGGAAGACGATAAGAGAGATTGCAGAAGAGGCTGTTGTTTATGATAGTTCAGTTATTAGAGGGTTAGATAACCCATATCATAAAGAAGGTGGCATAGCGATACTTAAAGGCAGCCTTGCACCAGATGGGGCTGTGGTAAAACAGACTGCCGTTGCCACTGAGATGATGCGGTTTCGTGGCAGGGCATTGGTCTATGATTCAGAAGAGGATGCCATGAAGGCTATCATTAGTAAGAGAGTAAAAATGGGAACTGTCCTTGTGATAAGATATGAAGGACCAATGGGAGGACCTGGTATGAGGGAGATGCTATCTCCGACTGCTACTATATTTGGGATGGGGTTAGGCACACAAGTGGCATTGATTACCGATGGTAGATTTTCAGGTGGCACAAGGGGACCATGCATTGGTCACATATCCCCTGAGGCTGTACAGGGTGGTCCTATCGCATTGATAAAAGATGGGGATGAGATTGAGATAGATATACCGAACAGGAAATTAGAATTGAAAGTGAGTAAGTCTACACTTGCAGCAAGGCGCAAGCACTGGAAGCCACCCAAGCCTAAAGTTGTTAGCGGGTATTTAGCCAGATACGCAAGTAGGGTGAGTTCAGCTGCCCAGGGGGCGATATTAAAATAAGTTTACAGTTTACAGTTAATAGGTTACAGTTTACAGTGAGTTGAAGGAGATTATGAAGACGACTGGGGCACATATATTGATTGATACCCTGTTAAAAGAGGGTGTGGATATTGCCTTTGGCATACCAGGTGGTGTTGTCCTGCCAATATTTGACTGCCTTTATAATTCTGATATAAGGTTTATTCTAACAAGGCATGAGCAAGGGGCTGCACATATGGCTGATGGCTATGCAAGGGCTACAGGTAAGGTTGGAGTCTGTATCGCTACTTCAGGACCGGGTGCCACGAACCTCGTTACAGGTATCGCCACTTCCCATATGGATTCTATACCGATTGTTGTCATAACAGGCCAGGTGAGGAGTAACCTCATAGGGAATGATGCATTTCAGGAAGCAGACGTTATCGGAATTACAAGGCCTATTACCAAACACAGTTACCTTGTGAAGAAGACAGAAGACCTTGGAAGAATAGTGCATGAAGCATTCTATATCGCAAGGACAGGCAGACCGGGTCCTGTCCTCATAGACATACCTGTAGATGTAGCCTTACAAGAGGCCGAGTCTAATTTTACCGGTGAAGTCTCTATCCGTGGATATAAACCGACATATGAAGGCCACCCAGGCCAGATAAAGAGGGCTGCCAAGGCGATAGCACAGAGCAGGAGGCCTATCATCTATGCAGGTGGTGGGGTGATATTGTCAGGGGCGACAGATGAACTGCGTGATTTTGCTGAGAAGATAGAGACGCCTGTTACTACAACACTACTTGGATTAGGTGGATTCCCAGCGACACATCACCTATTTTTAGGTATGTTAGGGATGCATGGAACTGTATGCGCCAATAATGCCATTATGGACTCAGACCTCATCATCGCTATCGGTGCAAGGTTTGATGACAGGGTTACTGGAAAGTTAGATGAATTTGCACCTCTTGCCAAGATTATACACATAGATATTGACCCTGCTTCTATAAGCAAGAATATCCAGGTAGACATACCCATCGTTGGCGATGCCAGGAATATATTAAAAGAGTTGACCAAGATTGTCTCTAAACCTGATACATCAGCATGGCTCAAACAGATTCAGATGTGGCGAGAGAAATATCCATTAACATATAAACAGGATGGCAATAAATTGAAACCTCAGTTTATAGTAGAAGAGATATATGAATTGACAAAGGGTGATGCCATTATCTGCACAGAGGTGGGGCAGAATCAGATGTGGGCTGCACAGTTCTATAAGCACACACGCCCAAGGTCTTTTATATCAAGTGGAGGATTGGGAACTATGGGGTATGGTTTTCCTGCTGCGATTGGTGCACAGTTAGGCTGCCCTGACAGGCTCGTTATAGACATTGCAGGAGATGGCTCTTTCCAGATGAATATTCAGGAACTTGCTACGGCAGTTATCAATAATGTTCCTGTCAAGGTCGTTATACTCAATAACCGCCATTTAGGCATGGTTCGCCAGTGGCAGGAACTATTCTACGGCAAGAGGTATTCATATAGCTGCCTTGCAAAGAGGCCGACCTGCCCTGAGAAATGTAATGAGCCGTCGCCAGAGTGCCCTCACTATGTCCCTGACTTTGTTAAAGTGGCAGAGGCATATGGCGCAATGGGTATAAGGGTCAAGAAGAAGGAAGAGGTTCGGCCTGCCCTTAAGAAGGCATTTTCTACTAACAAAACAGTCGTTATGGATTTTATAGTTGAAGAAGAGTCAAATGTATTCCCAATGGTCCCGACAGGTAAGGCGATAAATCAGATGTTGGGAGGACTGGCATAATATGAGACATGTAATATCTGTATTAGTTGAAAACCATTTTGGCGTCCTGGCTCGCATATCCGGGTTATTCAGTGCAAGAGGATTTAATATAGATAGCCTGACAGTCGGCGAGACAGAAGACCCTACCATGTCCAGGATGACGATAGTAGTCCGCGCGGATGACAGGATATTGGAACAGGTGATGAAGCAATTGAATAAATTGATAGACGTAATCAAGGTGCAGGACCTGACAAAGAAGGAATTTATTGATAGAGAACTCTTGTTATTTAAGGTAAATGTAGATTCTGAACAAAGTTTAAAGGTTGAACAATTCCTGAAAAAATTTCCTATAAAGATTCTATCCATGGAAGATGGCTCATGGACTATTGAGATGGCAGGGGATGAGAAAGAAATTGGTGAGGTATTGGAGTTTTTAAAGCCATTTGGAATAAAAGAGTTGGTGAGGACCGGCAAGATAGCGATGGTGAAATAGCGTGAAAGGAGTGTAGTGAAAATGACCAGGATATATTATGATAAGGATGCGGATTTAGAGATACTTAAAGGCAAGAAGATTGCAATAATAGGATATGGTATACAGGGTAGGGGACAGGCATTGTGCCTGCGTGATAGCGGATTAGATGTGATTGTCGCTCAGAGGGAAGGTGGTCCAAACTGGGAACAGGCTAAAAAGGACGGGTTTTCTCCTGTCTCTGCAAGTCAGGCTGCAAAAGAGGCTGACATTATCCATGTTCTTATCCAGGACCATTTGCAATCTGATGTATATAAAAAGGACATACTCCCACATTTAGAAAAAGGTGATGCGTTAGGATTTTCCCATGGCTTTAATATACACTATGGCCAGATAATCCCGCCTAAGGAGATAGACATATTCCTCGTCGCTCCAAAGGGTCCTGGTGCATTGGTGAGGAGGCAGTTTGAGGAAGGTAAAGGTGTGCCGTGTCTTGTGGCAGTATTTCAGGAATATACAGGGAAGGCATTGCAACTCGCATTGGCATATGCAAAGGGTATAGGTGGGACAAGGGCAGGGGTTCTTGAGACTACGTTTGCTGAAGAGACAGAGACTGACCTGTTTGGTGAGCAGGCTGTCCTGTGCGGAGGCGCTAGCGAATTGATAAAGGCAGGGTTTGAGACACTTGTGAGTGCCGGGTATCAACCTGAGATAGCATATTTTGAATGTCTGCATGAGTTAAAACTCATCGTTGATTTAATCTATGAAGGCGGCATTCAGGGTATGAGATCCAAGGTATCTGACACTGCCAAATACGGGGATATTACGAGGGGAAGACGCGTAATAGATGATAGGGTAAGAAACGAGATGAAAAAGATTTTATCTGAGATTCAATCAGGTGAGTTTGCCAGGGAATGGATTATGGAAAACAAAGCAAATAGACCCGTCTTCAATGCCCTTATGAGGCGGGATAATAACCATATCATAGAAATAGTTGGCAAAAAACTGAGAGAAATGATGGATTGGATTGGGAAGAAATAGTATGAGTGAGAAGATAATCATATTTGATACTACATTACGTGATGGAGAACAATCCCCTGGTGCAAGTCTTGGCGTCAAAGAAAAATTAGAGATAGCCAGGCAATTAGATAGACTTAAAGTAGATGTCATAGAAGCAGGTTTCCCAATTTCTTCTGAAGGGGATTTTGAGGCAGTGAAATTGATAGCAGAGACTGTAGAGGGCCCTATTGTAGCAGGACTTGCACGTGCATTAAGAAAGGATATAGATAGATGCTGGGAGGCTGTTAAACACGCCCGAAGCCCAAGGATACATACATTTATAGGCACATCACCTATCCATATCAGGTATCAGATGCGTAAGACTCAAGGCGCGGTCTTGAAGATGGCACAAGAGGCTGTAAAGATTGCCAGGGATTATACAAAGGATGTAGAATTCTCTGCGATGGATGCTACGAGGAGTGAATTTGATTTCCTCTGTGAAATCATAGAAAAGACTATTTGTGCGGGTGCCACTACAATAAATATACCAGACACAGTTGGTTACTCTCTCCCTGATGAGTTTGGAAAATTGATAAATAATATATGTAAGAAGGTATCCAATATAAAACAGGCAAGGCTCAGTGTGCACTGCCACAATGACCTTGGTCTGGCGACAGCCAACTCGCTGTCCGCGGTAGCCAATGGAGCCAGGCAGGTGGAGTGTACTATAAATGGTATAGGAGAGCGGGCAGGTAATGCCTCTGTTGAAGAGATAGTTATGACTTTGAAGACAAGACATGATTTATTCAGGGATTATGTTACAGGTGTAAATACGAAAGAGATTATCAAGGCGAGCAGGCTCGTTACACACCTTACAGGGATAGTAGTCCAGCCCAATAAAGCGATAGTTGGTGCTAATGCATTTGCCCACAGTTCAGGCATACATCAGGATGGGATATTGAAAGAGCGGACTACATTTGAAATTATGAAGCCAGAATCAGTAGGCCTTACAGAGAGTAAGTTAGTCTTGACGAGCCGTTCTGGCAGACATGCATTGAGCCACAAATTAAAAGAATTGGGATTTAAGTTGAGTGAGGAATCACTTGAACGTGCCTATGAGAAATTCAAGGCACTTGCAGACAAGAAGAAAGAGGTATTTGAAGAGGATTTGGATGCTATTGTAGAAGAAGAACTCGCCACTGTGACAGAGGTCTACCATTTAGAGTATGTCCATACAGTCAGTGGAAGCCAGACGGTACCTACAGCGACTATCCGCCTGAAAAAAAAAGGGGATATATTCCAGGAGGCTGCATGTGGAGATGGCCCTGTAGATGCCTGCTATAAGGCTATAGATAGAATAACAGGGATAAAAGGTAAATTGATAGATTATTCCCTGAGGGCAGTTACGAGTGGCAAAGACGCAATGGGAGAGGTGACTGTAAGGGTAATGGCACGCGGCAGGACTGTCGTAGGAAGAGGCTCAAGCACAGATATTATAGAAGCAAGTGCCAAGGCATATGTAAATGCCATCAATAAGATAGCCTCAATTAAATAAATAATATGGAACTATATACGAGTTACGGAGTAAATACTCAAAAGGAAGAGTCTGCTTTGTCAGGCCTATTAAAATGGGTTGGGAGGACTGAAAAGTATAGAAGAGGCAGGGGTGAGGTCCGTTTAGAATCCGGTTATTTTGCAAATGTATTAAACATAGGCAATAATATGGGTTTAGCCATTTCAACTGATGGGGTTGGTACCAAACTCCTCATCGCCCAGTTAATGGATAAGTATGATACTGTCGGGATTGACTGTATTGCGATGAATGTCAATGACATACTCTGTGTTGGTGCTGAACCCATATCAATGGTGGATTATATCGCTGTTCAGGAACCTAATGAGAATCTGCTTGAAGAACTCGGGAAAGGACTTGATGAAGGTGCGCGGATAGCGAGGATAAATATCCCTGGCGGAGAAGTAGCTCAAGTTAAGGAGATGATAAAAGGGGTAAGGGAAGGTTATGGGTTTGATATAGCAGGGGCTGCCGTAGGATTGGTTGACCTTGATAAGATAATTATAGGAAAGGATTTAAAAGAAGGGGACATAATATTAGGCTTGAGGTCAAGCGGCATACACAGTAACGGATTGACACTGGCAAGGAATGTCCTTTTTAATAAGGCAGGGCTAAATGTAAATGAATATATCAGTGAACTCGGCAGGACACTGGGAGAGGAACTTCTTGAGCCGACACACATCTATGTCCCTGAGATAGTAGAGGTATTGAACTCTGGAATTGGTGTCCAATCATTGGCACATATTACAAGCGATGGGTTACTCAACCTGATGAGGGTGGAAAGAAAGGATATAAGTTTTGTCATTGATTATCTCCCGGAACCACAGCCTATATTTACCATGCTCCAGAGACTTGGCAATATAAGTGACGAGGAGATGTTCCAGGTATTTAACATGGGTGTTGGTTTCTGCATAATTGTGGAAGCGAAAGATGTTGAAAGGTGCGAGAAGATATTTAAGAAGTCTGGCATAGAGTCTTACAGGTTAGGCCATACTATTAAAAGTAAAGAGCAAGAGGTAGTTATCAGACACAAGAATTTGCTCGGCAGAGGAAACAGGTTTTATAAAAATTCAGTCCTACCTTAAAAATGACCACAGTGTATTTATCAGGCACGCTAATTACTAAAGATAATATAAAGATAGATTATGAGCATTTTAGGAATGGTTCTGATTCTATCGTTATAGTTTGCCATGGTTTTTTTAATAGCAAGAAAAATAGGTGGATAAAAAAGGCGGTAGATATAGTTTCATCATCATATGATGTCCTCGCTTTTGATTTCAGGGGGCATGGAGAAAGTTCTGGCAGGTTTTCCTGGACGGCAAAAGAATACCTGGATTTAGAGACTGTAATAGATTACGCTAGGTCATACCAATCACAGGGATACAAGGCAATAGGGATACTGGCTTTTTCGTTAGGTGCAGCTATTTCAATAGTTGTAGCAAGCAAAAGGCCTGATATAAAGAGCATGATTCTAATTAGTTGCCCTTATAATTTCTGGAATATAGATTTCCATTTTTGGGAGCCAGAGATGTTTTCCGATTTGAAGGAGAATTTTGATTGTAATTGGGAAGGGAAAGGGGCAAGGGTGGACAGCATCTTCTTACCAAAAGAAAGGCCGATAGAGTGCGTATCTAAAATTAAAGGTTCCTCTCTGTTTTTCATTCACGGAGATAAAGATTGGATAATAAAAGATTATCATTCCAGATTGCTTTATGATTCTGCAAAAGCGGAAAAGAAAATTGAAATAATAAAAGATGGCCTTCACGCCGAGAGACTAATCCAGCAATATCCGGATAGGATTAGGGAATTGACTTTGAATTGGTTTTCACAAACCTTATAAAATATATAAAATATAGGATTTTCCTTGCTAAAAGGCGGGAAATGTGATATATTACACCCAAGATGTGGGGATGGGCATATCTATATATCCTGACGTTCAGTATCATTCTGTCTCTGGTGTTGACGCCAGTTGCGAGATGGCTTGCCTATAAGGCACATATCTTAGACCACCCATCATCCAGGAAGATTCATGCCAGGGCTATGCCGCTATTAGGCGGGCTTGCCATATTTGCCTCCTTCAATATAACCATCCTATTTAATTTCTATCTTTTACTGTGGTTTTATTCCCATAAGATGCTGCCACCTGATATTTTATCAAACGTCCCTGGTGCTATTCGTGTAACAAAGGAATTGATGGTGATATTGGCCTGCGGGGTATTAATAATGTTGATAGGGCTCATAGACGACCTGAGGAAAGTGCCTGCGAGGATAAAACTCCTATGCCAGATATTAGTGGGGCTTTTATTAGTGATGTTAGGGGTGAAAATTACCTTCTTCTTAAAAGACCCATTCTCAAGTGCAATTATCACTATCCTGTGGGTGGTCGGGATAACCAATGCCTTTAACCTATTAGATAACATGGATGGACTTTCGTCTGGTGTGGCTGTAATAGCAAGCCTCATATTTTTCATAGTAAGTTATCAGTCAGGGCAGTTCTTTGTGAGTATTATGCTTTTGGCACTTGGAGGCTCACTCATAGGGTTCCTTAGATATAACTTCTACCCCTCTACTATATTCATGGGGGATTCAGGTAGTTTATTTATAGGGTATATGATGAGCGTCCTCACTATCAAAGGGACTTATTATACTGTAGAGAGCCCAACGATTATGCCTGCCATTATGCCCATATTGATATTGGCAATCCCCATATTTGATACACTATCAGTTATTTATATAAGGCTCAGGAAGAGGCAGTCCATATTCACAGGGGACAAAAACCATTTTTCTCACAGGCTTGTAAACCTTGGCATGACACAGAAACAGGCGGTTTTATTCATATATCTGGTTGCACTGTCTATAGGCTCTGGGGCATTGCTGTTAAATTCTGTCAATGTAATAGGAAGCCTTATCATATTATTGCAGAGCCTTGCTATAATAACCATCATCATCGTCCTTGAAAGGTCAGGTGGTAATGCAGTTAGGTAAGAGTAACGTTAAAGAGAAAAAGGATAGTATGGACAAAACGGCGTAATGGAAAGTGCTTGACAAAAGAAAGGGGAGGTGAGAAGAAGCCGAGCCGTGTGTTCAAGTACGCCTCCCCCAAAATTAGGGCGATCAGAAGAAATCTGCATGTATCTCAAGCGGATTTTGCTTCAATGATCGGCGTAAGCACCAGGACCCTACAAAACTGGGAACAAGGCAGGCGAACGCCGGAGGGTCCAGCGAGGGCCTTGCTAAGGGTGGCTTGGCGGAATCCCAAAGCTGTCATCGAGGCGCTTCAGACTTAGGTCTTAAAAAAGATAACAGGTTCAAGCCCACCCAATATCGCGAAAAGAAAAGATAAAAAAATCCATCATTTTTTCTTGACTTTACGTTCAAATTGATATATAGTGTAAATAATCACTAGTGAATATTTGAGGTTAATATATGTTTGAACGGAAAATATCCAGGGAGTTATATGACCATTCATTAAAAGAACAAGGGGTTATATTAATAGGCTCCCGACAGGTTGGAAAGACGACATTACTTTTAGAACTGGAACAGAGATTAAGAGAAGAAGGTATAAAAACAATCTATTATAATCTTGAGCTGCCCAGTGACCTGGATAAATTTTCATATGGTGTAGAGCCATTTATAGACAGTCTCGCCATACAAGGGGTTGATATCAAAAGAGCAAGGGGAAAAGATAGACTCTATATTCTTATTGATGAGTTTCATTATATCCCACGGGCAGGGCACTTTCTTAAAGCAATCTTTGATGTCTTTACCGGGATTCAGATTATAGCCACAGGGTCATCTTCCCCCGAGATTCAAAAAAGTTTAAAAGAGTCTTTAGTAGGACGAAAACTTATTAAAAAAATCTATCCTCTTGATTTTGAAGAATTTCTTTACTTTAAAAGTGGCGGTGAGGAAAGGTTAGAAAAGATAGACCTCAATAAGCCGCATTTGGAAGTCAAAATGAAAGAACTGGCTAAGATATTTGATGAGTTCTTATTGTGGGGTGGGATGCCCCGCTGTGTCCTGGAAAATGACATTGAAGAAAGGCGTAACCAACTGGAGGAAATCGTAAGTTCATACCTTCAAAAGGATATCAAAGGCTTACTCGGAATAGACCGCATAGCCCACTTTAATAATCTATTAAAACTACTCGCCTCACAGACAGGCAATCTTTTGAATATAGAGGAGGTATCCAATACATTAAAGACTCCCAGAAGTAGAATTGAAGATGAATTATTTATACTTGAAAATACTTTCGTCAATTATAGAGTGCCTCCATTATTTTCAAACAAAAGAAAGGAAGTAAGTCATGCCCATAAAACTTTTTTCTATGATAATGGGATACGGAATCAAATATTGAATAATTTTTCTACTTTGATAGGGCGAGTAGATGCAGGCTCCATAATAGAAAATGCCATTTTCAATGAACTTTTAAAGAATATTAAAACTTCACAGGAACTATATTTCTGGCGTACTCTACATCAGACAGAAATAGACTTTGTTTTATACAAGGATGGCGATTATATCCCTGTGGAAGTGAAGAGTGGGCGGGTTAACGCTATACCACCGTCAATAAAATCTTTCTTAAGAGAATATCCCTGTGAAGCAGGGGTCGTATTTAACAGGGATATCTGGAAGTGTGAAAAATACGAGAATAAGATAGTATATTTTCTCCCTCTTTACACTGCCTGTTTCTTACCTTCTACCTTCTACTCAAAATAAGTAACAATTTATCCGAAACTACTTCTAAATTATAGGAATTTGCTTGCTAAAGGAGAGGAGATGTGATATATTACACCCAAGATGGGGGTAGCAAAAGGGCAGGTGATAATGCAATTAAGTAAAAAAATTATTCTGATTTCACTTGCACTATTGGTATTTACCAGGCCCCTTATATGCGGGGTGACATACAAATGGTCTAATACCCTATCCCAACTACTCATCCTCATAATGGCTATGGTATGGCTCCTTGAGATGTGCCTTAAAGGTGAATTCACATTCAAGAAGAGCGTATTGAACCTGCCAATAATTATCTTTTTTTTATTCTTTATTATTTCAATCTTCAGGTCTGTAAATCTGCATGAGAGTATTGTATTAGCATTTCAATTCTTGAGTTATGGATTACTATTCTTTGTGGTGGCGAATAATGTAGATGTTGAGGGTTTGATAAATCAAACCCCTACAAATTTCCCTCTAAGTCGGCCTAATTTAAGGAATATTAATCTCTTATTTTTTCTGATGGTGGTTTCCTATTGTCTAATAGCGGGCTATGGCTATTACCAGTATTTCTGGGGATTTGAGGCGACGAGGGAATTTGTCAGGGCACATCCATCAGCGATTACCTCTTCCCCTCAGTTTCAGATAAGGCTTATGGACAATGCAGTATTCTCTTTATTTGTATTTGCCCCTGCATTGGCAGGATATTTAGTGGTAATATCACCTGTCATATTCAGCCTTATGGTCTTATCTGACAAGGTATGGCAGAAGGTATTATATCTGGCTATCTTATTTAACGGAATAATAATATTATTCCTTACCTATTCAAAGGGGGGATGGGGGACATTTGGGCTGATTATAATTCTATATCTGACCATATTTCAGCCAGAGGCGTTGAAGAGGAATAAGAAACTCATTTTAGCATGTATTGTTGTGGCACTTATTGCAATATCTGCCCTTTATTCTATCAATCCAACTCGTGTGCCTCGCATAGGAAATCTCCTTGGCTCTTTTAATACAAGGTTCCAATACTGGCAGGCATCAAAGGAGATGATAAAGGACAGGCCTTTATTGGGATTTGGGCCAGGGACGTTTGGCTCTATATATCCCAGGTATAAATCGTTACGTGCAGAAGAGACGCAACTTGCCCATAACAATTATATACAGGTGTGGGTTGAGTCAGGTGTATTTGCATTCCTTGCATATATGGGGCTTGTCTTTGGTCTTTTATGGCTGGTCTTTAGCCGTATCAGAAAGCTCCGTGAGCAGCCATTAGAGACAGGATTGGCATTAGGCGTAATTGCCTTTCTTATTCATGGTATTGTGGATTTTAATTTGTATGTGCCAGGTATAGCCACATTTTTCTGGATTTTTATGGGTATAATATCATCTTCATATTCTCATAGTGATTACAAAATATCCTTTTCAAAATGGAACATCCGACCTGGAGGAAGGCCATTGAAGGGAATAACAGCCTTTGTCCTTATTCTGGTATCGTGTGTTTCCACGTATTTAATAATGAAACCCTTACGTGCACAGATATATGCTAAGGCTGCTTCAGGATATTTAGAGACTCCGGACCCAGAGAGGATGAAGGATGCGATACCATTGTTAGAGAATGCGATTAAATATGACCATACCTTTAGCGAATACCATTTTGACCTTGCACGGACCTATGAGACAATCTTAGATACAAAGGCAAGGAAAGGTGAGGTTGTCCAGGATGAAGAGGTAAGAAAGATTGTTCAGACGTATGAGATGGCTATAAGATATAATTATTACATGCCATTTTACCATTACAGGCTCGGCATGCTTTACTGGAAATGGGCTGGCGGCAAGGATAATGAAAAGATAAACCTGGCGATAAAGGAATTTAAAACTGCCTCATGGCTTTATCCTACAAAACCATTCTATCATCAGGAATTGGCATCTACATATAAGATATTGGGCATGTATGAAGAATCTGAGATGGAATCAGAAAAATTAAAGGGGTTAAGATGAGGCTAAAGAGGTTACAGAAGAAACTTGCTGCTGAAAAGGTAGATGCATTCTTAGTATCCAAGGACATAAATATCTCATATCTGACCGGGTTTCGGGGGAATGATTCATGGCTACTTATTACAAAAGATGAACCATTTCTCATTACCGATTTCCGTTACAAAGAAGAGGCTAAGAGAGATGCGCCTCAATTAGAACTTCGTATAATTGACGGACTAATTTGTGAACCGATCCGGAAAATATCAAAGAGGATGCGTATAAAAAGATTAGGATTTGAATCAAAGCATCTCTCCTATGCCTTATGGGAGAAGTTGCGGGATACTATCCATGGGGTAGAACTTGTGCCTGTTAAGGATATGGTAGAGTCTTTGAGGGAGATAAAGGATAGTTCTGAAATAGATAAGATAAGGAAGGCAGTGGGCATAGCGGGAAAGGCGTTTGAATATTTAAGAGGGCTCATTAAACCAGGCATATCGGAAAGGGCACTATCCATAGAATTGGACTATTTTTTAAAACGTTCAGGTGCGAGGAAGAGTGCATATGATATAATAGTCGCATCCGGGATTAACTCATCTCTCCCTCATGCCGCTGCCACAAATAAAAAGATCATGTTACATGAACCTGTATTGGTTGATATGGGGGCAGATTATGAGGGATATAATTCTGACTTGACAAGGGTATTCTTTTCAGGTAAAATAGATGCCACTGCAAATAAGGTTTATAAAATTGTGTTTGAGGCTCAGAGGAGGGCCTTAAGTAAAATAAAGCCGGGCATAAAGATTTCTTCTGTAGACGAAGCGGCCAGGGGATACATTGAGAAGAAGGGCTTTGGCAAATTCTTCGGACATGGTGTTGGGCATGGTATAGGCATGGAGGTTCATGAAAAGCCGCATGTCTATAAGAGGAATGACAAGGTGTTAGTGCCTGGTATGGTCTTTACAGTAGAACCTGCGATATATCTGCCCAGATGGGGTGGGGTAAGAATAGAAGACATGGTATTAGTGACAGAGAAGGGATGTGAGGTCTTAACAGATGATATCTATAAATCAACTTAAAAACGGTATGGCAATAAAATTAGACGGGGAGTTATATACTGTACTTGAATTCCATCCTATCAAGCCTGGGAAGGGTGCAGCCTTTGTGCGTACCAGGCTTAAGAATATGAGGATGAAGACAGTCATAGACAGGACGTTCAAATCATCTGATAAGTTGGAAGATGTATTTATTGAGACGAAGAAGATACGCTACCTGTATAGGTCAGGTGAGATGTACTATTTTATGGACCAGGAGACGTATGAAGAGATGCCATTTTCAAAAGAGGATATAGTCGAGGCTATAGATTTTTTAAAAGATGATATGGAGATTACAGTATCGCTATGCGAGGGTAAGGTCGTAGATGTAGCCCCGCCTATATTTGTGGAACTAAAAGTGGAATATACAGAGCCAGGACTAAAAGGCGATACTGCCAGGAGCGGGACAAAGCAGGCCAGGTTAGAGACCGGCATGACGATACAGGTGCCATTATTCGTGGAGACAGGCGATATAGTCAAGATGGATACGAGGATAAGAGGATATGTTTCAAGGGGTCACAGTTGAGGCGAATAAGCCCCCCGACGTTGCGTCGGGGCGCCCTGCGGGGTGCTGGTGCGACGAATAAGGAGCACCGTATAGCACGTCTGCGAGACGGTGAGCAGTCCGGGGGTGAGCAGGGCCGGGGAGGAGGTCTAACGGGATGAATCTAAAAGAGATAAAAGATATGATTGTCCTTATGAATGAGAATAACCTGACTGAACTTGAGGTAGAGAAGGATGGGTTTAAGGTGCGTCTCAAAAAGTCTGTTAAAGGCGTGGAGGAGGAGGTCAGCGGGAAGGTGATGCCTATACCTTCAAAGGTTGTTCCTCAAGGTGTGGCACAAGAGACGCTTAAGGTTACTACCCCCATAATAGAGATTAAATCCCCTATGGTAGGGACATTTTACATATCGCCATCTCCGGATGCAGCTCCATTTGTAGAAGTTGGTCAGAATATAGAACCAGGCCAGGTGATATGTATCATTGAGGCGATGAAATTGATGAATGAGATAAAGTCAGAACATAAGGGCATAATAAAAGAGATATTGGTAGAGAATGCAGAGCCTGTTGAATTCGGGCAGGTCTTATTCATAATAGAGCCATCTTAAATGTTTTCAAAGATATTAATTGCCAACAGGGGCGAGATAGCCCTCAGGATAATCAGGGCATGTAGAGAGATGGGTATAAGAAGTGTAGCAGTATATTCCGAGGCAGATACGGATTCACTTCACGTCCGTTTTGCTGACGAGGCTGTATGTATAGGGCCGGCTCAATCAGCGAATAGTTATCTTAATATCCCGGCTATCATCAGTGCAGCAGAGATTACAGATGTAGAGGCTATACACCCAGGTTATGGCTTTCTCGCAGAGAATGCGCATTTTGCTGAAGTTTGTGAGTCATGCCAGATAACATTTATAGGCCCTACACCTGAAAATATAAAACTCTTAGGCGATAAGATGCGGGCAAAGGAGACGATGAAAAAGGCAGGGCTACCTGTAATACCAGGCAGCCTCTCTATTGTAAAGAATAAAGAAGAGGCGCTAAATACAGCCAAGCGAATCAAATATCCTATTATTATAAAGGCAGCTGCAGGCGGGGGAGGCAGAGGAATGAGGATATGCCATAATGATGTCAGGCTGATCAGTGCATTGATGACAGCACAGACTGAGGCTGAGGTGGCATTTGGCAATTCGGCTGTGTATATAGAAAAGTATATACCCAAACCCAAGCATATAGAGTTTCAGGTTCTGGCAGATAGATATGGCCATGTAATTCACTTGGGGGAACGTGACTGCACCATCCAGAGGCGCCATCAAAAACTTATAGAGGAATCCCCTTCCCCTGCACTTGATTCTAAACTGAGAAAGAAAATGGGCGATATGACTATAAGGGGGGCAAAGGCAGTTAATTATGTTAATGCCGGGACTGTGGAATTCTTGCTTGACGAAGATAATAATTTCTATTTCATGGAGGTGAATACCAGGATTCAGGTAGAACATCCTGTGACAGAGATGGTTACAGGCATTGACCTTATAAAAGAACAGATCAGGATAGCCAGTGGAGAAAGGCTGTCTCATAATCAGGATGACGTCAAGGTTAATGGCTGGGCTATAGAGGCGAGGATAAATGCTGAAGACCCTGATAATAATTTTCTGCCTTCACCAGGCAAGATAACTAATTACATAGTGCCTGGCGGGCCTGGTATACGGGTAGACAGCCATGCCTATGCAGGATACGAGGTCACTCCTTATTATGATTCATTGCTCGGCAAATTGATAGCCTACGGGAAAAATCGCCAGGATACGATACGTATCATGCAGAGGGCATTGGGTGAATACGTTGTAGAGCCCATCAAGACGACGATACCTTTCCACAAAGAGGTATTTCATAACCCACAATTCATAAGAGGGCAGGTATCTACGGATTTTGTTGAATCTGTTTTAGGGGAGCCAGAATGAAGAAAAATGAGGATAAGACAGAGTTAGGGATGGTGAGGATACATAATGGTGTGATAAGTAGAATATCGGACCTTGCTACAAAGGAGGTAAAGGGTGTAGCGAGGATGGGTAGCATTGGCATGGCTGGCAGGATTGCAGAATTTTTAAGATGCGAGGAATGTTCTCATGGGGTGAAGGTTGAGGCAAAGGGAAACGAGATTAAGGTTACGGTTTCATTTATAGTAGAATATGGAGCGAGTATTCAGGACACAGCCTTCAGGGTCCAGGAGAATATAAAAAACTCTGTAGAGAAGTTGGCTGGCATAGTACTTACCGATGTAAATGTAAATGTCCAGGGAATAGAGATGCCTAAGAAGGCATAAGAGTAAGGGGGGTAAGATGAAGATATTGCATGGGATAGTTATAGCAATTTATACATTGATATTTCTTACATTAGGTATGTTTTTACTTGCCATTGCACTCCATTTCAAAGGAGTGATAGATATGGGGTATATTGAACTCCATATCAGGTCATTGCCAGATGCCTATTTCTGGATTGCTACATTTGCAGGTGCATTGTTGATAATCCTTATCGGCTGGTCAAATGTGCAGTTGGCAATAGGGAAGTTTATGAGAGAAAAGTTTATAGCCTTCAGCAATCCGGATGGGCAGGTGACAGTCTCTCTTATGGCGATAGAAGATTTTATAAAACGTGCAGCCCGCCAGATAGAAGAGGTCAAGGAACTGAAAGCCGATGCGATTGCAAAAAGAGGCGGTGTAAATATATCTTGCAGGGTTGTGTTGTGGTCTGATGCAAATATACCGGATGTGACTGAGAGGATACAGGGGATTGTGAAAGGGCGCGTGCAGGATATGTTGGGTATAGAGGGTTCTGTTATAGTAAAGGTCCATGTCGCCAAGATTGTGCAGAGGGAGTCACATAAAGAGTCATCAAGAAAGGAAGCGGTTGAAACCCCTGGCTTCAGAGGGATAGAATATAGGGAGTAATTGAGATGAAGAAGATAGGTGTATTGACTGGTGGCGGGGACTGCCCTGGTTTAAATCCTGTTATAAGGGCTGTGGTAAGGAAGGCGTTTAATGAAGGTTTTGAGACTATAGGCATAAGAAGTGGGTGGAAGGGGCTGAGAGACTGTGATACGATGCAACTTGATGTGGATGCAGTCTCAGGTATACTTCCAAAGGGCGGGACTATACTCGGCACATCCAGGACAAACCCGTATAAGTCAGAAGGTGATGTCCAGAAGATAAAGGAAAATTATAAAAGGTTGGATTTATATGCCCTGATAGTCATAGGTGGTGAGGATACCTTAGGTGTTGCAGTAAAGTTATACAAAGAAGGGCTGAATATAGTAGGCGTCCCAAAGACTATAGACAATGACCTTTCAAATACGGATTATACGTTCGGATTTGATACTGCTATAAACATCGTTACAGAGGCAATAGACAGGCTGCATACTACAGCCGAAAGTCACAACAGGGTAATGGTGATTGAGACCATGGGGCGCCATGCAGGCTGGATATCTACAGAAGGTGGGATTGCTGGTGGCGCTGATATGATATTGATTCCAGAGATTCCGATAGATATTGAAGAGGTCTGTAATAGTATCAAGAAGAGGCACGAACGCGGAAAGAATTTCAGTATTGTAGTAGTAGCAGAGGGTGCCCAGTTTAAAGGAAAAGACTTAATAAAACAAGAAGAGAAGTTGGATGCCTTTGGCCATGTGAGGCTTGGCGGGATAGGTCAGGTCCTCGCTGATATGATTGAGAAGAAGACAGGGTTTGAAACGAGAGTTACTGTCCTGGGCCACCTTCAAAGGGGCGGGTCACCTTCAGCATTTGACAGGGTATTAGGGACGAGGTTCGGCGTAGAGGCTGTAAAACTTGTATTAGAAGGTAAGTTCGGGTATATGGTAAGTCTCCAGGGCAACAGAATAGTGCCAGTGCAAATAGAAAAGGCTGTTGGCACATTGAAGACGCTTGATATGGAGATTTATGAGATAGCAAAGGTATTCTTCGGATAAGGAGGTGAGAGAATGGCAGAAAAGGTCTGTAAGTGCGGAATTAAGAGAGAGAAGGGTTATCTGTATTACCTGGATAAGCAAGGTGATGTATCCCGCGCTAAGATGGCCAGAGGTGGCAAGAAGGGTGGCAAACCTGAGAAGGTGCTCAAATGCGGTGTAAAGAGAGCAGCAGGTTATCTCTATTACATTGACAAACAGGGCGATGTCTCCCGCGCCAAGATGGCCAGAGGCGGCAAGAAGAAGAAAAAGTGAAGAAGTTTTTGTTATAAGGCGTTAGGAAAAAGGGGGGAGGCCACTGGCTCCCCCTTTGCAACATGTCCCTCACCTAACAAGATTTTACTTGCTTTCAGAAATAATTTTTGATAATATGTTACAGGTAGAATAAAGGATTATTGGTATCTACATCAGCCGTTAGTTAGCGTAGAGAGGTTATTTAATAACTCAAAATCAGAGGAAAGGAGCGGTGGGTATGGACATACTTAGCTCTAGTGTTCGGTTTTTTAAATTCATATTTAATCTTTTTGCATCTAAGGATATAGGAATAGATTTAGGGACTGCTAATACACTCGTCTATGTCCGAGGTCAGGGGATAGTCTTAAGAGAGCCTTCTGTAGTGGCTATAGAGAAGGACACTAATAAGGTACTGGCAGTCGGGGATGAGGCAAAGAGGATGCTCGGAAGGACACCAGGTAATATCGTAGCAGTAAGGCCTATGAAGGATGGGGTTATTGCGGATTTTGAGATAAGTGAGAGCCTGTTGAGATATTTTATAAAGAAGGCACATCCGAGAAAGGTCCTTGTCAAGCCGAGGGTAGTGATTGCTATACCATCAGGCATAACTGAG